>MDSV01191210.1_pt1 | contig 10140 bp, 8 predicted proteins | sample 810851 | NCBI WGS metagenome assembly MDSV01 (sample SAMN05326640, study PRJNA326480) | marine metagenome | isolation source: seawater | place: Atlantic Ocean: North East | collected 2012
TATTCTTGCTTTATTAATTGAATAAAATTTATATTTTTTTCCTGAAAAAGTTTTAAATTTAATACTATTTAATATTGAAGTTTGTACAGGTAATTTTGTATGTTTTTTAGGTACTAATACTTTGCCATAGATAAGTTTAAAAAATTCTCTTACACTTTTTTTATAATATAATTTTATTTTTTTCTTTAACATTTGTTATAGATTGTTTTTATAACATGAATAATAACATTAATTGGGGAATTATTGGCTTAGGAAATATAGCCCAAGAAATTGCTAAATCTCTAAATTTAACAAGAAATGCTAAGCTGTTTGCTATTGCGAGTAATACAAAAAAAAAACTAGATCAGTTTAGAAAAGATTATAATATTTTATCTGAAAATTGTTACAGTGATTATCAAGACCTTCTTACAAATAAAGCTGTAGATATTGTATATATAGCTTTACCAAATTCTTTACATCAGAAATGGATATTAAAATGTATTGAATTTAATAAAAATATTTTAGTAGAAAAACCTGCTTTTATTAATCTAGGACAAGCTAAAGAAGTTTTTCTTGATCCATCTCTGAAAAATATTTTTTTTGGAGAAAGTTTTATGTTTAGATATCATCCACAAATAGAAATAGTAATTGATTTAATTAAAAAAAACAAAATTGGCAAAGTTACTTCAATGAGTTCTAATTTTGGAATAAATTTGACTGATAAAAAAAGATTTTTTGGCTTATTTAAAAAAAAATTAGATAAAAAAAAAAGAATTTTTAATAAAGAATTAGGTGGTGGAGTTATTTTTGATTTAGGTCCGCATACTTTATCAATGGCTTTACTTATTGCAGCATTAGTAAAAAATATAAATATTGAAAATTTTGAAATTCAAAATTTAAAAAAAATTTATAAATTAGAAGATATTGATGTTCACAGCACTGTAGATATTGTTTTTGACAACATGTTTAAAGCAAAATTACAGGTTTCTTTTTCTGAAAATATTGGAAATAAAACAACTATTTTTGGAGAAAAAGGAAAAATTGTTATTGAAAATACATGGAGTTCTGAAAAAGGAAAAATAAATGTATTAGCTGAAAAAGAAGAAGTATTTAATATAAACAATAGTAATAATATATATTCATTAGCAATTGAAAATATAAGCCATGATATTATAAATAAAAAAAATGAGGTTAGTTATCCTGGCATGACCAGAAAAGAAATTTTAATTAACTCTAAAATATTACATTATTGGAAAAATGAAAAAAAATAAGATTATAGATTGTATAACTTTTTTTGATAACAATTTTATCTTTGATTTAAGGTTTAATGTTCTTAAGGATTATGTTGATAGTTTTGTAATATGTGAGTCAAAATATGATCATAGAAATTCTGAAAAAAAATTAAATTTTAATCATAAATTATTTAATAATGAAAAAATTAAATATGTGGTCATGGAACATCCTTTTCCTGAAAATAATAATATATGGGAAAATCAAGCGATACAAAGAGAGTTTTTATTAAAAAAAACATCTTTTGCAGATCCAGAAGACTTTATATTTTTTTCTGATCCAGATGAAATACCTAATCCAAAAATTTTAAAAAATTTTAAATTAAAAAGTAAATATGGTATTTTTTTTCAAAAATGTTTTAATTATAAATTTAATCTTTATAATTCCTATGAGTCTCCTTGGGAGGGGACTAGAGTTTGTAAAAAAAAAAACCTGAAATCTATTGATTTTATGCGCCAAAAAATAGGATCAAAAAATTTAAAATATAATTTTTATAGAATTGATAAAGAAAAAAATATTGAAATTTTTCATGACGGAGGTTGGCATTTTAATAATGTTATGGAACCAGAAGATATATCGCTCAAGTTAAAAACTTTTGCTCATTCAGAGTTTAGTGGAGAAAGATACTCAAATGTAAATGTAATTAAAAAAAAAATCGAAGAAAGAATTGATCTTTTTGAAAGAGGTCATAAATATGAAAAAGTCTCTATTAATGAAAGTTTTCCAGATTACATTGTGTCTAATTATAAAAAATATAAATTATATATATTATAAATTTTGGAGAGATGGCTGAGCGGTTTAAAGCGCACGCTTGGAAAGTGTGTGTACTGTTAAGGTACCGTGGGTTCGAATCCCACTCTCTCCGCCAAATAAAATATTATAGTTTTTATAATTTTTAGTGTTAAGTAAATAAAATAGTAGTTATATTTAGTAATCCATATATAAAAAAATTATTTTATGAAAAAATATGTATTCAAAAAATTTACTAAAAAAAGTGGAACTTTAATACCTTTCTCTTTAAATACAGATATTCCTTTTAAAACTAAAAGGATCTTTTTAATTTATGGTAATAAAAGTTTCACTCGTGGAGATCATGCACATTTTAAATGTAAACAATTTTTAGTTCCTATTTATGGAGTTATGGAAATTGAAATCGAAGACAAAAATAAGAAATATAAAACAAATATTAATTATAAAAAAAAAAAAGGAATTTTATTAAAACCTAAAACTTGGTGCAAAATTAAATTTAAAACAAACAATAGTATATTAATGGTTTTTTGCGATAGGGACTACGAATATAGTGATTATATAGAAAACTATAAACAATTTTTAAAAATTATTAAAAAAAAATAATGAATTTATTAATTACAGGTTGCTGTGGTCATATTGGCTCTTATCTAGCAGAGCATGTACATAAAATAAAAAAAATTAAAAAAACTTTTATAGTTGATAACCTTGAGTCAAATAGATTTTATTCAATTTTTGACTCAAAAAAAAAAAATAACCTAAATTTTTTAATAAAAGATCTAAATGACTCAAAAAGTTTAGATAGTTTAAAAAAAATTGATTACGTGATTCATCTAGCTTCTATGACAAACGCTGAAAAAAGTTTTGGAAAAAAAAATAAAATGTACAAAAATAATATTCAATGCTTAAGGACTGTTATAAATTTTTGTAAAAAAAGAAAAGCAAAATTAATTCACATATCTTCTACAAGTGTTTATGGAAAACAAACAAAAATTGTAGATGAAAATTGCGAAGAAAAATACTTAAAGCCCCAATCTCCATATGCAGACATAAAATTAATAGAGGAAAAAATGTTAAAAAAAGAAACTAAATTTTTAAAATACAATACCTTTCGCTTTGGAACCATCTCAGGTGTATCTAAAGGTATAAGGTTTCATACTGCTGTAAACAAATTTTGTTTTAATGCTGCAATTAATGAAGACATAAATGTATATAAAACAGCTTTAAATCAGTATAGACCTTATTTATCTCTTAAAGATGCTTTTAAAGTATTTAAATTCTCAATTGAAAAAGATTTTTTTAAAAATGATATTTTTAATGCTTTGTCTGGAAATTTTACAGTAAGCCAAATACTTAATAAAATTAAGAAATATAAAAAAAAAATTAAAGTTAAATTTGTTACATTAGCAATCATGAATCAACTTTCTTATCATGTTAGTCAAAAAAAACTAAATAAAGAGGGTTTAGTTTTAAAAACAAATATTGAAAAAGATATTAAAGAAACAATAGAATTGTTAAAAAATATTTAAATGATTTGTAAAATAACAAAAAAAAAAATTAAGCCATTCATGTCATTTGGGAAAATGCCAATAGCAAACGGTTTTTTAAAAAAAAAATATTTTAAAAAAGAATATTTTTTTAAAATGGAAGTTGGTTTTTCAAATAAGATTTCTTTGTTTCAGCTAAATAATCATCCTAAACCAAAACTAATGTTTAATAAGAACTATCCTTTTTTTACTGGAAGTTCTAAGGGTATGATTGATCATTTTAAGAAGTATGCAAATTGGATAAAAAGAAATTACTTAAAAAAAAATAATAATTTAATCGAAATTGGCTCCAATGATGGAACTTTTTTAAATAATTTTAAAAATAGAAATATAAAAACTTTGGGGATTGAACCATCTTCTAATGTGGCAAAAGTAGCATCAGCAAAGGGTATTAAAACCATAAACTGTTTTTTTACTCATAAAAATGTTAAAAAAATTAGAAATTTAAAAAGTAATACTGATATTATATGTGCAGCTAATGTTATTTGTCATGTTCCTAATTTGACTGATCTTATTAAAGGTGTTGATTATTTACTAAATGATAAAGGTCTTTTTATATTTGAAGAACCATACTTAGGATCAATGTTTAAAAAGACATCATATGATCAAATCTATGATGAGCATATATTTATGTTTTCTGTGAGTTCGGTTAAAAAGGTTTTTAAATTGTTTAACCTGGATCTAATAAATGTTATTCCACAAAAAACTCATGGTGGATCGATGCGTTATGTTATTGGTAGATCAGGTAAACATAAAATAAATAAAAATGTATTTAAGCTTTTAAAAGAAGAAAAGAAAAAAAAAATAGACTCAATTAAAGGATGTCTTAACTTTAAAAAAAAATGTGAAATTTCTAAGAAAAAACTAAAAAGAAAAATAGCTGATATATTAAAAAAAGGAAAAAATATTGCAGGTTATGCGGCAACATCAAAAAGTACTACGATATTAAATTATTGTGGTATAAATTATAAGCATATTGACTTCATATGTGACACAACTCCAAATAAAATAAATACCTTTTCACCCGGAACACATATTCCAATAGTTTCAGTTGATTATTATAAAAAGAACATACCAGACTATACGTTTCTTTTTGCTTGGAATCATAAAAAAGAGATTTTTTTGAAAGAAAAAAAGATATTAAAAAAAACAAAGTGGTTCGCTCATATTAAAATCTAACTAACTGTAAATAATTGTTATTTTTTAAGGCTTATTTGAACTAATTAATGACAATTATTTATTTAAAACTAAGCAATTTTTTTAAAAAATGTTATGATTAGACTTTCCATAAAAAAATCAAAATGAGAAATAATAATACATATCAAGCAGACTCAATTAAAGTTCTTAAAGGTCTTGAGGCTGTAAGAAAAAGACCAGGAATGTACATTGGTGATACCGACGATGGTACAGGGTTACATCATATGGTGTACGAGGTAGTTGATAATTCTATTGATGAAGCTTTAGCTGGTTATTGCAAAAATATAATAGTAAAAATAAATTCTAATGGCACTGTGACGGTCACAGATGATGGCAGAGGAATACCAGTTGATATTCATAAAGGTGAAAAAAAATCAGCAGCTGAAGTTATTATGACACAACTTCATGCTGGTGGAAAATTCGATCATGACTCATATAAAGTATCTGGTGGTTTACATGGCGTAGGAGTTTCTGTGGTTAATGCACTATCAGAAAAACTGGAACTAGAAATAAATAGAGGGGATAAAAAATATTTTATTGAATTCAAAAATGGAGAAGCAAAAAAGCCTCTAAAAGAAATTGGAAAATCAAAAGAATCTGGTACAACAATTACATTCTTACCCTCTAAAGAAGTTTTTTCATCAATAAAGTTCAATGGAAACATTCTTATAAAAAGAATGAGAGAATTAGCATTCTTAAACAAAGGAATTAAGATAACTTTTATTGATGGTTCTCAAAAAAAAGAAAAAATTCAAGATTTCAAATTTGATGGTGGAGTTATAGAATTTGTAGAATTTTTGGATGAGAAAAGAGACAAATTACAAAATAAAAATGGAAATGATCTTTTTAGGAAACCAATTTATATTGAAGGAAAAAAAGATAATATTGAAATTGAATGTTCTTTAAAATGGAATGCTGGATATTCAGAAGATGTTTTTCCCTATACAAATAATATTTATCAAAAAGATGGTGGAACACATGTATTGGGTTTTAGAAGTGCATTAACAAGAATAATTAATAAATATGCTAATGAGCATAATTTATTAAAGAAGAATAAATTAGCTATATCAGGAGATGATATTAAAGAGGGTTTAACTTGTGTGTTATCTACTAAAATACCTGACCCAAAATTTTCATCGCAAACTAAAGATAAATTAGTTTCATCCGAAATAAGGATGATCGTTGAAACAGTTATAAATGAAAAACTTTCAATTTGGTTTGATCAAAATCCTTCAATAGCAAAAATTATATTGGCAAAAATTATTCAGGCAGCAATGGCTAGAGATGTTGCCAGAAAAGCAAGAGAAAATGTAAGAAGAAAGGGGGCCTTAGAATTAAGTGGATTACCTGGTAAATTAGCAGATTGTCAGATAGGAAAACAAGACGGAACCGAGTTATTTATTGTAGAGGGAGACTCTGCAGGAGGTTCAGCAAAACAAGGGAGAAATAGATCTAACCAAGCAGTTCTTCCTTTACGGGGAAAAATTTTAAACACTTATGTTGAAGATCTACAATCAAAAACAAAAGGGAATAAAGATAGCTCAGAACAAAGAACAAAAGCTCTATCAAAAATGATTTCTTCAAATGAAATTGTTACTTTGATAAATGCCCTAGGTTTAGATCCAAAATCTCAAGAAATAGACTTAAAAGATTTAAGATATGGAAAAATTATCATCATGACTGATGCAGATGTAGATGGATCACACATACGAGCTTTATTATTAACTTTTTTTAATAATAAACCATTTAATAAATTGATTGAACATGGTCATGTTTATTTAGCTCAACCTCCATTATTTAAAATTAATAAGGGTTCTAAAGGAATCTATATTAAGGATGAAAAAGAATTAGAAGATTATATTCTTAATAATAATAAAGATTTTAAAAAAATAAAAAAAGGATCTAAAGAATTTTTTAAAAAATTAGATATAGAAAAATCTAAAATGAATATTCAAAGATTCAAAGGATTAGGGGAAATGAATCCTGAAGAATTGTGGAGCACAACTCTAGATCCTGAAACTCGTAATTTACTTCAAGTTCAATATTCTAAAGATCTAAAAAAAGACCAAACTTTAATTCATACATTGATGGGCAATGATGTAGCGTTAAGAAAAGATTTTATTATTTCGAATGCTATCAATGTTCAAAATCTTGACATTTAATAATGAAGTTTTTTGAAACTTCAATACATCATTCATTTAAAAAATCAACTTACATAAGTTTAAGATGGATTGGTATAGCTGGACAATTTATATCAGTTAATTTTGTTTATTTTTTTTTAAATTTTGAATTTAATTTTTTAAATTCTAATTTGGTAATTATTTTAGGAATTTTAAGTAATCTATATTTGATTTTTATTTATAAAAAAACACAATTATCAAATAGATCGGCATTTGTCTTTTTGGTTATAGACATATTACAATTAGGAGTTTTACTTTACTTAACAGGAGGTGTTACTAATCCCTTCGTAGTTTTCCTAATAATTCCAAGTGTTTTTTCATCATCAAATTTGGATTTTAAAACAAATTTTCTGCTAGTATTTTTAACCACAATTGTAATTATTTTTATTACTTTTTTTTCAGAAGACTTACCTGGTCCTATAAGCGATCATTTTCATATAAGTCCATATTATCGTTATTCTATTCCAGTTGCTTTAATAATTGCTTTAATTTTTTTAAATTATTTTGCAATGTTATTTGGAATGCAATCTCGTCTTAGAAAAGAAGCTTTAACAAAAATGGAGGAAGTAATGGCAAAAGAACATGAACTTTTATCTTTAGGTGGACAAGCCGCTGCAGCCGCTCATTCCTTAGGAACACCACTTTCAACAATTAAGATTATAACCCAAGATCTTCTTAATGAATTTAAGGAAAAAGAAGATCTTAGAAAAGATATAGAACTTTTAGCAAGTCAAGTAGAAAGATGTAATGATATTTTGAAGAAATTAAGTTTAAATCCTATAGAAGAAGACGAATTTATTGATAAAGACCTAACAATGAAAGATTATTTAAATGAAATCATTAATTCATTTAGGGAGATTAGTAAAAAAAAATTTATTTTTAATTTTGATCAATTTTCCAATAAAAAAAAATTAACAAAATCCATAGAAATCTTTTATGGTTTAAGAAATTTTATCGGAAATGCAAATAAATTTTCAAATCAAACAGTCTATATAAATTTAAGGAGTGACAGTCAAATAACTGAAGTTACAATTGAAGATGATGGAAAAGGTTATTCTAGGGATATTTTGTCGAAAATCGGAGAACCTTATTTAAGATCGGATGACCCTTCAGATAAAACAAAAATAGGTCTTGGACTTGGGCTATTTATAGGAAAAACACTTTTAGAAAAAAATTTTGCATCAATTAATTGTAGAAATTCAAAAACTAGAAGTGGTGCTGAGGTAATTGTCAGTTGGAACAATAAAGATTTATTTAGTATCTAGTGAAATTTTTTCTTTGTTTCAAATAAAGAACTTAATTGAGAAATCATAACATCACCTAACTCATTTACGTCAGTAATTTTTATCGCTTTCTTATAATATCTAGAAACATCATGGCCAATTCCTATTGCTAATACCTCTGTTTCAGTTTTATTTTCTATAAATTTAACCATTTTCTTAAGGTGTTTTTCTAAAAAGTCACCTGAATTTACAGAAAGAGTAGAGTCATCAACTGGAGCTCCATCAGAAATAACCATTAATATTTTTCTTTCCTCTCTTCTTTTCTTAATTCTATTGTAAGCCCATGAGATTGCTTCTCCATCAATATTTTCTTTCAGCAAACCTTCTTTGAGCATAAGTCCTAAGTTATTTTTGGCTTGTCGCCAATGTGTGTCTGCACTTTTATATATTATATGTCTTAAATCATTTAACCTTCCAGGTGTTTTAGGTTTAGAATTTTTATTCCATAATTCTCTACACTGACCACCCTTCCAGTTTTTTGTTGTAAAACCTAAAATTTCAACTTTAACCGAACATCTTTCTAAAGTTCTAGATAATATATCTGCACAAATTGCTGCTATGGTAATAGGCCTACCTCTCATCGAACCAGAATTATCAATTAGTAATGTTACTATTGTATCTTTAAATTCTAAATCTTTTTCTTTTTTAAAAGAAAGCGAATTATATGGATCCATTATAATTCTGGGCAACTTAGAACTGTCTAGTAATCCCTCCTCCAAATCAAATTGCCAAGCTCTATTTTGCTTGGCAAGTAGTTGTCTTTGAAGTTTGTTTGCAAGTTTAGTTATAACATCTTGAAAGCCTATTAACTGTTGGTCTAAAGTTTTTCTTAGTTTTGTTACCTCTTCAGGATTTTCTAAATTTTCAGCTTTTATAATTTCATCGTATTGAGTAGTAAAAATTTTATAATCAAGATTGATATTATTAGTATTTTTTTGGATAATTTGATCTGAGCTATTTTCCTCAGTTTCACTATCTAAAAGTTGTTCGTTTAAATTAAACTCATCTACATTATAATCCGTGTCTAAAGTTGCTTGAGTTTCTTGATCATTATTATCATCTTTATTATCCTCAGACTTTTTGTCTTGATCATCATTTGAAGGATTGTCTTGACCTTGATCTTGGTTTTCTTCCTTTTTTTCATCAATTTCATCATTATGAAAGATATCCATTTCATTTAAAATCTCTGAAAATTTTAAACTGTAGTTATTTTGATTTTCTAAATTTTCTTGCAAAAATTTTTTGTGCTTACTTATAGATTTCTCAAAGTCTTTTTCCCATAAATTTAACATTTTTGTTGTTAAAGGATTTAATTTAATTTGATGAAAATTTTTAAGCATATAAAGCTCAAATGCTTCAGAAACAGGTATATCTTCCTTTGTTTTTAACTGATCTTTCCTTTTGCGATTAATTACTTGAGTATAATTTTCATTTAAATTTTTTTCTATCCCTTTAAGCATTTTTCCACCTAACAACTCATATCTAATTTTTTCAGCAATATTATAAAGTAATTTTGAAGAAGAATTGTTTGGCAAATTTTTTTTATAAATAGATTCATTTGAAAATCTTTTTTTTAAAGCTGCTGAATCTGTCTCTGCACGTAATCTAATAAAATCACTTGGGTTTGATAAATTTTCAATTTCAATTATATTTGAATCTTCCGATTTTTTATTTTTGGAAAATTTATCGTTTATAGAAAAATCATCAGATATTACTTTTGCTGTTGACGATAAAGCAAGTCTGAATTTTTCTTTTAAATTTATTTCTTTATTGGTCATTTAAATTTGAATATTAATCAATGACTCTGGTAGTTCTTCACCAAAACATCTCTGGTAATATTCTGCGATAGTATTTTTTTCTATATCATCACATTTATTGAGAAAAGTTACTCTAAAAGCATAACCAATATCTTTAAAA
>MDSV01239789.1_pt1 | contig 10139 bp, 4 predicted proteins | sample 810851 | NCBI WGS metagenome assembly MDSV01 (sample SAMN05326640, study PRJNA326480) | marine metagenome | isolation source: seawater | place: Atlantic Ocean: North East | collected 2012
TCGTGTAAAAGACCAGCGCCTGCGACGTTCACATTCGATCCGCCAATTGTGGCAGTAGCCGAGGCGTCACCTGTAACATCACTGTGTGTAAACAATGAAGCCGTCAATACAGCAACACCTGCTTGGTAGAAAATCAACCCAGCTTTTTGGGTTCCATCATCAGTCACCAGAGTGTTTGTCCCGTCGCCTTCAGTTGCATACAGAATACCATATTCTCCTGCTGGAGAATTAATTCTGTATTCGTTCTGTGCGTTGGTATCATTAAGATGAACGGTGCTGGTTTGGTGCTTTGCTGAAGGTAGTGCTCCATCGTCAGCGTCGAAAGCTCCTACACCAAGCTCTAAAGAAAAAGTACCTTTTTTAATTTCGTCTTTTACCAAAAGTCGTGAGAAATTTACGAAGATACATTCGTTCATTTTTGCGCCGCCAGACAAATCACCGTCCTCGTCAAACTGACGAATAGAACCAGTAACATCGTGACCCATCAAAACTTGTGCCATTTGATTATAGATGTTTACTTTTTTTGAAAGTTGCGCGTGTGCCGAGTCGCTTGTAAGCGAACTCGACAGTCGTGACTCAGAACTAACCCCAGCAGTCAAATCTAAAACATGATTTGCGGAGGAACTCAAGTAGGGATAATCAAAGTAAGAAGTAAACATACCGTGAGCATATGTTTTGACATTATTCTCCCCGTAAGTTCCAGAAAGAATAGTCCCTGTCAGTGGGATTGCTTCGTGCAGAAGAGTTCTGCTTGAAATCTGATCGTTATTCATAAACGTCTTAAATGTTGATGCCATGTTTTTTACTCCTTAGTGGTTACGGTGCTGCGACCGCTGTATCTCTCTTAATGAATCGAACTGGCACATCGATTCTATATCCAGTTGTCGCGCCAGTAACCCTGACCATAGTGTCAATATAATAAAAGCCATTTGCGAGAGCGCCGTGACCCTTAATATTATAATTTGCTTTTCCGCCGAGTTGTTCAAATAAATATGTGCTCGTGCTAAGTTCAAGCGAAGTCAAGATTCTAAATTGAATCATCGTGCCGCGAGGACCTGTAATTGTTTGCAACTCACTTTTTCCTGTAGGCAGGTTCTCTACAAAATCAGCGTCGTTCGCCAAAGAAAAATAGTAACTAGCAACGTTGTCATCATCAATAAATGATGGAGTTGCCTCCTGTCCTTTTGTGGAAACAATGCTGCCTAGGCGGTTGTCAATCTCGACAATATATTGGGTTTCTTTTAGATCCGGGTCCAAGGCAGCATCGGATGAAATCTCGGTGGTGTTAAGCCCCTGATCGACTCTGATATAAGAGCCTCCAGTTTCAAACCCTAAAATAACTCCCGATTCAGTGCTTTGATCGATTGCCGTATCTGCGCCTGTGGTTGCATTTACCTCAGTCGTTTCGTCTGCTGTAATTAAGAACATTCCATCTTCGTTTCTGTCTGTACCACCTGCGCTGGTAGAGAATACTTCGTTGAGCATAAGAACAGGCATGTAAAGAATGTTGTTTCTTGCAATTGTCAACAGCTTAGATTTCATCAACGATGTGTTGTTGGTGAATGCCTCTAAGACAGGAGTTTGTAATATTTCCAAGTCATAGTAAGCACTACCAGAAGCGTGTGCTGAGTTATATGTTGTGTAATCAATCTCGTCATCTCCAAGCGCAAACTTGGAAATCTTAAAACTGCCGTCGCCTTTTGCGAGTCTAAATCTTCCAGTGTCAGTCAACACTGCGTCGAGGATGATGTCCCCTGAATTATCTAAAAATGCCATGCTCGTCTCCTCATCTAAGTATAAATAGTTGTATTACTTTTTTTAAGCACCTAATCGCTTTCTGGTTTTTTATGTGTATGAATGAATGACACATTCAAATCTACTTTGCGTCCACTTTTTCTCGACGTGATGCGAAATTTTAATTTCTTACCATAAATAGAGTCTTGTGCCACTCCAAGTCTAATTTTCCTTTGATTAGCGATTGTTTTTTTACTTTCCGGTTGTCTATCATCTTTAAAAACAATCTGCTCAAACACCGGAGTTATCTGCACAGACTTTGCTGCCTGCTTTGCAAAAGAACGGTCCATGATTTTATCTTTCTCAAAATCATATGGTTCGACTTCTGTAAAAATTCCCTGACCTCTATTGATCCTGACTTTATAAATAGGGGAAGGATTAGAAACATTCCCATGTACGTCTACGGATCTGAACATATAATAGTAGTCCGTGTTGGGCGTCACAAATTCCAAAGAGGATGTCTCTCCGTCTTCTACATTAAGTTCTGACGAGAAAGCATCTGCAAAATCCTCCCATCTTACCGGGGCTGATTCTTCGATTCTAAATATTTGGAAAGCCTTGGGCTGATCATCTGACTTAAATCTAAGAGGCGTCGCTTTACTCGGGTCTTCACTAAAAAGCCTGATTCTTCTTGCACCTTCGATACCGTATTGTGACCGATAACATCTATCAAATTTCTGAGTGTCTGTCGTCAAAATAGACTCAGGCGTTTGCAAATAATCATCGACACCCGGTGTGAAGTTCACAATAAACTTGTCAGGAACGGCGCGGTATGGCACGATGTCGACGCTTGGTGGCACCGGGGGGAAGTCTCTTACTTGGATAGGCTCCAGTGCCATATACGGCAGTCTCATCATTTTAATAAAAGGCTCAGTGTTCACTCCGATTGCCCATCTGCCATTGGGGTTGATATCAAAGTCTTCTGCCATGCCAGTATAAGAGTAGTTCGTCCCAAACACAGCGACCCACGAATGAATTGTATACTTATAAGTGCCGTCGTATTTTACCTGTCCATCGAAAAATTTAATAATTTCCTGTTCGGCAAAATTTGGAACCCAGAACCTCTGTATAATTTCGGAAGCCCCATTAGCAGTAACTTGTCTTTTTTCAATCTCATAAAAAACAACTTCATTGCGGCACTCTCCGTGAAGACCTCTTGTTAACTTTGACCAAGAGCGTTCTGCTTCTTTCGCCATTTTGTTTAACTGCCCTAAAAGAATAAATGCAGCTAGAGCTTGTTTGCCTTTTTTGGGGACTTGCGACGGGGCATAGCTGCCTACTTGAAAAGTTGGTATCTCAGAACCATCGTGAATCATTGTTGACACAGATTCCACTCGATCGTCGAGCCCATCAGGAGCGAGCGCGCCGGGGACGCTAGGTAACGTTGACAATTTTGTCAGAAAGTCAAGTAAATCAAAAGAAAGAATTCCGTCTGATTTTGACAATTTAGAATTTTTCGGCAAGACTTTAGCCATATAGGCGGGTCGGGCAACATCATATTCAGACACGCGCATCGTTGGAAATTCTGTTGTCCAGCCAGTTCTTACCGAATATGTGTCTTCGTTCTCTGCCCCTTCTTGTAATTCTAGTGTATGTTCTATGGCTTTTGACATAATGATAGACGTAAGCCCGGACGTAGCTAGTTTTTTAGTCAAGTCCTCGTCGTCTGTTCTCTGTGTGGTGAACTCTACCATCGCACCCATAGGAATGTTTTTAGACTTAGTACAAACATCTTGAAGTAGTTGATAATTTTTTGCACCGAACACAATATTAGAAGAGCGTTTAGCTAAATCATCTTTGTACGACTGCTCAAGATTACCAAACTTTTCAGAGTAAAGCTCCAAATATTCCATGTAAGCACTGTTTGCCTGTGTTGCTTTTCTTTTCTTTTTTCTTGATCTGCCAATTCTTCTTGGTGCTTTTATTACCTGATCATCATTTCTGCCGACCCTAAGAGAAACTTTTTTAATGTCAACTGAGTACCGTAAAGTTGCTGCCATGATGGCATTTACAAGTGCTTGAGAAGACTTTGGGTGTGACTTACTGACGGTTCTAGCGCTAGAGTCATCTAACATATCTGACCCGACATAATCTATAAAATTAACAAGGTATGGATTTGGTAAATGAGTTTCGAGAACATCTGGATTGTTCGATAGCCTCTTCTCATAATTCTCTAGGTAATAATTGTAATGACAGTCCTGTTCTGCTGTTGCTACTTTTATATTTCCAGCACCAGAATTCATTTTGTCAGCCAATATTTTATCCACGGGTGTGGTCATTTCAAAATAATAATCTTGAAACAACTCGCCGAGATTGCTGTTGATATATCTCTGGACCCTGTTAAACATATGTTTAATAATAAAGGCTCTTGTGCCTCTACGACCTAGTTCTGCTCGGTACTTTTCTCTGGCATTTTTCTTTTTGTCGCTGCTCTTTCTTATAACATCACCCGCGCTATCAAGTCGTGCCCATTTTTTATATCTTCTGTATTCGTATTTTTCATCATCTCCAAGGCGGCGACCAAGAACAACGGTAGGTGCATATTTCATGTTCTGAGAGAATGTAGGATTCAACTCAATTTCGTAAACTTCATGCTCGGCAGTGCCGCGCATCCCAAAAACGAGTAGCGAGGATGTCATTGTCTGCACTTGATTAGTCTGGTCATCGTCGGTGCCCATTTCTCCGTCCGCGCCTTCAGTCGTGACAGTATCAGAGCGATAACTGAGTTTTTCATACAACCCTTCTAATCTGCCATATTTTCTCCTTATCTTGAACCAGTTACGAGGAAGTTTATACGCCCGATCTGATACGCCGAATGTTTCTTGAGCAGCCCCCGACAAGCCTCCTTCGAGGAGAGCTTTGCGAAATCTTCTCCGTTGTATTCGAGCATCGCGACCCGGCAGACCTTCCACAAAACGCTTTTCTCGGTCCCTTTGGTCCGTCATAAAGTTTAGCATTACTCTTTCAATTCTTTTTTTTGTTCTAGAATTGTAATAATACCCATATGTTGTTTTGTTGTGTTTATCGTCGTGATGCCAGAATCTGCCGAGCAAGGTTCTAACCTTGTCTACATTCTCTAATTGAGATGGTCCGTAGTAAACATATCTTTCTCCAACACTGTTCATTACGTCCCCCCTTCATCACAATTGCTACTGACAACCAAGTTTCCATCAAACTCTTTAACTGTGACTGTATCACCGTCGACGATTCTGAGTTTGAACAGCTTATCGTCAAGAAAGGCATTAATTCCACCAGAATCGTTAGCAACTAGATTTGAGTTTCCGCCAGTTCCTGAGCCCGTAGACATTTGAAATTTGACCTCGCCTTCTAAATCTCCGTCATCAACTGCTTGTATTCTGCCCAAGTCGGGATCTGCGAACGGATCAATTACCAAGGTAAAATACTCGTCAATTATTGGAAGATCTTTTCTGTTACTGTACCCAATTCCAAGTTTGCTGTTTTTATATTTTTTAATTCTACAAAGCAACGCCACTTTTCTCTCGCCAGCCTCAAGCCTGTTAATTACATCGCGATCTAATTCGCGCCATTGCGGACGTTTTAGCAAGTCTCTTTGTCCTCTGACTCTGACCAAACTGCCAGCGCGGTTTAACTGCATATGGGGCGTTTCAAAAGTATAAAGGTATTCGATACCGGCAATGTTTTGAAACATTTGCCATATCTTGGACATGTTCTCTGGTCTAAAGAACCACGGTGTTCCGTCAATCGGAGGTGCGTTTTCACTTGGGACTGTCCTAGACGGCTGTAGAAAGACGTTTGTTAATACAATATTTGATGAAGCCAATACAAGTGATTTTAACTGATTTGGCAAAGCCTTTAAAGTGCTAATTTTATTACTAGGGTTGATGCCATCCAAAATACTAGGAGTGCTGCTATCGCTGAAGTTTAGCATTTGAAAATTAGAGATGTGTAAAGACTTATAACTAATTGGTCCGCGAGGACCACCGGGTACATATCCAAAAGACATATTACCGAGTATTTTCAATAAAGGAGTCGGATTAACATTTCGGATCTCTTTAGGCATGAGAGGTTGAATTTTTTTCAAAGGAAGCAGTTTTTTTGTTCCTACATCCTCGGCATGATCAATATTCTCATAGTCCGGTCCTACGGGTTCATTCAAGGACTCATCCGATGGATTTGAATCGTCAATCTCAAATGTATTTGCATTTGAATCAGTACGCAAAGTTCTGTCTAAATTAAATTCTTGAATTGCGTCTACGACCTGACAACTATTTGCTAACAACTCCATATATTGTTTTTTCATTGCCTGTTCTGCGGCGGAAAGTTTTGACCGCCCCGGAGGCTGGTATCCCTTTACTGAAATTGGAAATAAACTAAAGTCTGGATTTGCCTGTGCCGCGATAACATTTGCCTGCACTTCATCTAATCCGGTTAAAGGTGCAGGAGCCTCTTGTTGTTCGTTTTTCGGGGTTTGGTTTGGAGTCAAGTTCGCCAACCGTCCCGGTTTCATCAGATTTAGTGCGACAGCTTGAATATTGATGTTTGGCAAAAGACTATTGTAAGTAACGGATCCGCCGCCCGCGCTTCTGGATCCGCCGCCCGCGCTTCTGCCGGGTGTCATCGAGTCCGGTGCGTCCAACTGCCAGCCAACATAGTCGCCGCCGGGGGGAGGACCTGAGCCTCCTCCAGAAAACCCTCCGACTGCGCCGCCAAAAGATTGGAAAACAAATGAAGGAGTCAAGAATGAAAACTTCTTGTTAATTAAAGAATCCCTAGAGTTTTCTGAAGAGATGCTTAAGTCTGGCTCCAAACTTCCCAGCATCTCTCGTAAATCAAAGTTTTCGTTTGCTCCTCCTTGCTCGGAAGCAATTGTAAAGTATCTTTTTGTTTCGATCTCACAACGCTTTCTGTAATAGCGAGACGTCAAAGTTCTCAAGCCACTACCTTTTATATTGTCTCTGACAAAATCTAGAGTTTGATTTGTAATAAAATCATATCCTTTGCCTCGATATCCGTCAAGAACAATTTCTTGTCCACATCCAAAAACATGCTCCACTTCTAAAAATTTAACACTTCTTGAACTTCTCACTCTGGGAGAAATTGCATTGCTGGTGTTTTTTCTCGTCTGACGTGTTGCGCCCATTGACAAGTTTCCAACTTTTTCTTGCACTTCTCTAATCATAGAGTCGACCATATTTATAACAGTTTGAATCCCTTCTGGGCTTCCCTTATATGGATCTAAATAAGAAGACAGCGTGGAGGGAAGAACAGTCTCTAATGTATAATTTGAGCCGGGATACGCAGGCTGGTCTAGGACATTTGAAATTTCCCTTAGTACATCCAGATACATAGCGGGAGCTTCTGTGAACAATTTTCGTCCCCGAACATACATTCTAGAAATAAATTCTGGTATATACCTGTCGACATAGATATCAAAATTTGGTTTATTTTTAGTGTATCCGGTCGCCTCGGTGAGATACCTATTTAAAGAACGACGCACACGATACAGTTTTTTCAAATTGCGTCGCATCATCGCAGCAGTGGGATCAAGCGATTTTATCTGGACCGAATATTGATACGTTCCATCTCGTTCGTTGAATAAACCACGATCAGTAAAAGTGAACCAACGAATGCCATCTGTCCTTGCGCCACCCTTTTGTTCAGATCCAAATAAATCTACTTTTGTTTCCTGAAGGAAGCAAGAAGAATTTGAAACGGTGGTTATGGTTTTATTTCTATTTTTTCTTTCAGACGTTCGCGCAAGTAATCTATAAGGTCGGCGACGACCAGAAGGACGATCTGGAGTTCCCAACTTGTTGTTCAATTTTTCTTTTGGATTCACTTGTCTTCTTATCAGACGCATCTCTACGATTCGTGCATAAGAAAGTAATTTTAGTGTTGTTTCTTCTGATATGGACCACAAGTAGGGGAATGCAGAATTATTTTTTAAAAAAGCTGCATAATCAAAAGCAAACATTCCGTTGCCATTATGCGCTTCGTCGGTCGAAGTCCAGAGTTCAGTGAACACACCAGACTTTTTGTCTGGCATTACCTCTTTACCCAAGAGCTTAGTATATTCTGCTACGCTTTCAGAAATTATGTCTTCTTCAATTGCTTCTCCAACCTCTGCCTCACCTTCGACGAGCCCTGCTCCGATTCGAGCCTGTGTCACGGATCGGTATCTATCTTCGACCCTATCAACAAATCTGAAATCACGTATTTTTGGGTTAGTTACTGTTTTTACTTGCAAATATTGTGAATCGGGAGTGTGTACTCTTCCGGTCATATACCCCTTAAATGACTTGTTTACTGGGTCAGGGTTAATTGCTGGATCATGGTAGTGTGTTTCACCTTCCCATATCTCACCCGATGGAAGAAGAAATATATTTGTATCACTTACAACATTTCCATTTTGAATTACATACTCGGAATATACAGAGGTATCCGGAGCAGCCTGCTTGAAGAACGCTTCGTCCATATCAAAGTCATTTGCCATTTTGCCGACATCCATGGATATCCAAACAAAGTATGACAAATGCTGTAAATCATTGCCGCCGCCATCGGCATAATCAAAAACCTGAAAAGTCTCTTCAAGGGGAATTTCAATTATTTCTTCCCCTCCAGCAACGAATCTCCTGTATTCATCAATAGACTTAGAGTCTGTGCCACCAGTGTTAATCTTTGCATCTAAGTTTATACTTCTGTTTTTTATGTGCAATAGTCGATCGCGAGCAGACATACCTTTATCTAAAAGATAAGAATTGCTCTGACGACCAGACAAGACTTCACAAACATCCGGATGTGTACACTGAATGATATTTATTTTAAGATATTTTTCAATCGGTGAAGAGGTCGGGTCAGTGTCAAAAGAGTTTGCAAACCATTCCGATATGCCGTCTTTCTCAACAACATCCTTTAAAACAAAATTTATTTTAACCTTAAGGGCGCTCTTGCCTCGACCGCCCGTCAAAGTAATTTTATTAAAGTTGACATTAGGAATCAACTCACTAAACATCTGTGAATACGCTCCGCCCTTAGCAGGAGATATGCCAGTAGAAGACCTTGTAACATACTTGCTGCGGCGTGTCGCGATATTGCCCCGAGGTCTAATCCCACTCTGCGCTTTACTAATTGTATTGCCGCCAAGTCGTGTACTAGAGGCGGTTGACATAGTGGAACGACCGGGACTGTATGAATAATCTGCCATTAGCAAGGCTCCTTAAGGTCATCGGGATCAAACGCTCCATCACCTGAGTATGGAGAAATGCCTCCGAGCCGACCACCTAGGGGTAGGGGAACCTTAAAGGTTCCGTTTATCTTGTCGATCGCGTCGTCATCCATTTCGCCATCAGTAAATACTTCTACATAATGTTGAGCGTAATTCGCATCATAGTCTTGTATCTCTTCTTCGATAGCGTACTCATCTTTGTCCACATAATCATTTTCGCCTGCTATAAATAGAGGTCGTAAAATTTCTTTCGTTTCAGAAGCCCCGCCAACGGTCTGTTCTATAATTTCAAAAACTTCAATATCAAAATTATCACTCGTAATAGAATTGTTTAGCTCTTCAATAGACAAAATAATACTTGGCTGTTCAGTCACAAGGTACGAGCCATCTTGGTAAACCGAAGGGGTATCTTCTGCTGACGCATCTGTTTGATTTGCTGAATAGTTTACAAGAGGTCGACCCTCTAGAACGTCATCAGGTTCTGAAGCCATATCTCCATACCCTTCTTCAAATTCAACGCGAGTTATAATTTCCATCGAAGAGGACAACTGAGGGATTGGCTGTACACCCCAAGAGACATCATAAAATGCTACCTTTTGAGTGTTCGTAAAGTCTCCTTGAATCAGTGAGATTTTCCACACGGGCGCAAACTCATTGCCGTAAGAAGTGCCAATCGGCATCATCGACCCATTTCTGTCTTTGGTTTCGTTACTAGAATTTCTATCCCCAGTTCGTTTTTGTTCTTGAATTTTTCGGAACTCAGTCTCGACACCCTTTGTGCTGTGTCGAACTCTAAGCCGAGGTGTGTCGTTCATAATTCTTGGAACGGCATCTTTTTGCTCCTCTTCAAACCCCGCGTAACGGGTATCATAAAGAATGTCCTCGTCGAAGAAAGCATAATACTTCGGTTTAAACCTGCCAGCGGCAAGTTTTCTTTTTCCGTCTTGAGTCAATTGAATATCTATGACTTCTTCTTTGGGGTTAAAAAATCTCATGGTATAGTAATTATTTACTCATCCTTTTTTGCTTCAATAACAATTTCAGATTCTATCTGTGCAAGCTCAACTAGAGAGAAATAGTCATAAGGCCAGTTGTAGCTGTAGTTTGGACTTTTTCTTTCTGAACTATCTAGGTTAAA
>MDSV01189340.1_pt1 | contig 10138 bp, 6 predicted proteins | sample 810851 | NCBI WGS metagenome assembly MDSV01 (sample SAMN05326640, study PRJNA326480) | marine metagenome | isolation source: seawater | place: Atlantic Ocean: North East | collected 2012
AGACCGCCAAAGCAGTTTGAAAATCTTGCTGCCAGGCCCACATAAATCCAAATAAAAATAAGGCCAAAATAAGGCCATTGAGAGCAGCCAAAAACATCTCCTTTATCAAACGTGTATTGATGCTGCCTTTGATATCGTCATTGGCCAAACCTTGAACAATGATGGCACTGGATTGTACCCCCACATTTCCCGCCATGGCTGCAATAAGAGGTGTAAACAATAAAATAAGTGGGAACTCCTCAATAATGGTATCAAAAGTTCCCATGATTATGGCGGCACCAACTCCGCCAATAAGTCCTAAAAACAACCAGGGCAAACGCGCTCTGGTCAGGGCAAAAATACTGTCCTCAGCATCCACATCTTGAGTAATCCCTGCTGCCAATTGATAATCTTTTTCGGCTTCTTCAATAATGACATCAACAATGTCGTCAATGGTAATGCGTCCTAACAGTGTCTTCTGATCATCGACCACAGGAACCGCTTCCAAATCGTATTTGGCCATGAGTCTGGCCACGTCTTCATCGTCCTCACTAACGTGAACAGAATCTACTTTTGGAATGTATATATCGGCAATTTTAGTTTCGTTTTTAGCAATCAAAAGGTCTTTTAAAGAAAGGCGACCAATGAGTTTATCCGCTTTGTCCACAACGTAAATTGAATGCACGCGTTTGACATTTTCTGCTTGGGCTCGAATTTTTCTAAGACAGCCAGCAACGGTCCATGTTTCATAGACTTTGACCAACTCTTTGGCCATCAAACCACCAGCAGAATTTTCGTCATATTCCAATAATTCATTGATGTCTGCCACCAATTCTTTATCGTCTATTTGGGCAATTACTTTTTGCTTTCGATCCGGCGGTAACTCAGAAATTAAATCGGCGGCATCGTCGGTATCCAGCTCTTTTACTTCTTCAGCAATTTCCTTCACCGATAAATTTTGCAATACCTTTTCACGTACGTCATCTTCCAATTCAGACAAAACATCTGAGGTAGTTTCACTGTCTAAAAGTTTGATGATATAAGTAGCTTGCTCTAAATTGAGTTCGTCTAAAATTTCGGCAATATCCGCATAATGTAGCTCACTTAGTTGCTGTTGAAGGGCGACATCATTTTTGTTTTTGATGTCCAATTCAAGAGTCTGCAACAAAGCCGCTGAGATTTCAAATGGGATATGTTCTTTAGACGTTTCCACAATTACGCTGTATTTTGATCGTTTTCAATAGCCTTGGCCAATTCAATAAAAGCCGCTACCGACAACTGTTCAGGGCGTTTGTCAAAGATAGTATTTGCTTTTAAATTATCCGATAAATTGAACGCTTTTAAGCTATTTCTTAAGGTTTTACGCCGTTGCTGAAAAGCGCTTTTGACCACTGAAAAAAAGTGTTTTTCGCCACAAGGCAAACAAAAATCATTTTTTCGAGTCAAACGCAACACAGCAGAATCCACTTTTGGGGGCGGGTTAAAAACAATGGGGGGCACTGTAAATAAATATTCTGCATGGTAAAAGGTTTGAACCAAAACTGATAAAATACCATAGGCCTTACTGCCTTCACTGACACATATGCGCTGGGCGACCTCCTTTTGGAACATCCCTGAAAACTCTGGTATACAGTGGCGGTTTTCCAGCATTTTAAATACAATTTGTGTCGAAATATTGTAGGGAAAATTTCCTATAATCGCAAACTGAGTATCAGAAAAAGCTGCTGAAAAGTCGAATTTTAAAACATCGGCCTCAAAGATGCGGTTGGACAAAGAAGGATAATGGTCTTTTAAGTAGGCAACCGATTCCACATCAATTTCAATGGCATAGGTGGTGGTGGTTTTTTCCAATAAAAAAGCGGTTAAAACACCCATTCCCGGACCGATCTCAAGAACCTTGTCGTAACCCGTCAAAGTGAGAGTGTCCGCGATTTTCTTGGCAATGCTGCTGTCCTTTAAAAAATGTTGTCCTAAATATTTCTTTGGCTTTACACTCATGGGGTTTTATTAACTGTGAATTCATCAATAAATTCCAGTGCTGTTCGAAATGAAAGCATTTTATCTCCAAAACGTTTTACCCCTTTGGACTGTAGTTCTTGGGCATATTGAGTTTGATATGTTTCTAAGGCCGATTTGGAATGGGCATAATATTGTACAGAGTAAGTAGTGGCGCCTTCCGCATCTTCTGTCAAAACTTTAGAAAATACAGCCTTTAAAAAAAGACCTGTTCCCAATACTTCTGAGATGTGATCATTTATCCATTTTCGCCATTCGCTGTGGACAGAATTTTCAATATTTACAGTCACATTGTATATTATCATAAGTTATTTTTAGATGATGAATTGGACAACTCTAACAAACGCCTGTAGTGTTTTTTGGCATCCACAAAGTGGATACTGTCTTGATGTTCAAAAATAATTTTCTCGTAAAGTAACAAGGCTTTTTCTGGGGCATTAAAGGCCTTTCGTTGAAGTTCTGCAAGGGCAAAATAAGCATCATCCGCTAAAATTTCTGTTGAAAAATCTTTAAGGATCGTTTGATATTTTTGCGCAGCACCAGTATAATCTGCCTCAGATTCCAAAATCTGAGCTTGGAGCATCAATGCTTGATCTATGATGGCGTGAGAAGGATGGGCTTTTGTGAGTGTATCCAAGACTTTAAATGCGGCCTTTGGTTTTTTTTGCAATTGTAAAAAGTCAGCTTTGGCATACAGTTTTAAGGGCATTTGTAGACTGTCTCCATATTTATGATCTGTAATTAACAATTGGAGGTCCAATGCATCGTTGGCGATGAGTTGAGAAGTGGACGATTTTAATACTTTTAGTTGGGTTTCAGCCCATTCGAAATCCCCTTTATAGTAACTGACCTTTGCAGATTTAAAACGGGCTTGTTGAGCCAGCGTACTGTTCTTAATTTGACTGTGAACTTGAGTGTAAAATACCAATGCACGATTGAACTGTTCTTGGGTTGTGAGAATGTCCGCTAATTTGAGTTTGAGTTTTGCTTTTGTAAACTTTGATGCTTCGACTTCAAGACATTTTTTTAAAAATACAATGGCGGCTTGCTTTTGTTGGTAATGAAATGCCAAAAATTCAGCATATGAGAGTTGTAAATCAATGGTTTCATTATAAATTCCATAGCGTTCCAATAAGTGTTTATAATCCAATTGAATGCGCTTGTAGTCCGGCGCTTTGTTGCGTAGCAACTCTAATGTTAGGAGTTGGCGCTCTGCTTCCAAAGACAGCTTGGGTTCCTGAGCAACGTTTGAGATGAAACGAAACGCATCAGAAGTCACCTCATAAACTTTGTCTGCCTTGGCCAAAAGCGCAACTTCTATAACACCCTGTAAAGAATTCTGTTGGCGTCGGAAAATGGCCTTTTCTTGAGCCAATGCACGTTTATATGCTTTTTCTTGTACAAACAACCAACTGAGCATTTGATTCCAAAGTACATTTGAAGAGGTTTGTAGTTTTTTTAAAATTATTTTTTTTAAAATGCGATTGTATTCGGCAGCAGCATCCTCTGAAATATAATCACTCAACAGCTGTAGGGTTTGGTTTTTGTAATTGGGATTGTAAGCTGTAAAGTTAAGATAACTCAAAAACATATTTTCAAGATCTTTCTTTATGGCATACAACCCAGCAAGGCGGTATTCATAGCTGTAATTTTGAGTATTTTCGATGGCCAACACATAAACCTCAATGGCTTGGTCTACCAAAGAATGTTCCTCAAATTTAAGGGCAATTGAGTAGCTAAGGGCAGGCATTTCATAGGCCTGACTCAAGGCTTGGTTGTAATAGCTTTTGGCGGTTTCTAGCTGATTTTGAAGCTGAAAATTATATCCGAGTTCAACAAGGTATTGAGGATTTTTTGTGTTTTTCAACAAGCCATTGATTAAGGAATCTGCGGCTTTAAATTGTTGTAATTCTTGTTGAATTTTTATGAGTCTAAACGCGTAATTAGAATTATTGGGCTGGGCGTTTAGTAATTTTTGATATAAATACAGCGCTTTTTCGAATTCTCCTCTCTCGTAATAAGAAGCCGCCAAATCTAAATCAGTCTGGGCATAACACCCAAGAAAAAACAATCCAAAAAACATATAAATCAATGATTTCACTGCTGTGCTTTTGGTAAAGATACTAATTGTCAAGCAACAATTTTTACTTTCAATCGATGCGGTCAAACCCAGTGTATGGAATCAAAACTTGGGGGATTTCAATGCCATTTTCGTTCTGGTAATTTTCTAAAATTCCCGCCAAGACCCTTGGTAATGCCAAGGCACTTCCGTTTAGGGTGTGGGCCAATTCGGATTTACCATCGGCATTTTTAAAACGCAACTTTAGACGATTGGCTTGATAGGTTTCAAAATTTGAAACTGAGGAAATTTCCAACCATCGCCCTTGAGCCGTTGAAAAGACTTCAAAATCATAAGTTAAGGCAGATGTAAATCCTAAATCGCCTGAACACAATTTTAATATTCTGTAGGGTAATTGCAAGGCTTCTAAAATGGTTTTAATATGTTCTACCATGCCATGAAGTGCATTGTAAGATTCGTTGGGATGCTCTACCCTAAGAATCTCAACTTTATCAAATTGATGCAAGCGATTTAATCCGCGAACATCGGCACCATAACTTCCTGCTTCTCTTCTGAAACAGGGGGTATAAGTGGTGAGTTGTTTGGGCAAAGCCTCAGCCTTTAAAATGACCTCTCTAAAAATGTTGGTCGCGGGCACCTCACCAGTTGGAATGAGATATAAGTTGTCAGCGTTAATAAAGTACATTTGACCTTCTTTATCTGGCAATTGTCCTGTTCCAATCCCAGAGGCTTCGTTGACAAGGTGGGGCAACTGAACTTCATTGTAACCTGCGGCAATGTTAAGGTCCAAGAAATAGTTGATAAGAGCGCGTTGAAGGCGTGCGCCTTTGCCCTTATAAACAGGAAATCCTGCGCCGCTAATTTTATTGCCCAATTCAAAATCGATAATGTCATATTTTTTGGCCAACTCCCAGTGTGGCAGGGCAGCGGAGTGTAATTTAGGGATGATGCCTGAACTAAAAACCTCTATGTTTTCATTCTCAGAATTTCCAATTGGTACTGAGTCATGAGGAAGGTTTGGAATCTGATAAAGCAACTGTTGTAAATCCTTTGAATTGCTGTTAAGGGCTTGAGTAAGATTTGCTTTTTGATTTTTTAAATCTGTTGTCTTCAACTTTAACAAATTGGCCTTTTCAATTTGTCCCGACTTGAAAAGGATTCCTATTTCTTTAGAAAGTGTATTGAGTTCGGCAGCTGTATTGTCCAATTGAGTTTGAATATTTCGCCTGGATGCATCTAGAGCCAAAACCTTTTCAACAGCATCCTCAGCATTTTCCATGCGCTTTGAAAGACGGCCAATGGCCTCTGTTTTGTTTTCCCTTAAAAATCCAATTTGTAACATTTTAAATGTTTTATTTCACAAATTTAATCAATTGCTTACAATGCAAATCATATTTTAAACATAAAATCAATACGCTTTATTGCTTCTAGTTTATCTTTGAGTAATTGGTTTTTTAATGCTTCGATAGTTGGAAATTTGATTTCACTTCTCAAATGGTCCAGAAATTCAATCTTTAGTACACGGTCATATATATCAGACTTAAAATCAAAAAAATGGACCTCAATATTGGTTTGCTCAGCACTAGAAACCGTTGGATTCTTTCCAATATTCATCATACCAAAGACAACTTTTTCGTCAATTTCAGATTTCACTAAATAAACTCCCAGTCTTGGAATTAATTTATAGGCCTCTTCGATCAAAATATTAGCTGTTGGAAAACCCAAAGTTTTTCCTAACCCCTTCCCTCTAGAGACGGTGCCGGTGAGTATAAAATTATAACCCAAAAACTTATTGGCTACGGCCACCTTCCCCGCTTTTAGAGCTTTTCTTACTTTTGTAGAACTGACCGCAACATCATCAACTTCTTGGGGGGCGATTTCTGTAACTTCAAAATCATAAAAGTTACCAAATTCTTTTAAATCAGAAATATTGGCCGTTCGATTTCTTCCAAAGTGATGGTCATAACCCACAATAATATGTTTAACTTTGAGTTTGTTGACCAGAACATCACGAACGTATTCTAAGGCATTCAAACGGGAAAACGATTTTGTAAATTCCTTAATTACCAAATGGTCTACACCCAACGCCTCTAAAAGATCGGCTTTTTCGTCAATGGTATTGATGAGTTTAATAGTTGAGTCATTTTGAACCACCATCCTCGGGTGTGGAAAAAAAGTAAGAACCAAGGCCTGTAGTTTTTTCTTATCAGCCGTTTCCACAAGCCGGTGGATTATTTTTTGATGTCCAATATGAACACCATCGAAAGTGCCAATGGTGATCACGGAGGACTTAATTTGCTTGTAATCAGCCGCAGTTTTTATTTTCAATTGGTAAGTTTCAAATTTAGAGCGAAGATAAAAAATCTGTTTCTTTTTTAATGAATTAATGTTTTTAAGTAAGCCTTATTATTGAATAAAAGGTAAATCCTACTTTATTTTACGTAATTTTGCTTTGCCAATTTAATTTTTTGTTATGAAAATAAGATATCAGCTTTGTCTAGCATTCTTACTGTTTTTATTTATTTCTCAGGCTCAAACAAGGAGTTGTGGTACAGAAGAATATATGGCCGAAAAAATGCAAGACGCTGATTTTGCACATCAGTGGGAAGCAGACCAAGCAAATTTTAAAGCCTATTTACAAGAGTACAACAGCCACAGAACAAACACTCAGCACAGACAATCTGCAATCAATACCATCTTCATTCCTGTGGCGGTTCACTACCCTCAAGCCAATGAATCGGATCGCTCATGCTTAGAACAGCTGGCTCAAAACCAAATTGATATTTTAAATGCCGATTACCAAGCCACCAATACAGACGCTAATTTATGGACCAACGCCAGTAGCTTCTATCCCGGTGTGGTTCACGGAGCAGCGGAATTTGAATTTTGTATTGCAACTCAAAATCATCCCAGTGGATTAGACAATGAGTTAACAGAGGGCAATCCCGCAGTCACCATAGGTTATAATTTTGGCGGTGGCAATAATGTAGATTCAAATTGGTCGGGATACTTTAATATAGTTGTTAGAAACATTGGTGCACTTGGGTTTTCCCCACTTGGAGGATCTGTTTCTCAAGGCTATGCCGTTACAATGGATGACCAAGCTTTTGGCTCAGGGACAGGGTGTTCTGGTTCTGGAATAGTCCCTGGCGCTCCTTACAATTTGGGCAGAACAACCACGCATGAGGTCGGTCACTTTTTAAATCTCAGACATATATGGGGCAACAGTGGAGGCTGTAATGACGATGATAATATTGCTGATACTCCAGTACAAAGCCAACCAAATTATGGTTGCCCAAGCCCCGGAACTCAACCTGGATGTGTTGGAGGTGAGTACGAGTTGTCTATGAATTATATGGACTATACAAATGATGCTTGTATGTATATGTATTCTCAAGGTCAAATTGATGTACAACAGGCTTGGGTAAGTTTCCTTCAGAGTCAGTTCAATACCAACACTATAAATTGTGGATCTACGGATCCTTATTTTGATATTGCAGCCATCACAGAAGAGGCTGTTTTCTCTTGCCCTGATATTGGTGATGACGCTGTCTATGAATTTAATTTCTCTACTTACAATGGGTTTAACAGTTTGGTTGATTTTTCAGCCACTGGCCAACCTGCTGGATCTACAGTTTCTTTTTCACCCGCATCTGCCAATGCAGATACCACTGTAACGATGACGGTGAGTGACATTGCTAATACAGCCCAAGGCAGTTATACCATCACCGTGAGTGCGACCACCAGTGGTTTTGGAAATTCAGTCACCCAAACTATCACTTTTGATCTCAGTAACAACTGTACCTCCATTCAGTGTTTTACTTTTAGTTCTGAGGAAAACTTGGCCATTGACATCCCAGATGGAATTGATGCCAATGGAACCGCAGACAGTTATGGTGAAAGAATATTAGTCCCTTTAGCGTTGCCTGAATATGCTTCAATTTCGAGTATTTCGGTCAATGTGGATGTAAGCCATACCTATATACAGGATTTATTAATCGCCGTATTCCACCCAGACTTGACCACATACTCAATTTTGTGGGGTCGGGATTGTGACGGTGAAGACGGCTTGGATGTGACCTTTGCGGATGGCGCTGGAGCCATTGTTTGTGCAGACCCTACTGTAGGTACATACGCCCCTTATCAACCCTTGAGCATTTTTAACGGAATGCCAACTTTTGTAACGGCTGATAACGTAGCAGAAGATTGGACCACAAACGATTGGGCCTTGTATATATCGGACGGCTATCTAGAAGACACTGGAGCGCTCAATGACTGGTCTATAGAAATTTGTGTCGAAGCAGCTTTAAGTAACGGGGAATCTGATATTGCAGTTAATGAGGTGACAGTATACCCCAACCCAAGCAGTGGTGTCTTTAATGTGGAAATTAATTCACTAAACAGTTCAGATGTTGAAATATCAATATATGATCTTTTGGGAAGGGCTGTATTTGAGAGAAATTTTGACAATAGCTTAAATTTTAATGAAGCCATTGATTTGAGCAATGCAAAATCTGGAGTTTATATGATGACCGTGACTGTTGGAAACCAAAAAGTAACCAAAAGAATTGTTATCAATTGATTACAAAATACAGCTCCATTGCTTTTTAAACATTTTTTTTAGAGTTAACGAATAAAAATTCTTTTTTGTTTAAATGATTTTAAAACCAAATAATTAAAACATGAAAAATAAGATTAGTTCAATTATTTTGATGCTGTTATTAGGTCCTCTCCTATTTGGTCAAACAGAACCCTGTGCCACTGACGCTTATATGGAGGAAAAAATGCAAGACCCTGTGTTTGCAGAAGAATGGGAGCGAAATCAAGCTGAATTTAGAAACGTTTTTGACAATATTACACAATTCAGGCAGAGTGCAATGAATCCAGTAGTTGTCCCTGTGGCAGTGCATTTCCCAGAAGCCAATGAAGCTGACCGTGCTTGCCTGGAAGCACTCGCACAAACCCAAATAGATGTTATAAATGAGGACTGGACCGCCACCAACACAGAAATAACAACCCTATGGGCCTCCGCCAGTAGCTTTTATCCTGGCGTCGATTACGGGGCTGCAGAGGTTGCTTTTTGTTTGGCAACAATGAACCACCCCATTGGTATTGATGATGAATTATTAGAAGGAAGCCCCGCAATTACAATTGGCTATAATTTTGGAAATGGAAATAATAATGATTCCAATTGGTCGGGTTACTTTAATATAATCGTTAGAAATATCGGCAATAATGTGTTGGGTTTTTCTCCTCTAGGTGGATCAATAGCGCTCGGATATGGAGTTGTGATTGACGATGGTGTTTTTGGAACTGGTGGCAGTTGTGCTGGGTCAAATATTTATGGGAATAATTACCCTTATCACTTGGGCAGAACAACCACGCACGAGGTTGGACATTTTTTCAACTTACCCCATACATGGGGTAACGGGGGGTGTAATTCTGACGACGGTATCAGCGATACTCCAGTTTCACCAGACGCCAATTTTGGTTGTCCAAGTCCTGGAACGCAACAAGGCTGTGGGGTAAATGAGCTTACTATGAATTATATGGACTATACCTACCAAAATTGTATGTATATGTTTACCCAGGGACAAATTGATGTTTCACAGGCCTATTTAAGTGTTATAGAAAGTCAATTTAAACCGAATACCACAACGCCAGTATGTGGATCTACAGACCCGTATTTCAATGTCAATGCCATTACAGAAGATGCCGTATTTTCCTGTCCCTCTATTGGTGAAGATGCTGTATTTGAATTTAATTTTTCTACCTATAATGGCTTTAACAGTGTGGTTGATTTTTCTGCCACAGGTCAACCAGACGGATCAACAGTTTCTTTTTCACCCGCATCTGCCAATGCAGATACCACTGTGACAATGACCGTCAGTGACATTACAAATACAATACAAGGCAGTTATACCATCACCGTCAGCGCGACCACGGCTGGTTTTGGAAATTCGGTCACCGAAACAATCACTTTTGATCTGAACAATAACTGTACTTCTATTCAGTGCTTTACCTTTAGTTCTGAAGATAATTTGGCCATTGCCATACCAGATG
>MDSV01032002.1_pt1 | contig 10137 bp, 5 predicted proteins | sample 810851 | NCBI WGS metagenome assembly MDSV01 (sample SAMN05326640, study PRJNA326480) | marine metagenome | isolation source: seawater | place: Atlantic Ocean: North East | collected 2012
AGGCGCGCGCGCTCGCGTCGTCGAGCGATGCCACCAGCCGCGCGTTCGGCGAGAAGAACGCGCAGCTCGAGCGCGCCGTCGCCGAGCACGCCGCCGCCGCCGACGGCAAGCAGCGCGAGCTCGCGCAGCTCCAGCAGGCGCTTCAGCAGGCGCGCGCGGAGACCCAGCAGGCGCAGGCGGCTGCCTCGCACGCGCAACACCAGGCGGCGGCGGCGGCGCAGGCGGCGGCTTCGAGCTCGAGTTTCGTGCCGAGCTCAGCGCCCGTGCCTCGGTCGGAGATGTCCCAGCGGACCACGTCCCGCGGCGGGTTCGCGACGAGCGGAAGCGGGGACCTGGCGTCCTACGACGCGGAGGGGGGTGGCGGCGTCATCGCCGGCGAGGCGTTTGGCAAGTTTGAGCCTTTGCTGGTAAAGGTGAAACAGCTCGGGCAAAAGGTGCCCGCGCTTCGCAACCCGCACGTCCTGCGCGTCGCCGGGCAGCTGGACAGGGCCAGCGGGTACTTGCACAAGCGACCGATGTGGAGACTCGGGCTGATGATGTACGTGCTGCTCGTGCACGTGATGTGGTTGCTGTTTTAGGGCTCTCGGTGTCCACGCGCGCGACGCGCCGCCGGATTTTGATCCGAGAATTTGTCTCAGACAAAATGTGTGAAAATCTTCACCTTCGCATCAAGATCTTTCGGCACACGTCACCACCTTCGAACAGTCTTGGCTCGCGCGCGCAACGCCGCCCGGCCTCTCGAAGGATGACGCTCGCGGTCCTGGCCTCGATGCCGGCGCGCGCGTGCGCGCCGAGCGCGAGACGCGCGTCCGCCCCCCGGGGCTTCGCGTTTTCCTCGACGCGCCCCGCGTCGCGCCTCGGCGCTTCGGACGACCGAATCTCGACGCCTTCCGGTGCGTCGAGCCTCGACGCGCTGGACCGCGTCCTCGCGAGCGCGGACGAGTCGGACGCGACGGAGACGGCGCCTTCGCCCGCTCCCGCGCGTCTCAACCCGTTCGCGGACCCCACCCCCGAGGACCTGCGCCGCGCGGCTTCCGAGCGGGCCTCGACGACGTCCGCGTCGAGATCGTTCGAGGGAAGGCGCGGGGGGGAGGACCGCGACCCCGTGCGCGAGTTGTTGGACATCCGGGCGCGGCTCGAAGGCGGCGAGGCGCTGCTTCGGGCGATGACGAGCAGCGACGTGTTCGCGCAAACCCTGGGGGACGTCGCGGTCGGGCAGCTCGCGGTCGTGGGCGAGGACTGCCCCAGCTTGCTGCTGTGGAAGAACCAGCACTACGAGGTGCGGCGCGTGTACTTCCAGCGGAGCGACGACGAGCTCGGCGCGAAGCGGGTCGACGCCGCGACCCTCGGGGACGCCTACCCCGACGGAGGCGACACCGTGAACTGGACGCTGTACGTGGAATTGTTTTCGGAGGAGTACCACAGCACGCCCGTGCGCGTGCGTCCCGAACGCGTGGGGCTGCGAACCGTCGGCTCGGAAATCGTCGACGCGCTGTTCGTCGCCGTCCCGGTGTCGCTCTTCTGGGCTCTTCTGGGCGTCTCCTTCGTGCTCTCCGCCGGAAAGTGAGACCCTTTGTGTAGTATGTACCATCTTCGAGTCTGCGCGTGTGACGTGTTCGTGATTCGTGATGCGATGCGCGCTCATCTCGCCGCTTCAGTGACTACATTCGTACCTACCCGCAAAGCGAGCTACCGCGCCCCCGCCGCCGCCGGCGCCTCCTCCGCCGCCTCCGCGGCGAGATCCGCGCCCAGCCGACGCGGACGCGGCGTCGCCAGCACGTGCGCGCCTTTCGGGAACGTGATGGTGGTGTCGTAGAAGAACGGCAAATCGAACCCCGGGTCGTTTTCCGGGTCAACGCTGAACTCAAACCGCTGGACCATCGACGCGAGGTTCACCGTCGTCGCCAACAACGCGAACGTTCCCCCGATGCAGCTCCGCGGACCCGAACCGAACGGCGTGTACGCGAAATCGCGCCCGCCGGCGATGCGCCGGCTCATCCGCTCCATCTGCAGCGCGACGGTCGCCTCGTCGGCGTCGGCGCCGGCGCTCTCGCGCGCGAGCCGCTCGGCGTTCGCCCGCAAGTTCTCGTCCGTGAAACGGTCGGGGTCGAACGCGTCCGGGTCCGCCCACACGCGCGGGTTCCGCCCCATCGCCCAAGAGCTCAGCAGGATGAAGTCCCCGGGCCGGACTTCGTGGCCCGAGGGAAGCACGTCGCGGTCCTCGACGAGTCGCGGGAAAAGGTTGATGGGCGCGTACTTGCGCAGAGACTCCTTCACCACCCGTTGCGTGTACTGCAGCTTACCGTCCTTCACGTCCTTAAACGTGGGGGCGATCCCTTTCAGCGCCTTGACCTCTTCCGCCACCTTTCTCTGAATCTCGGGCATGCGGCTCAAGTGGTGCAGGTTCACCGTCAGGTTCGACGCCGTCGTGCGGTGTCCCGCCGCCATGATATCGTTGACGTCGCCCCACACGTCGTCGCGCGGCAGGGGATTTCCATCCTCGTCCGTCGCGCGGAGCAGCGAGTCGAGCAGGCAGTAGTCCCGCGTGTCGCCCCGCTTCGCGTTCTCCTCGAGCTGCGCGCGGCGCTCCTCGATGATGTGGTTGCACCCGACGTCCTCCAGGATCGCGTACCCCTCTCTCAACTCCCGCACGCGCCCGAGCCCGAGGAGGTTTTGCAGTTTCAATATCGGCACGGGCGTGATGAACAGCTCGCCCATGATCTCGGACGTGTCGTTGTACGCGTCCAGAACCTTCGTGATGATCGTCTCGTCGGGGGCTTTGCCCCCGTTCAAAGCCGCGTCGATGCCCTCCACTTGCTTGAAGTCTTTGTTGAACGCCAGGCTCGTGACGATGTCGAGCGTCAAACGCTGCGAGTGGTCGTCGACGTCCACCGCGAGCGGCGCGTCGCCGCTCGAGCGGCACTTCTTCTCCCACGCGTCGAGCAACGCCCCGACGCGTTCCTCGACGCGCCCGGAGAACCGCTCCAGCGAGAACGCGTTCATGAACGGCTTTTGGCACATGCGCCTGTGTTCGCGGTTGTACGCGCCGTCCGAGCCCGTGATGCCCTTGTTCTTGATGACGTACCGAAACGCGTCGGGCAACATGCGCAGCTTGTAGTTTTTCGCGTTGGTGTGGCACACGTACTCCACGATGTCGGGGTCCACCGTGCTGACGCACAGAGGCCCGACGACGTTCTTGATCCCGACCGTCTCCTGACCCGTCAAGGCGACCCACTCCAGCATCGCCTCCGGCATGCCCACGGGGCTCGTGCCCGCCTTCAGGAGCGACCTGAAGAACACGGAGGAGTCCAGCATGGTGGGGCCGCCCGGAGGCACTTTCGATCGCGTGGGCAGGATGCCGCCGAGCGCATCGTTCACCGCGGTGTACGGGCAGTCCCCGCTCGAGGAAGGTTCGTCCATGGAGGCGCTAGCGTTCGTCGTGTCGTAGGTCTCCTCACACGCGTCCGCGCGTTCACCCGAGGAGAACTCCTCCGTGACCGTCGCCGTGCCGCGCGCATCCGCGGCATCGGATGGTCCGGAGGCTCGGATGCGTTGTGAGACGCACCGCGCGCTTCGCGCGGGCGACGAGACTCCCGTGCGGCGATGCGCGCCGGAGATGACACGACGCGCCGGCGCCGCGTGCGCGGCGCTCAACGCGAACGTCGCGCTCGACGCGGACGCCATGGCGCTTGGGTGAGTGGGAACGGCCTGGGCGACTTTGACGCGAGATATTGCGCCAGCTGCGCCTCACCGAGACGATCGAGCTTTGAAGATCTTCCGCCCGCGTCCAATGAAAAGCGAGGAACACGCATCCAGCTTGTTCTGACTAAAAACGCATACGTGAAAAAGGGAAAAAGAAATGACCGAAAGAAACGCTCACTTTGTTCCCCTCTGAAAAGTTCCTCGGAGATGCGTTGGGCGCACACGCCGCAGCGCAAGGCTCCACGCGACCCCCCGGACGTTCGCGGCTGCCCCGTCGCGACCTTCCGAGTACACGGAACCGCACGTCGGCGTATTACGTCGCAGGCGCTCTACGCGCGCACCGCGCACGGCCAGACAGACGCTCACGCGCTCCGAGAGCCTGAAAGCGCCCCGCCACCATGAGCGAACAGTCCGGCGTCCAGGTGGTGGTCCGGCTCCGCCCCATGTCCGAGCGCGAGCTCAAGGGCAACACGCTTCCCGTCGTGACGGCTTCGACGGAGAAGAAGGAGGTCACGGTGATCAAGGGAAGCGGCGCCCGCACGTTGCGCAGCACCTTCGCGTTCGACGATGTCTTCACCTCTTTCTCGACGCAGAAGGAGGTGTTCGACCAGACCCTCGCCCCCGTCATCGGCGACGTGCTGAACGGGTACGAGAGCACGGTTTTCGCGTACGGCCAGACGGGCACCGGGAAGACGCACACCATGGAAGGCGATCTGAACGTCTCCGAGGACCGCGGGGTCATACCGAGAGCCGCGTTCGACGTTTTCCGTCGCCTTCGCGCGGATGACGCGTACGTCGAGTTCGACGTGAGCGCGTCTTTCCTGGAGATCTACAACGAAGAGCTGTGCGACCTGCTCGTGGACTGTGACTTCGAGGACCTCGCCGCGGTCAAGGCGAAGAGCAAGGAGCTACGGCTGGTGGAGGACCCGGTTGGCGCGGGTAAAAAGAAGGGCAGAGGCGTGTTCGTGATGGGCCTCACCGAGGAGCCCGTGCGCTCGCCCGAGGACGTGCTGACGCTGATGGCGCGCGCCTCCGAACGCCGGCGGGTGGGCGAGACCAAGATGAACAAGCAGAGCTCGCGGTCGCACTGCGTGTTCACCATGAGCGTGCGCAGCCGGCGCGCGCTACCGGACGGCTCGCACATGGAGTGCGCCGGGAAGCTGCACATGGTGGACCTCGCCGGCTCGGAGTGCGCCAAGTCGGCGGGCGGCGGCGACCTCGACCAGGCGCGCGAGCGCGAGCGCAAAAACATCAACCAGAGCCTTTTGACGCTCGGGCGCGTCATAACGCTCCTGAAGAACGGCGGTAAGGCCAAGGGCGAGCGCATTCCGTACCGGGACTCCAAGCTCACGCGGCTGCTGCAGGAGTCGCTGGGGGGTCGGTGCAAGACGTGCGTGATCGCGACGGTGTCGCCGTCGGCGATGTCCGCGGATGAGACGCTGTCCACGCTGCAGTACGCGCAAGGCGCGCACGGCATCGTCAACAAGCCCGTCGCCGCGTCCATGCTCAAGCTCAACGTGGAGGGCGCGGGCAGGCCGCAGACCGCGCGCGGCGACGGCACGAACCCCGGCATGACCGGTCAGACGCAGCAGGACTGGGCGGAGATGGAAACCCGCATGCACTACCTCGAGACGCAGGCGGAGGAGGCCGCCGCCGCGCTGGCGAGGAAGCACGCCGAGCACGCGGCGCTGGTGAGCAGGGCGGAAACCGCGGAGGGCAAGGTGGACGCCGCGGAGAAAGCCGCGCTTCTCGCCGAGGCGCAGCGCGCCGCGACGCTCGAGCAGCTCGAGGACGCGACCGCGGAGAACGAAAGGCTGGGCGCTTTGCTCGCGGCGAGGGTGCGGACGGAAGAAGCGCTCACCGCCGAGGCGAAGGCGCTGCTCGCCGCGCTCGACGCCTTCACCGACGCGGCGGCGAGGAAATCAAAAGCGCTCGAGGCGGAGGCGACGGCTGAGGCGGAGAAGAGAAAGAAAGCGCGCGCGTTCGGTGCCTCCGCCGCCGCGAGCGTTTCGAGCCTCGCCTCGTCCGCCAAGGAGACCGCCGCCGAGCTCACCGCCGCGCACGCCGCCGCGCGCGCGGCGGCGGCGCGCGCGGCGGACGCGGCGACGGCGGGCGCCGAAGACGCCGCCGCGCGCGTCGCCGCCGCCGCGGACGCGGCGGCGGCGTCCGCGGCGGAGATGTCTACGGCCGCCGTGGCGGACGCGGACGCCGCCGCGAAGCGCCGGGAGAAGCTCTCCGCGAAGCTCTCCGCGGCTGCGAAAGCGGCTTCGGAAGCGGCGCGGACGAACGCGCGGAACGCGGCGAAGGCGGCGGACGCCGTGCTCGCCGCCTTCGCCGTCGGCGAGTCGGCGCTCGAGTCGTGGTCGGCGGCGGCGGAGAAGGCGACGCTGGACGCCGCCGCGAAGGTTCGAGCGCTGACTCATGACCACGAGCAGGCCGTATCCTCCGATGTCGCCGAGGTGGACGCGTCCGTGGACGAGGCGTCCTCGGCTCTCGCGGAGCAGAGAGCGCTCCTCGACGCCGCGGCGGGGAGACTGGCGGCGTTCGCTGCCGCAGCCTCGGCGCGCGAGGCGGACGTCGACGCGTGCGCCGACGCCTCGCGCGTCTCCGCCTCCGCTGCAGCGGACGCGCTGGGAGCCTCGGCAGCGGCCCTGGAGGCTGCGAAGGCAGCGCACGATTCGGAGCGCGCGGCGCTCGCCGAGCTCGCTTCCGAAATCACCGCGCGCGTCCAGAAATCCTCGGCGGCGGCGGCGGCGGCGGCGGCGGCAGCGGAGTCGGCGCGCGCAGAGGCGACCGAGGCTATGGACGCTGTGACCCAGGACGCGTCCGCGGCGGCGAAGAAATTCGCCGCGCTCAAACGTGGCGCCTCGGACGCGCTCGGCGAGGCCACAGAGACCGCGGGGAACGTGTCTAAGGCGGCGAGGCTCGCGGTGGTCATGGTCACCGCGCACGACGCCGCGCGCTCGCGCTCGAGGACTCTCGCCGAGTCCGTCGCGCGCGCCGGCGGCGCGCTTGCCGGGGCGGCGCATTCCGCCTTCGCGGCGACGCGCGACTCCATCGCCGCGTTCGTCCAGACGCGCCCGGCGGTCGTGGCCTCCGCGCAGGCCGCGTCCGAGACCGCGAAGAGGGACATCGACGCGCTCGCGGCGGACGCAGGCGCCACCGTGGACGCCGTCGTCGGCGCCGTCGCCAAGGCGAGCGAAAAGGAGAAGGCGTTCGCGGCGGACGCCGAGACCCGAGCCGCCGCCGCGTCCGCCGCCGCGTCCGCCGCGTCGCGCGACGCCGCGGACGCCGCGCGCGCCGCCGTCGCTGCGGCGGCGGAGACTGTTTCCGGCCACGTCCAGGAGACGGTCGCCGCCGTCGCGGACGCGGGCGCGCGCCACGAGGCTGGCTCGGAGAGGGTGTCGGAAACGGCGGGCGCTCTTTTGTCCGCGGTCGAGACGCACGTCCGGGAAGTCGACCAGGCGGAGACGCCCGTGCCGCCGGCGGACCCCATCGTCGCGCCGACGTTCTCGACAGCGCTTACTTCGACGCCCTGCGACGCCGCGGTGCTCGCTGGCGGGGTGGCGCTCGACGAGCCGCCCGCACCGACCGACGGCGCGTCCGAGCCTCCCCGGAAGGATCTCGCGACGGAAGCGAACGTCGCGGCTCCGGCGCGCGACGGGAACGCCACCGTTCGCGTTCCCGTCTCGACCGACGACGCCGAGAACGACGCGTCGGCGCGAGCGACGACGAAACCTTCGTCCGTCGCGGCGATGCGCGCGAGGAAGTTCGCGGGGAGCGCGAAGCCTGCGCGGCCGGCGCTGAGGGAAGTGAACCGCTGATGATGGTTTCGGGGAATGTGTGTCTCCTAGATGTACGTAGCGGATCGCTTTGAAAGCCGCGCGCGATGACTCTCCAACGTATAGCCGCCGCGCGTCGCTTGCCTGACGCGCGACGCGGCGAGGCGTGTTGATGCAGCACCAATCGGGTCGCGACCGCTCGAAACGCGCTCCCTAACCTCGACCGATCGACTCGACGCGCATGTCGTCCAGGCATACCTCGTGCTCGCCCTCGGCGCCTCGGCCGAGCTCGACGTACACGGAGTTGGCGTTTTCGGCGGCGGCGCCGCCGCACGGTAGCGCCTCTAGAGGCACGACGACGCGACTCGCGCAATAGAAGAAGCGGGTCTTGGTCCCGCATGGCCGTTCCTTGGGGGCAGCGCCGACCCGGAAGTCAAACGCGCCGGTCGTCGCGATCCCGAGGTATAACGGCGGGGACTCCGACAAGTTCGCGTCGAAGCACGGCTGCGTTTGCGTGTGTGACGCCTCCGCGACGCGCGCGGAGGCTGGCTTCGTGACGTTGATCCAGAACGTGACGACCCGCCTGTCGTTCCCGGCGAAGGGTTTCAGCCGCTCTTCGCATCGCTCGCACCGCGCCAGCAGTCTGCCGCCCGGCCGGACCGTGAAGCACGTCGCGTTCCCGCCGTCGACGCCGCGGCCGGGCGCGAACAAAGTCACGAAACGGTCGCCGTACGCGCTGAGAAGCCAGCCGGGCGCCGGTCCGTTTTTGAACACGGCGACGGGTCTCCCTCCGCGGTCGTTTTCGGTCGCGGTTCGCGCCCCCCCGAACCGTGCGACGCGTTGGCCAGCCTGGTCCGCACGGGACAGCACGCCGTCTTCGGAGGAGACCGCGCGCGTGTCCATCCTCGCGGCGGCGCCCAGCCGCGCGTCCACCGGCGCTCGCAAGCCGCACGAGACGGGTCGAAATCGGATCATGATTTTGCCTTGCGTCGGGTGCGCGAGCGTTTCGTGCGCGTAATAGGACAAGTCGAAGTGCGGCATCGGGCCGCAACACACGCGTTGCTCGTGAAAGTACTCGCACGGGCACTTGTCCACGATCGTCACGAAGATCGACCTCGACTCGTTCCAGCATCGCGCGTACTCCGCCTCGACGCCGTCGAAGGATTCGGCGTTTCGTCGCGGAACGAATCGGCCGAGCGTGTCCGTCGCGTTCGGCGCGCGCTCGAAGAAACCCGGCGGGTTCATGTATCGCACTCGGTCGTTCTGGTCGTACGACCACAGCACCGGGCCGGTGACGCACCGTATCTCGAAGCAGCTCCCGCACGCGCCCTCGAAGAGCCGGGAGTCGAAATCCGCCGCCGCCGCGACGGCGTCGAGGGGAAACGGGAAATCGGCGTTGGACTCGACGCCCTCGTGCTTGTTCACGAACCCGCAGCCGTTGCCGTGCAGGTCGCCGAACACGTGCGGCGCGAACGTGCGCTTCCAGCACTCGGGGGCGTCGAAGTACGTCGCGCGCCCGAGGAGCCAGTCCCCGGGTCGGTACTCCGGGTCGTCCATCGAGCGCATCGTCGCCGCGTCGTAGCGGCGCACGACCGGCGCGGAGGCGACGCGCGCGCGCTCAGCCTCGAACGCGTGGAGGGTGGCCTCGTCGAGAGGCTCCTGGGGCGGGGCGGGCGCGGGGTCGGGAGCGAGCGCGGACGCGTCGTCGCTCGCGGGCCCAGGGAAAGGGGCGGCAGAGGGCGCGAACGCGACGGGCGCTCTGGAAGGCGCGCGGGCGTTCCTGTCGTCGCCGAAAGAGGACGACCGCGCCTCCCCGAGCACCGCTCTGTTTTCCCGCGCGTTTGACTCGGGCTCGTAGTCAACGTAGTCGGAGGCGTAGTCGTAGTCGCGAGGGACTCTATCTGCCGCCGCGGCCGTGGCGGCAGATATCGCCGAGGACGCGACGAGCGCGACGAGCGCGCGGGCCGATACGGGCATCGCTCGACGTCGTGGCGTGCGCGCGCCGTGCTTTTGTCGAGGGGAACAGAGCGCTCAACTTCTTCGTGGCTATGTTCGAAAAACGGGCCACGGGCTCGGGCTCGGGCTCGGCCTTCGAAGAAAAAGTTCGATATGTAAATAGTCAACCGACCCCGTCCTACGTACCAGTTCTGTTCGCCCGCGGCGCACGGAAGGGGGACTCCGTTCCCGCCGCCTCTCCGCCGCTCAAGCGAACGTCGACGAAACGAAAGCCGCTCTCGGCTCTCGCGAGGGTATCAGCGACGACTAGTCGTCGCTCACTTCTTGTCGGTGGCCCCGTAGCCAGCCTCCTCGTCCTTCGCCTTCTTCTTGTCGTCCTTCTTGCCCCCCTTCTTGGCGGTGGCGTTCTGAATCATGACGCCCGCGAACGAGGCGACCACCATCACACCAATGCACGTCAGCGTCTGCCACTTGGACAGGTCCAGCCCGACGCCATGCGACACCAGGTTGTCCAGCCAGAGGTCGCCCTGGGTCATTCGCAGCTTCCAGAAGAGGTACGAAACGCACGAGCCGGTGAGGAAGCCGCCCATGACGGAGTAGATAACCTTGAGGGCGGCCGCCTTGACGATATTGGAGCAGAAGTACCCCACGACGACGCCGACGCCGATGGTGATGAACATGTAGTACTCGGGCTGGG
>MDSV01054891.1_pt1 | contig 10136 bp, 10 predicted proteins | sample 810851 | NCBI WGS metagenome assembly MDSV01 (sample SAMN05326640, study PRJNA326480) | marine metagenome | isolation source: seawater | place: Atlantic Ocean: North East | collected 2012
CATTTTAATGTGCCTAAACGATCCCTAAATTCAGTCTTAAAAGTTGGGCTTTGAATCGTATTGTTTACATTCTCGCCCTTCAGTTTATCCCAGTGTGTGTACTGGTAATGATTGCTCAAAGGCCTAATCTTCATAGTCTTGGCGTATACTGGCTCAAGGTCATTGCTCTTTAACCAAAGCATACCCCTACCGACTTCACGGCCCTGTGCATCTTTGCCCTTAGTTGTTACTTTTACAATAGGAAAAAGATCATTCTTAATTTCCCCAACCCCAAGCAACTCCGCAAAATCTTTTAGCCCAAAATGACACTAGAGCTGCCACGGAGAAGTTCAGCACTTTATTAAATGTTTTGGACAGAATCTACGTTGACAGCGTAGATACTGATGAGTTAGTCGAAATAGCTATCGTTAAGATGCTAGAAGAACTAGACCCCCACTCTATATACTTTTCAGCGGAAGACCTAAAGGAAGCAAACGAGCCACTCGACGGAAGCTTCGAAGGCGTAGGCGTACAGTTTAACATCTTCAAAGACACCGTCATGGTAGTAACTCCTATCGCTGGTGGGCCTTCAGAAAAGCTAGGAATTATTCCTGGCGACAGAATTGTCCAAGTCGAAGATGAAGTAACTGCAGGAGTAGGTATTACTAACAAAGACGTAGTACGTCTCCTTAAAGGTCCTAAAGGCACAACGGTCAAAGTATACATCAAGCGTTCAGGCGTTAAAGAGCTTTTAGAATTCGATATCGTTAGAGACAAAATCCCCATTTACTCAGTAGTAGCATCACACATGATAGATAATCGTATTGGGTACATCAAGGTGAACAGATTTGCAAAAACTACCATGGTCGAGCTCCGTCAGTCAATTACTGAACTTAAAAAGCAAGGCATGCAAGACCTCATCCTGGACCTTCAAGGAAATGGCGGAGGTATGCTCCGTACGGCAATCGAGATGTCGGACGAATTCCTTTCAGACGATAAACTTATCGTTTACACTGAAGGCCGTGCATTCCCTAGAGATAACACCCACGCTCATAAAAAAGGCCTTTTCGAAAAGGGACGCCTCATAATCCTCATCGATGGAGGCTCAGCATCAGCTTCCGAAATTGTATCGGGAGCAGTCCAGGATTGGGACAGAGGCCTTATTGTGGGACGTCGTTCCTTTGGCAAGGGACTAGTCCAACGCCCCATCCCCCTTGGCGACGGCTCTGCTGTTAGAATGACAGTCCAAGAATACTTCACACCATCAGGCCGCTGCATCCAAAAGCCTTACGAAGACGGTGTGGAAGCCTACCGATCAGAACGTTACGAGCGCATAGAAGCCGGAGAACTCCATAGCCTCGACAGCCTAGAACTACCGGACTCTCTAAAGTTCTACACAAATATCAAAAAACGTGAAGTCTATGGCGGAGGAGGTATCATCCCTGACATTTTCGTCCCCATAGACACAACATCAAATAGCGAATCATTCCGCAAGACCTTGAATAAAGGCCTCATGAACAAGTTCGCTCACGAATTCGTTAACGACAGAAGAGAATCGCTCAAAGCTCAGTACCCTAAAGAAGATAGCTTCATAGAAAACTTTACCCTTACGGAATCTGATGTACAAGAATTCCTTGCCTATGTAAAAGCTGAAGGAGTAGAAATCACTGATGAAGACTGGGGTATTTCAGGAGAATCGATGAAGGTTAGAACCAGAGCATTCATTGGCAGAAATCTATTTGAACCTAGTACATTCTACAGAATTATAGGCGATTTAAACGAGACGCTTATAGAAGCTATAGAAATCCTCAGAGACGGGAGATTTAAGGAGGCAAAGCTTGCCCACAAGACCTTCTAAACAATTTTGTACTTTTGTAACCTTTCGAAGAAATAAACCCTTTTAAATAAATCACAATGAACAAGCTATCTATCGTAGTAATTCTAGCTACAGCTCTTCTTTTCTCTTGTGGTGAAGAAGACGCGAAATCTAAGCCTATCAAAGACACTCCTAAGCAAGAAGCTGGCTCTCCTGATGTAAACACTAAGCCTGCAAAATTTGACCCAGCAAAGACTACAGCTCAAGAGCCTGCTGGACCTCTTACTTCTATCTCTTTCAATGAGTACACTCACGACTTTGGAACAATTGACGAAGGTGATGTAGTGGTTCATACTTTTGAATTCGTTAACTCTGGCACTGAGCCTCTAATCCTTGACAAGTGTAAGGGTTCTTGTGGTTGTACTGTTCCAGAATGCCCTAAAGATCCTATTCTTCCTGGCAAGTCAGGCAAGATTGAAGTGAAATTCAACTCTAAGGGCAAGAAGAACATGCAGACTAAGAAGGTTACTGTAACTGCTAACACAGATCCAGTCCAAACTATTCTTACAATTAATGCACAGGTTACTCCAGCTCCTGTAGAAGAGTGATTTGTTAAAAAATCTTTTGAAGAAGGAGGTCTAACTTTGTTAGACCTCTTTTTTACACTAACCCATCGCTTGATTCTGCGTCAGAATCTGCAGAAGGTTCTTCTAAATTCTCGGTTGCTCCAGTCTCAACAAACATCATAAGATTCCTCATGTTTTCTGCCTGGGTGATATGCCCATTTCGCTCAAAAGCATATGCAACATTACCTATAAGCCTTCGAATAATATCAAGCGGAGCGCAAGGACCACAATGACGCTCATCAACAGGAAGGTCTAGATGACTCAAGAACTCGCTCACATCACTTGGATGTATAACTGTCCCCTCGCTAAACGGGTTGATATAGAATAGAATTCCTCCAGGAATACTGTGGTCGTCACTTGGTCTAGACCCGTCATGCACGTGATTTTTGTCGCAATAGCACAGGATAAAGTGGTTTGGCAAATTCACACCGTGAATAGGCAAGTCCAAATCTCTAGCAATCGCTAAATAAAGCGTACCAAGTCCCAGTGGATTACCCTGTTTAAGCTTCATCACTTCAGCAATTAATGCATCCTCAGAGTTTGGGTGTCCAGAGCGAGTATTCTTATATTGCTCTGAGCTAAAGAAGATATGATTCAAAATTCTCACCTGTTCTAAAGCTGTAAGTTCTTCATTCATTTCAAGCCAAACATCCTTCCTAAGCTTTTCATACAGCTCCTTTGCCGCCTCAACATCTAACAAAGGATCTGCCGCTTTGTTAACCCAAAGCGCACCTTCAATAATATCAGAAGCTCCTGCGTCGAACCAATCCATAAGCCCTTTCTTAATGTAAGCACCGTGAAGTCCCTCAACTAATTCATCAAGTCTACTTTCGTGAATAGAACAAATAGTTTTTGAAGATCTATGCTCCATCACGGCCGGGAGAATCTCCGTACCTCTGGATAGAAGCTGCTCTCTTACATGTCTGTAGACGTTCTCATCAGGATCATCTAAGAGCTTTATTAAAGCATGTATTTCAGAAACGCTCATAGTTCAGTGTTCAGGTTCAGGTATCGACGAATGTAAAACTAGCCTCTACTTTAAAGCACTTTAACAGAAACTTGAACCATTTATTCAAACCAACTTGTTGATTGGTAACTTAGCATCAATGAATGCTAACTCTATAACAGACAGGCAACGACTACATTTTGCTCTTCTTTTCACTGGCGCATTTCTCATATGTATTTGGGGAGTTCACCTAATTGACTCCGTTTTTAACCTAGGATTAAAAGCATACGGATGTCGCCCTAGGGAAATTAGAGGCATCAAAGGAATACTCACCTACCCCTTCCTACATAGCGGTATTGAGCACCTTTGGAATAATACCGCATCATTCTTTACCCTCAACGCGCTTTTGTTCTATTTCTACAGATCTATAGCAATAAGGGTTTGGCTTATAATGTTCATAGTAAGCGGCGTACTGCTTTGGATAATTGGAGGCACAGGCAACCACATCGGTGCAAGCGGAATAGTATATGGCTTAGCAAGCTTCCTTTTCTGGAGCGGGGTAATAAGAAGGAACTTACTCCTTATGCGTATCAGCTTAGTTGTAGTCTTCCTCTATGGAGGTATGATTTGGTGGATGCTGCCAATTAAGGAGGGAGTCAGTTGGGAAGGTCACCTCAGCGGAGCTCTTGTAGGACTCATTCTAGCAATTTTCTATCGCAATAGCGGACCTAAGCGTCCTATTTATAAGTATGAAATAAGCGAAGCTGCTCAAGAGGATCTTCCTGAATGGTGGATGAGGGAAAACCCAAACCACCCAGACACCATAGTCACCAGAGCACGACAAACACAAGCTGCAAAAAAAGAGGCCAAGAAAAGCTGGACATCTACAAGTACTTTTGATTAGTAACCTTATGCGTTAAGCATAACAGGCATTACTAGCATCAATACATCTTCACCTGGCTCTTCAGGTTCTGATGGGCGAATGATACCAGCTCTATTTGGTGCGCTAAGCTCTAGAACTACCTCTTCAGCGCCTAAATTGTTAAGCATATCTGAAAGGAATCGGCTATTAAATCCAATTTCGATATCCTCACCTTGATAGCTACAAGTAAGTCTCTCTGTTGCTTCGTTTGCAAAGTCTAAATCTTCTGCATTGACCGTCAGCTCACTTCCAGCAATTCTAAGTCTAACTTGGTGAGTAGTCTTATTTGCAAAGATTGCCACACGACGAATAGCTTGAAGGAAATCCATTCTATTAATCGTCATACGATTAGGGTTGTCCTTAGGAATTACCGCATCGTAGTTAGGGTATTTCCCTTCGATTAAACGACAGCTAATACTTACATCGTCAAAATCAAACCTAGCGTTTGAATCGTTAAACTGCATCGCCACCTTTTCAGTAGATGAAGCAGCATTCTTCAAAAGGTTCAGTGGCTTTTTAGGTACAATAAAAGAAGATGGCTCAGCTGCAGTAGCGTCAGTTCTTGCGTATCTCACTAGACGGTGAGCATCTGTAGCAACAAAGCGAATACTATCTGTGTACATCTCAAAGAAGATTCCAGACATAACAGGTCTTAAATCATCGCTTCCAGAAGCAAAAAGAGTTCTATTAATCGCAGTAACCAATGTATCTCCATCAATTTCAACGTTAGAACCCCCTTCGAGTTCAGGAGTCTTAGGGAACTCATCACCATTAGCACCAGTCAACTTGTACTTACCAGCATCGCTCACTAACTCAATCGCGTAAGTATTTGTGTCAATTTTGAAAGTAAGAGGTATATCGGGGAATGCTTTAAGAATATCTAAAAGCATTTTCGCTGGAATAGCGATAGTACCTGTATCCTCTGTCCTAACCTCTAATTTCACCGTCATCATAGTCTCAAGATCACTAGCAGAGATAGTTGCTTCTCCTGGAGCTAGACTAAAAAGAAAGTGATCTAAGATGGGCAAAGTGTTGCTACTGCTAAGAATTCCACTAAGAGATTGGAGTTGGCGTAGAAGCTGATTACTAGAAACTATAAAATGCATTTTTCAAATCTATTCTTAGTATGTAAAGATGAAATAAACCCACTGATTTCACTTCTCAAACAAGGTTGTATTTATTCACATAATCTAAACAGCCACGCAATGTTCTCTTAAAGCTTGATTTAAAGAAGTTTTTCTATCTGTACTTATCTTTCTTTCACCAATTATTAAGGCGCAAGGAACGTTGTAAGAGCCAGAAGGAAAGTCTTTAAATCTAGATCCTGGAATAACTACAGATCTTGCAGGAACAGTCCCCTTATACTCTACAGGCTCTGGACCTGTAACATCAATGATGGGTGTACTTGAAGTTAAAACAACTCCTGCACCAAGCACAGCCTCTGTTTCAACCATAACTCCCTCTACTACAATACACCTTGAACCAATGAATGCACCATCCTCAATTATTACTGGCGAAGCTTGGAGTGGCTCTAGAACACCACCAATACCAACACCACCACTCAAGTGTACATCCTTGCCAATCTGAGCACAAGAGCCAACAGTAGCCCAAGTATCTACCATAGTCCCTGAATCAACATATGCTCCTAGGTTCACATAACTTGGCATCAAAATCGTATCTGGTGCTATGTACGCTCCATATCTAGCGACAGCATGAGGAACAACCCTTACACCTGCTTCAGCATATCCTGTCTTAAGAGGCATCTTGTCATGAAACTCAAAAGGTCCCACTTCGATTGTTTCCATTTTTTGGATTGGAAAATTTAAAATCACGGCCTTCTTAACCCAATCATTCACCTTCCAATTACCATCCCCATCAGGCTCAGCACATCTCAACTGCCCAGAATCAAGAGAAGACATAACTTCTGAAATAGCACTAAGTACATTTGACTCTGAAAGAAGCTCTCTATTATTCCAAGCCTCTTCTATTAATTTCCTTAAATCTTCCATCGACGTAAAGGTATACATTACCTTGCATCCCATGGCACGCTACATCGCTTTTGATTGGGGGAAGTCAAGAACCGGAATTGCTATTACCGATAGTAGTGCAATTATCGCATTTCCACATTCAACTGTATCGACAAGCGTGCTAAATGATTTAGTTAAAAAACTTCATGATGAAGAACCCTGTGCAGGGTTTATAGTTGGAGTTCCTGGACTTATCGTGGGACTTCAGACTGACAGTACTCCTGGAATTGATGAATTCATTAATCACCTCGAATCCACATACCCTTCTACCCCGGTAAACAGAGTAGATGAAAGCTATACCAGTTCTCAAGCTATAGACGCCCTCATCGCTGGAGGTGTTAAGAAATCTAAACGAAGAGAAAAAGGATCTCTTGACAAGGTGTCAGCAGCACTTATACTGCAGAGATTCCTTAAATAAGACAGTTTTACGATTCAAAGACTTCTACAGTCTTCACCTCTCTTACCATATCGGTAAATTTCCCTTCAAATCTTGTAGCTCTTACAATATGGTTATCAATCCAATGATAGTTTCCACCCCTAGGCTTCCCCATTAAAAGTCCGTGATACTTAATTCCGTGCTTTTTAAACCACTGCTCCGTAACCTCTCTGTGCTCCTCAGTTCTGGAAGTGAAAAATGTTAGAATGTGACCTTCCTCATACCAACGATTCATTGTCTCCAATGCATCTGGAAATGGATTACATGTCACCATACGCTCTGGTTCCTCATTTGGTATATCTTCCGTAATTGTACCATCGATATCAATTAGATAGTTTTTTACTCCTTCAGGAAGTGTTGGCGATAAATTTGCTCCTTCTGAGTCTTGTACAGGGCGTAAGTTTTCCATAGCCCAAAGCTACCACTATTCACCTACAATAATCTGCATTACAGGACTTTCAGCGCCTTTAGTTTCTAACAACTTATCACGAAGTTTTTTGAATCCCCCCACTGATTTACTTAGTACATGGAAATTAGCCCATCTATCTTGTGGGATTTTGTTGTTCATTACTCTTGAATGAGCACTTATTAGTTCTTCAACTTCTTTAGAAATCCCCTCTTTCAATAAGCGCCTTACTTTCTTAATTGCAGTTTTTCTTAGCTTCTTTCTTGCCTTCGCATTCAAATCATCACCCTTCAATTCTGCACCAAATTCAATCCTCATAATCTCCAAAACTTTAACTAGCACCTCATCCTTTTCTATCTCTTCTATTCCAACTCCACACCTCCTCTCAAACTCGCTATCTACCATTATCCTAATAAAATCATCCTGAGTCCACCAACCCTTTTCTATTTCCCAACCAAGTTTTCTATACAAATCATAATCTTTTCTGCTTAAAACAAGCACGTGGTCTCTTAAATAAAGAGTAGGCATTACAATGCCTAAGCTTTCAAAAACGTCTTTCAATTGAGTCCAATACTTAAGTTCACTAGGCCCTAGAACCACGTGAGAATTAGGCAATAAGAATTCTTGATAAACGGGCCTTAATAGAACCGAAGGACTTAAAGCACAAGCATTTTCCCTACTCCACTCCTCCCAACTTATTCCATCCTTATTTATTATCTCTCCTCCAGATTCTACCCCTCTTTCAGTAATAATAATACCTATTCTTTTCCTACCAAATTGAGAGTAAAACAGATTCACATCCCTTGGCACAACCTTTCCACTAGAAACTAGCTTAGAGATACCATTTCCCTCAAGCTCCTGAGCTAAGATTTTATAAAAGTGTTTTTTAAGTTTAATATGAGAAGCATCAATTACTACTAAACCCTTTTCTCCGTACCAGTGATTCAGCAAGCGCGTAAAAAACTGAGAGTATGTATGCTCTTTTTGAATAGAATAATCAAGTAGGATTTTAATATCACTCACATCCTCCTCTAAGTCATTACTCCAGCTTTCATATACCTCTAGTAATCCTTTGAGCGTCATCCTACCGACCTCTTCACCTCTATGATCAACCTTCCAAAGATGTTTCTCACTTTCTCCAAAAGCCCACTGCACTTCAGCGAAATCATGGTCTTCAGACGCGAGCCAAAACACTGGAATCGAACCCAACTCACTAGCCTTTCTAATTGCTGTAATTACTTTATAATGTAGGAACGCTGGCCCACCAAATAGCTGAAGCTGATGCCCAACTGTTACAGTTCTAACATTTTCAAAATTGAGCTTCTCAAAGGTCGAAGGAAGAGGTATTCCAGCTGACATATATTGTGATTTCAGCACATCCCGAACTAACGAAGAAGTTTCTCTATCCCACTTCTTTTCACCGCCTACAACCTTGCATTGCGAGTTCTTCCTTCCCGGCCAATTCTCAGCCGACTCAACTATAACCATTATTGTAATAGTGAGACTGGACCTGTTAGTTCTCTAATAGATCCGTCTTCAAGTACGATTTTTAAAGTCCAAACATAAACTCCAACACTGCTAATCTCGCCGTTAAGATTCATTCCGTCCCATGCGTAGTTATCTCCAACGCTATTCCAAATCAAAGTTCCAGCTCTATCGTAAATTCTCATAACAACCCCTCTATTTGCTTCAAGAGTAGGCTCAAATAGGTCATTAATCATGTCGCCATTTGGAGTGAAGGCTGTGGGCACATATGTTCCAGGATCAGGAATATGACTTACAGATTCTTCACCCTTATCCACGTCTTCATCACAATGAAGGTCATGAGATATTTCCTTGATCGAAAAATCGTCAACGAAGTAGTACGCTTTAAGCCTCTCTGGCTCCTCAAACGATTCAATCATTTTGCCGTTATCAAATCCAAACATCCCAAACGTAAAATATTCACTTGACTCACTTGCAGTAAAAACAAACTTTATCACCTTCCACCCCTGGTAGTAATGAACGTGAGACATGTAGAAATTTGGATGTTGAATTAAAGGCTCTCTATTGTACTGAACAAGAGGCGCTGAAGACATTGCAATACCAAGGTGACTTACTCCTAAACCAGCTGGACTGTGTTCGTGTACATCGCCGTTTGCAATCGCAAAAGAGAACTCATATCTCTTTCCAGGCTCTAATGCCTCTGAGAACTGACCTGTGAGGTATTCTCTCATATTCGTTCCAGATCTTCTACAAACTTCTAATCCGGCAATCGCTCTACCGTCGTATGAATTAATGTTTGCGAGAGGTGTTTCAGGAAGGTCTCCTCCGTCTACTCCATCCATGTGGAAGTAATCAGGATTAGCAGTGGTACTACCAGCATTTGACCACCCGACCATCATATTCCACATACCAGAAGAAGATGGAAGTCCTGAATAATCTTCAAAAGAACCATTGATAATTTCTAACTGAGAATTAGCTGTGTTAGTTGCAATCACTGTAAAAGAAAGAGCTAAAAACATAGCGCTTATCGATGTTTTACAATGTTTCGTCAAATGCATAAAGCAATTTAACGAACAGAAAAAACAAATACAAGTTTTTTGTATAAAATATTTTGATTTTATTTATACATTCTAAAGCGTAAGTTTAGAAATACTTTGTATTACCAAATATATCCTAATGTAATTCCAGTATGAAAATTAGTTGTACTCCAAAGCACGCTTCCCCTTATAAACCATGGGCTGTTCCAAGACGACCAAGACGCAAAAGCTCTTGCGTGTAGATATGAGGTTCCAGTTTCTTTCACTTCATATGTATCCTCTACGTCAATTTCTAGATACTTATTATCAGCTAAAACACTGCTATCAAACACTTCATATCTAACGAGTTGATGTTTAATCGGAGCATATTCGATCATTGCACCAAACCTCCACCCTCTTGCCCCTCTCATAATACCGTGCCATTGTAAACCAAAGTTAAGCTTAAAATAAGGCCTA
>MDSV01148182.1_pt1 | contig 10136 bp, 18 predicted proteins | sample 810851 | NCBI WGS metagenome assembly MDSV01 (sample SAMN05326640, study PRJNA326480) | marine metagenome | isolation source: seawater | place: Atlantic Ocean: North East | collected 2012
TACTTCAAGTATATTTATAATAAAAAAACTATCTACATACAACAGTCTTCATATTTGTGTGAGTGTAGCCTGTGTTTAGCTAAATCACCTTCCACTTTTATAATGAATAAATTTCTTAACCAATTTAACATTATTGCCATCCTTTTAAAACATCAGGAGAAAAGTTATTATAAGAAAATTCTAATCTATCTACAATTTTTACTGCTTTACCAAGTCTATCTATTGCTACAAATCCTTCTTGATTAGTAACATTATATCCTCTTCTAGTACGTACAAATGTTCCTAAAGTACTTGCTCTATTTAGTTTATAAATTACCATAGACTTTGCAAGTACTAATAAATTCATTAATTCAAATATAGTAGTTAATTCTGTTGACTTAGAAAATACTTTTGACATAATATTATCTCTTTTAGCTTTCCAAGTTGCTTTACCTTTTTCAGTTTTCTTTTTTTCTATTTCGTTGTCATACCAATTATTAATATAATCATATAATCCTGCAGTATGTTTTCGAGGAGAAGGAAAAGGTGTACCCGCTCTTACATATGTGTTATTATAAGTTTTAATTTTTTGTTTTAATTCTTCGTCGTCACGAATAGCTTTTAATAATGTACTATCTACTTTATTAAATACTTTACCAGCTCTAGAAAGAACAGATGTTACTTGTTCAGTTTCTTTTTGAGTAAATGTAGCATTACCACTTACGTCTCTATACGTTGCATCATCCATCCATACTTTATTAGATTTTTTCATCTTATTAACAATACCTTTGCCAAAAGATGCTTTCATATCTTTTAAAGTCCTACCCGAATACGTAGTATGCCAAACCACACCAATATTAGAGTTTTTAATTTGCTTACCGAGAGCAGAATCAACTGGTACAGCATATACAATAGTATTAGGTTGAAACGTATAATACTTTTCGTCAGAGATGGTAGTGGCTTTAACATCTCCTTTTGTAAACATAAGATCTCCCTGGTACATTCCTTTAGTGATGCCCAGCTTTGAGAATTCTTTAAGCGCAACTTTAAATTTACTCGCCAGATCACCAGAGAGGAACTTATTAATATCTGCTTCTGTTTTATATAACTGAGGATTCGCATTAAATACACCTTTCTTTGCTACAAAAAATTTACCATCAGCAGGATCTACTCCAGCAAATATTGCAGGTGCACCATCCCACTTTACAGTTACATTAACTTTACTTCTACTTTTACCTGCAAGCATATCGCGCAAGCTTTGAATAGAATTAATTGCTAAACGAGCACCATCAACACCGTCATTGAAGATCATATCTTCTAAATGTTCCATGTGACTATTTTTTTGTTCTGTTAAAAATGTTGAAAGTGTCATTATATTTCTACCGTTGTCCTTACTGCTTTACCTCTAGCGAAAACACCTACACGAGCTTTCTGAACTACTTCGCCAGCTGCTCGTGCTACCCTATCACCATATCTAATAAAATAAACTGCTTGAAAATCTCCAGTAGGAATATCTCCGTTATCACCTCTATGTACAGAATTAATTTTATAATTGCTACCAGCTTTATCTAATCTCATATTACCTAAATGAAACTCTGATACATTCTGTATACCATATTTTTGTCCATAACTAATTCCGTATATAGATCTATTTACTACATTTCTATCTTTTACAACACGCATAAAAGATTGTCCAGATGAAAGACCATTAGGATGCATTTGAGCTACGTCTTTCATAAACTGTTTTACATCCGGTACATTAAATACTGGATCTGATAAACCACCATATTGTTGAAAATCTTTTGCTGATCGACCTGCTTTATGAGATATAAAACCTGTTGACTGACCCATATGATCTACTAAATCAAAATCAGCCTTAGGTGCTCGTGAAGTTGTTTGTTCAGTAGTTTTAATACCTGCAACCTGTATAAGTTTCTTACCACACATTACATTAATAAAAGGAGCAGCTGCTCTCTCTAAAGTTTCTTCTATAACACCTCTAAAGAGTCTTAACTCTGCATCCTCTGCTGCTGTACCAGAACCAATACCACGACCACCTAAATCTGCTGTTTTGAAAAAGTCTTTTGGATATTGAACTTCTACTTCTCGGCCTTTATGTTTACCGATTAAGGGAGCTGAAAAACCTGCACGAGGCATTGCGTCACGTAAATAATCATGTTGTGATGCATTTAATATAACACAGCCTTTAGTAGTAACAAATTCTTCACCTTTTTTAATCTTTAACAAAAAAACACCAATACGTGCACCACCTCGTTTAGTTAAATCTGAGTGCGTTAATACTTTATAGATTTTAGAAGGATCTCCGGCCATTTTAATACCCTACGTTGTGTATGGTATTATTTATCTTTTTACAGGCCTAAAATCCTTGCTACATCCTTTTCACCGTTTTGAATTTGCTTTCCTTCATTGACCCAATCTTCACATTGTTCAAAGTAAAAAGCAGCATCATCGTTACCATTCTCTTTTAAGAGTTTAGCAGCATTACGAAAAAAACCACGAAGTACCATTCCACGAGGATCATTATCACTCATAGCAGCACGATGCATTTTACCAGGTCTTTGATTACTCATCGAATATATTCCCACGATTAGACCCCTTTTTTCTATCATATACTGCTTCTACCCAATCTACAGGTACCTTAGCAAGATATGCAGCCTGATTACAAATCTGTGCACGGGAGGCATTTTGTCCCATGTTAAGACTATAAGCTTCTTCTAAAGCTACTTTTATGTCATCTTTAACTGTCATTTACTTCTCCATTACTAACTTAGACATTGATCTCCTTTTAATAAACTTAGGAGACTTAGAAGGTATGATGCGAATATATTCCCCATCACTCTTGTACCATTGTCTCATTTCTTCAACAGGGTACCAAGCTATCCATCCCGTTACAGGATTTACATGAAAGATTCTATCTGCTTTAGTTTTAAAAAGCCAATCTTCATAAACATAAAAACAACCATATTCGTCCATATTATTTTTACAATCACCAGTATAGAAACTTCTCCATTTAGGATCTTTAAATTCAAGATCTATACCAGACGTTTGCATTTTTTTATCAGACTCAAAATGATTAACCTCCCAGCCCCAAGCCTTAAGAGATTCAATCAAAAATTCTTCACCAAGACGACCCTTAGTACCAGTAGCACCAAAGACTTCGTCAAGAGTTTCAGTCCACTCAGGAGTTAATCGATCACTCATAGATAGACCTCTTAGGAGTATACCAACCGGTATCGTTCATATAACGAAGAAGTCGATCATCTTGCATTAATGCAACATAAACTTTTTCATTATCTTCTTGAGCAGACCAAATAGCTCGATCTGATTCAACAAGAGCTTTTTTCATAGCATCTTCATCATCATGTTCGTTGAACTCTTTAATAGAGACAACTTTTTTAGCTTTCAAAGTTACAACTTTTAACATACACATTCTCCATAATATAACACATTATAGTCTCTTTCAAGACAAAAGGCAACTGTTAATCTATACCTCTAACAGCTACAAAATCAACATCTTCATCGTCCCCGCTGCGATCTTCTTGAACAACTTCATGCGGTATACCATGAAAGTTCAAATAGAATGATCGCTGACTCTGACCATGCTTTTCACAGAACTGAGTTAAGGTCATGTTAGCAGCATCTTCCTGCAAATCCATGACCCAAGCACCCATCTTGCTCATATTTACTTCCTCTTTAAAACGTCTTGAGCTTCAAATACAGAAAAGAAAATTGCTTTAGGTCTTTCTTTTCCAGTTTCAGGATCGATTTCAGTTTCTTTTTTTGAATATCGAATTAAAGTAGCAACCTTTTTGATACCTTTCATTTTCTTACCAGCCACTTTTAAGTCTCTTACTGCTTGTTTAAAAGTAACAACTGCTTCTGCACCTGCTTCAGCAAGAACGTCAGCGTTTCTTCCAGTATATTCATAACCACTTACATAATTAATCATTTCTTTATCTCCTCATTTTATACCTTATTATAGTCACAAAAGAACTAAAAATCAACTAAAAAAGGAAAAAAATATTCAATGAAATCAATAGGTTAAAAAAAAGTTGCAAAAAAAAATAACCCGTTGAAATCATTGGAAAAAATTCTCCTTAGAAATCAACGGGTTATCGAAAACGTTAAGTTTTCTTCAGGTCACAAACCTAGACGCCTTGAGCGAGTGCTCTGTATCCTGCAGCAACAAGTTCTTTAGAAGGAGCACCGATCCTATATTTCATAGTGGTTCTTCCTTTACTATCAGTATGCTTGTTTAGATATACTGCATTACCTTTTTGTCTTACCAAAGAGATAATTTTTGTAGGCGATGCTACGTTGAACATAGAAGAAATCTGTTTTGCTGAAAATTGTTTTCCAGTTAGCAGAGCAGCTTCTACTCTATCAGTTTGAGTTGTCGTTGTCATATATGACTCTCCATTCTATAAGTTAACAAAATGACTCTTTCGAGTCGGGCATCGATTAGGACTTTCCTAATTCGAATCTTTATTATAGTCGCTTTTCTCTTTAAGTGCAACTACTTTTTTATTTATTTTCGGATCAGCTGTTTCGCATTCTCCGCAACAATCTTCTGTACCACATTCATCATGTTCTAGATCAGGTACTTTATTCTGCAATTACTCCTCCTTTGCATTGAAATATTTTTTTAACATTTCTAGTTGATCATTATATTGCGCTATAAAGTCTAATTCTTTCTCCATAGCCTCAATGATATCTGGATGCTCTCCAATTCCTACTGAGTTGTTTAAATATACTTCGATATTAGCTTTATGTTTGGCTAAATGACCAGCTGCATGAGCATAGAGTGCCTTGAGTAATTTTTCTCTGAGTTCCATTTTTTCCCCTAACTAAATAAACTTTTAAAGTCTTTACTATCAAACGCCTTTCCAACAGGCGTATTATCAAATAATGGTAAGTCATCACTTGGACCATCCATAACATCATTTTGAGCCGAGTCTTCTACGTCATATAAACGCATCTTAGCTCTATCAACACCAACTACAAATCTTCTATTAATAGTCGGATCATTATATCTATTCTTTAACTGCTTAACCATTATCTGATTAAGGTCTTGTAATTCTTCTGTACTTATCAAAGCAAACATTAAGTCGGCGGTAGCGGGTAGTCCAAAAGACTCGGACGTATCTTCAAGCCCAATATCCGAGCTATTAAAACCACTACGCGTCGTCTGCGTTGCAGAGAATATCGGTACCCCTTTTTCAACAGCTAATCCTCTCAGTTCTTCAGCAATAGATTTTATATAAGAGTAAGTATTAACTGCTCCTCCTACACCTTTCATTCTACTACTAGCACATATATTTAGATAATCAATATAGATAATATCAGGTACAAACCCTTTTTTAATTTTTAGTTCATTTACTAAATGTCTAAAATGACCAGCATGCGCGCCAGCAGTAGGAAACTCTTTTACAATTAATTTACCAGAAGTATTTTTTCTTACTTTATTAATCTTTTGATCGTACATTAACTTAGGTAACTCTTCTAACTCACTCATAGTTACATTAAGTAAGTTAGCATCTATTCGTTCAGCAATCTTTTCTTCAGCCATCTCCATAGTAATATACAATACATTTTTACCATCCATTAAATTATTAGATGCAAAATGACACATAGCTAAAGACTTACCAACACCAGTACCAGCTAAAATAATATTTAAAGATTTTTTAGCAACACCACCTTTAGTTATTTTATTTAAATATTCTATATCGAACGGTATCTTTTCCTCTATAGTATGATAAAAGTCAAATCGTTGATCATAATCTTCTAAAAAGTCATGACCTATATTATTATCAAAACCTACAGATAAAGCATCAGATAATATCGAAGGTATGCCATCTTTAGTTTTAGTTTTAGACTTACCATCTATAATATGAATCGATTCCATAATAGCATTATATACAGCTTTCTCTTGACAAAACTCTTCAGTCTTATCTACTAACCAATCTAAGTCATGAGTATCATTATATGCATTTAAACTATCAAGTAACGTTATACAGTTAGTATAATCATTCTCATTTAACGATTGATCGTTACCAACTTCAATAACAAGAGTTTTAGCAGTAGGAGCTTTATTATACGTATCCATATACTCATTAATCTTTTTAAGTATATTACGTTCAGCTATATTTTGAAAATAATCTTCTTTTAAGAAAGGTACAACTTTGCGAGCATAAGCTTCATTATTTAATATATTACTAAGTACTGTTAGTTCAATTGACATTAGTTTCCTTTACCTTATCAGTATTCACAATTATATCATAAACAATATCGCCAATAAAATTTTCAAATCTAGACTTTTCAGCCTTTTCATTAACTACATTATAGCTTTCAGGTACTTCTAATAATGTATAATTATATTGGACGTTTAAACTATCACCATCTTTATGTTCTTCCATAGCAACAGTATCATATCTATATACAAAGTTTCTAAATTCGCCTTCAAGTATTCTTACTGGTGATGTACCTTCAGGTACATTAGGATCAAACATTACTTCATATTTACCAGTTACATCATCTAAACTTGCCATATTACACCTCAGGGTTATTATGAACTTCCCAATCTTCTTCTATCTTTTCAGGTACTGCATCACCATACATAAATTCTTGCTTAGCAGCTTCTTCTAATTTTTCCATTATATCTTCAGTAAAATATTTTTCAGGATCATTATTAATCGCTTTACCAAACACTTTAGTACCATCAGGGAGTTCGTATCGAGTAGATACTTTCTTTATTATATCATATTTCTCAGCTAATTGCAACAGACCATAATGACGATTTAAACCTTTATCATAAGTTAACAATACTTCAATTCTTTTATTCTCTTTAGTAAATCGAGACTTAGTCATATTAACTTTAATAATATTACCTACAACCTCTTGACCATCTTTTTCTTTTTTCTTACCAAGAAATACAATCTGAGATGCAGTATACTTTAAACCAGAACCACCAGACATTTCTTTCATAGGTATATAAGAACCTACAACATCATAAACATGATTAGTAACTAAAAGAGGTACATTTATCTTAGCCAATTTTAAGTTAAGTACTCTAAACGTAGCTTTCAATACAGCAGCCTTAGTCATATCTCTAGTCTCAGAACCAGATGCAGTATCTTCTACTTCTTTAGTAGTAGATAACTGACCAAGACTATCTAATACCATCATCATAGGAGGTCTATCTTTTTCAGATGTCTGAGAATAGTTATCAATTATTTGAAGAGCAGTATGTCTAAACTTCTGAATAGTTTCAGGTTCAGAAATAATAACACGTTTAGTATCAATACCTCTTTGCTGCATCATATCTTTAGTTACAGCAGCTTCAGTATCAAAATAGAATACAGCTGCATTAGGATTATCATCTAAAAATTGTTTAACTACACCCATAACAAAAAAAGTCTTACCGGTTGCAGATTCACCAGCAAAGGCAGTAATTTTATTGTTAGGAACTCCACCATAAAGGGAGCCAGATAAGGCAGCATTAAGGATAAACGATCCAGTATCAACAGTCCCACTAAACTCAGAACTATTAAGTCCATCTTCTGCGATAGTTGTATTTTCATCATTCAATTCTTTTACCATGGTTCGAAAAAAGTCAGACATCATATCTCCATATTATGTTCATAAAATATAATTATATACTACATCCTATTCAGAGTCAAGTATTTTTTTATATGCAATTAATTTTTTGTATCTACGATTAATGTAGGTACCTTCTCTTTTAGATTTAGGATTATTTTTGTATGCTTCTATTTCCATATCAATTTGAGACTTGGTCATATTAGCAAACTCATCATCAAAATCTTCTTGTACTTCTCTATTCTCAATATTAAATTGATCAAGAGCGTTAAATGCTGCTACTTGTTTAGTTTTTATTCTATTACGAGATTTCATTAGTGACATGTTAGCAGCTACTATCAATAATACAGCTAATGGATCAAATACAAATACAATAATTATAATAACCCATCTTACTGCCTCTTCAAGCATATCTTTTGTAGTATCTTCCTGATAAAATAATTCAGCAATATATTTTATAGGTCCTACTTCAGCTTCTAATTGATTTTGTTCTTGCTGTAATTTTAATTTTTCAGATTGTAGTTTAAATATTATATTACTTGCTTCATTTATATTTTGATTAAGCTCATCTCTTTCTTCTTTTTGAGATGTTCTAACAGCAATAGCACCAGATTTACCTCTTACTCTATCTGCGTCCATTAAAATTTGTACGACACCATCTAACTGTGCTATTACAAGTTCATTATCTCTAACTACTTTATTTTGTCTGGCTATTCTATTATCTAACTGTTGTACTAATAAAGTGTTGTCACCAGAGAGAACAGTTTGGTCAATATGTGCTTTAGATAAAAAACCAAAAATACCCATGCTTGTAATAAACATGAGTATAACAACAGCTATCGTTAAATAAGATTTTAAAAGAAAAGGTATTTGTTTCCAGTTTTGGTATAACCAAGATGCGGTAACTAACTTTCCAACTTCTAAGACTCCACCCATTATAATAATAGGTATTTGAGCTGCGGCAAATATAGCTGCAAGTCCTGCAATACTATACCATGCCGCAACTCCTGATATACTTAGAGCTACTAATAATACCAGTACGCCCATGTTACTCGGAGCGAATTATAGTATAAAGACCATAAAGCACTGCTCCATATGCTACAATTTTAGCAAGTGGACCAATTACAATAAAAGCAATTCCGGCCGCGATAAAGACAGCGCCGTCAATTGATGATCTTTCTTTTAGTCTAGCTTTTACCCATTCTATCATTTTAGTCTCCTTCTGTGAAATATGACCCGTCAATAATTGAATTGACTTTAGTCACCTGTTCCGAAATTATTTCACCTCTATTTGGCCAATGGATATATTCTTGATCCTTTGTCCTTAACAAACTATTCAGTAATGGCAAAATAACTTCAGACATAGCTTTGACTTTTTTATCAGCCAAAGCATCAACATACACTTTACGTTGTTCTAGAGCTTCTTCATTGTCTCCAAAACTACGTAAGAGTACGTCAATCTTTTGTTCTATACGAAGTACATTATCATTAATACCTTCAACATCTTCTGTTATAGGCTGTACTTCTGGTTGTTGTTTAGCTTTAAATACAGTTTCATCAACTGCACTAAAACCAAAATCGTCTACCCAGTTACTCATTTAAAAAAATCCTCCAAAGTTGACCTCTTCTCAGTACTCCATCCTATAACATCAAGAATACTTTTCAATGGCTCAATATATGCTTTATTGAACTGCAAGTCATAGTCTACGAAGTCACGGATATTAAACTCTTCTGGTATAACGTTATTAAATGCAATAACGTTTTCCTGAATGTAATTCGGCATCTTTAAATAAAGAAATTTAATCTTTTCACCCGAAAATATAGTTTCATATTTTTGTATAAGGCTATGCTTATTTAGGTAATGATTATATAGTAAAGCCCCTCTAACATGTATAGGAGTACCTTTTTTATAAAGAGAAGCTCTATCTTTCCATTTATCTAGGTCAGAAACACCTCTAGGAAAAGCAATTTCTTCTGCTCTCAAACTATTAAATTCATTACGACAATATTCAATAAACTTTTGAGTAGCATCTTCATCTTCATTCATAATAACTTTAATAGTATCACGTAACATATTACGACAAGGCATAGGAGTAGAAGAACGAACAACTTCAATACCCATAATCTTCAATTTAGGTTCAGAGTATTGAACACCTTCAGAGTTATGTACGTTTAACGCATAATGCTTCTTACCAGTCCATATACCTTTATCAGCAATAACCTCACGAGCCATAACCATCTTTTGCTCATAAGCACTCATATACTTATAAAGATCATCATAAGCTTTAGCCATAAGAGGTTCAAGCTTTTCTTGACTTACTTTATCCAAAAACTTAACAGGATCTTTAGGTTTAACTTGATCAACTAAAGCACCCATTCTTACATATAAAGAATCAGTATCAATAGCAATTACATAATCCTCATCTTCCGTTTTAAGTATTTTATTCATATACTTATTGATAGTATTTTCAGCCCAACGAATAGTAAGTTGACCAGATACAGTAATACTTTCAGCAACTCTCATATCATAGTATCTAAAA
>MDSV01244062.1_pt1 | contig 10136 bp, 7 predicted proteins | sample 810851 | NCBI WGS metagenome assembly MDSV01 (sample SAMN05326640, study PRJNA326480) | marine metagenome | isolation source: seawater | place: Atlantic Ocean: North East | collected 2012
GCAAATTTCGGCGTCTGCGCGGATGCCCCCGGAGGGATCCATGCTATGGCAGATATCATGCGCGCTCGTTGTGTGAAAGATGCGCGCGCGTCTTCTATCGGCGTCTTTCTCTGCGCGTGGCGAAGAGCGTTTTTGCGACACAAACAAGGAGAGAAAGGAGGCCTAAAAAAGTCGCGCCGCCAGAAAAATGAGAGAGAATTACGAAAAAAAACAAAAAGAAATAATCTTTTGAGCAGTTGAGAGAGAAAAATTCATTCTTTTGTGGAACGACGCCTTTTCAATCGACAACTTCTTTCTTACGAACGGATGAGAAGTGAGAGAAAAGTTGCAAAACGGACACGCAGCTCTCGCGAACGATGAGTAGCAGTTCGAACGACAAATCTGACGAGGATTTGTGCGGATTCAGAGTCGCGTGCGTGCAGTGCGAACCCGTGCACGGTAAGCAGAGATTTTTTACATTTTATAAAAGGTACTAACTGTTTTTTCTCTTTTGTGCAAATACAGGTGACCGAAAGACGTCTTTCGAAAAGTGTTTGAGATTACTCGACGCGTTCATTTCGAACGAAAAGAAAGAATGTGAAAAAGAAAGCATGTCCCTGTCCATAATTCAGTTTCCGGAAATGTCTTTTACGGGGTATACTTTTGATTCTCGAGAGGAGATTGAACGTTTAGTCGAGTGGGATGATGAAGAGGAAGAAGAAATAACGAGGCAGTTTTTGTCGACCATAGCGAAGAGGTTTAAATGTCTCGCAAGTGCCGGATACGTGAGAGGTATTCGCGATGCGAACGAAATATACAACGCGGTTCAAATTGTAGATGAAACTGGACGCGTGATATTAAGAGTGAATAAACATCACTTGTATTGTATCGACGAGACGTGGGCGGACGAAGATACGAGCGGGTTCACCTCGACCGAGCTCGTATTGAAAGGGAAAGGTGGTAATAGTAATACAGTAGAAGAATATAGAATTAAAACGACGGTTGGGATATGCATGGATATTAATCCGTACAAGTTTGAAGCGCCGTGGGAAGCGTATGAGTTTGCCAAGGAGATCGAAAAAAATAAGAGTTCTTTAGTCTTGTTTGCTTCGGCGTGGACGAACGCGCATCCAAACGACGACGTGGAAACGAAAGCAATCGTTCCAGACAGAACGGAAACGTGGAATTATTGGTTCAACCGGTTACTTCCTCTATTCTTAGAAGAAAGGGAAGGGGAAGAGGTAGCGTTGAAACCTCGAAAAAGAGCTTTTGTTTTCGCCAACCGAGTAGGGGTGGAGCGCGAAATTCATTTCGTTGGTTCCAGCGTCGTTTTCGAAATCGAAAGAGGAGGAAAACTTATCGTTAAAGGCGGTCTGGATAACGAAAAGGAAGGCGTTTTAGTCGCTCACGTCGAGTGCGAAGGCGTAAAAGTTTAGCTTCGTAACATGTCGATAGGTAATACAAATAGGTGTATGCATTCAACTTTTACTCCGTATTAATCTGCCTTTTCCGTTCTCTCAGCTTCGCTTCTGCTTCGACTTGCAACTTCACCCGCTCCTCGGCTTCCTCGGCTTCCATAGCTCGCTCCATCGCCACCTTGTACTCCTTAATCGCCCGTTCTGTCAACACGAACTTAATTCGACTCATCGATTTCTTCACTTTCGTAATTCTTGTAGGATGTCGAAACAGCTCGTTCCTCGCTCGCGATAAGTAAGACTCTGTGTTCAACATGTTCCTTTCTTTCAATAAAACGTACCACAGTTTGTGTAAATCTTCGTTCGATTTTATCCGCAACTCTTTCGCTTCCCATGCTCGACCAATCGGTTCAACCGGATCTGGTTTCCCTTCTTCCCCTTTTTTTGGCGGGCTGTCCACGAAATCGTCTAAACCGTGCCGATTCAACGTCGTGGACGTGGAGAAGACATTCTTTTTTTGTCTCGTCGTTTTCTGTTCGTTGTCGTCGTCTCTTCTCCGTACTCCTCCTCCTCCTCCTCCTCTCGACGGCGAGCCGGCGAGTCCACAACGTCCAACGCGACTCCCACCACCACTGCTACTCGCCATCAACGAAGACATCGCTCGCCTCGAGAGTCTCGAGAACATCTTCGCGTGTTCTTTTGTTCGTTCGTTCGTTCGTTCGTGTTCGCCGCACACTCCTCAAAGTCTTTCTTTTTTTCTCGCGCTTTGTTTTGGATTTTGCTCTCGTCTCTCCCTCCTCCTTCTTTTTTTTTTGGTTGTCTTTCCTTTCTTCTTCTTCTTGTCTTGTTTTTTTTTTGAGAAGAAGAAGAGAAGAAGGGGAGGGGGAGAGGGAGGATTTTTTTTTTCTGTTTTGTTTTGGAGGAGGAGGAGGAGGAGGAGGAGGAGAGAAAAAAGGTGTCTGTTGATGTACGGGCCACAAAAACGTTAGAACACGTTCCTTCCTTCCTTCTCTTCTTTTGCGAGAGAAAACAGACGCGCGCGCGCACATCGTCGTCGTCGAAGAAGAAGAAGAAGAAGAAGACACCCGCGCGCGAGAGAGAAGAAGAGCGGGGGGGAGAGTGCGCGTGCGGGGAGAGAGAGAGAGAGAGAGAGAGAGAGAGAGAGCTCGTAACAGAGAGAGAAGTTTGGTGATACATTTGGAGAGAGAGGTTGTACCCCTCGAAAAATCCAACGAAACAATGGCGGCAACGTTCTTAGCAGGCATGAAAGCCTTGGAGAGAACGAAAGAGAAGGAAACGCAGGCGATTCAAAAGAAAGCGAATTTAGTCTCGACGTGGTTGTTGGAGAAGAAGGAGGAGATTCGGGAGAGGATGATGTTGATGGAGAAGAATACGAACGCGAACAACATTCAACAACAACAACGAGAAGAAGAAGAAGAGGAAAAGAGATTAGTCGTCTCTGAAAAGAACAAGACAACGAAGAAGAGAGGGAAATCGTCGTCCTCGCCGATGACGAAGAAGCAGAAGGAAAACTACGAAAACAACGAAGTTATCATCATCGATGACGACGCAAAACCGGCGACGAAGAAACTTAAACGGAAATCTTCTCAACAACACCAACAAACAACTTCCGTCGTTGTTCAACCACAAAACGAGAGTCAGCAAGCGTCGAATAACGAGAAGAAAGCTTCTTCTCCGCCTCTTCCGCCTCCACCTCCTTCAGCAGCAGCTATAGCAGAAGAAGAAAAGAAGAAAAGAGATGATGAAGATGCTCTTACAAAACAGGAAACTCCTCTTTCCTCGTCGAAGAAGAAGATGGAAGCAAGCGACGCGGCAGTGGGGGAACAACACCTTTCCGCGAAGAAGAAAAAAATGGATGTTGAGAATAATCTTATCGTAGGAGACAAAGGAGGGAATAGTCAAACGGCGGCGATGGCAATAGTAGCAATGAAGAGTTCCACAGAAGCATCCAGAGTGGTTGGTGATAAGAAGACGGTACCTGTTTCAGGTGGACAAGAGGCTGCGCGAGCGGCAAAGGAACAACAGCCAAAGAAGCCTGAGAAATTGGTGATGAAAAATGTTCCGTTTAGCACAACAACAATAACAAACAATAATAAACAACCGGTGAAACAGCAGCAAAGAGTTGTTGCTCCGCCACCGTCACAACAACCGCAGCAGCAGCAAAGAATGATGACCGAAGAGGATGAAAAAGCGAAGCATGAAAAGGCGCGAGCGAGAGGCATGGCGTTTCTAAAAGTCGGTACGTCTTCAAAACCAAGCATGAAAACAAAACGCGCCGCCGCGGCGCGTCTCAACGCTCCGGCACCGCAACCGAAGCAGCAGCACCAACAACAAAAAGAAAACAAGATAACGTTGGAGAAGATGGAAACGCTTGCGAAAGCGATGGAAGTCGCGTCTGGTAAAATCCCCCCGTCGTTGGCACCGACACAACAGCCCCCACCAGCTCAACACACGGCAGCAACCATCGAAAAGAACGAAAGAGCTTTGGCTGAGCGAATAAAACGCGCGGAGGAGTACAACGAGAGATTGAGGATGGAAGAGAAAGAGAAGCGAATGCAAAGAGAGCGGGAGGAACAAAAATTAGAAGAGCAAAAGAGAAGAGAGTTAGCGGCAAAGAAGAAGCGAGAGCAGCGCGAGGAAATCGAACGCCAAGAACAAGAGCAAAAACGTCTTCGTATGGAAAAGATGGAACTGGCTAAGAAAGAAAGGGAAATGGCACTCAGCGCGCAACACGAAGAGAATTTGAGAGCGCGCGCGCTTTTAGAAGCGCAAGAACGAGAGCGTCATCGCGAGAAGCAGCACCACCAACAGCGAACGACGACAAAGCCTGTGCACAACATGAATACGTCTTCCTCGCTCGCAAAGACTAATAGTTATCAACAACACAATCACAAGCAGCAAAAACAGCACATTGTTGAAACCACGGCGGATCGCGCCGTCACGGAAAAGAGTAAAAGGCTTTTGGAGAATGCGAGAAACGCCTTGGCAGGCGGCGCTGCAGCCGCGAGCAACATCACGCCTTCGAGAAGACATCAACAGCAAATGATGACACCTTCGAAAATCAAATCCTTCAACGTAACGCCGAGAGGAACACCGTCGAGTCGAGCAAATAATGCTAACTATCCCGATCGATCCATTCCTCGATCGCACTCGAAGTTTCCGAGCTCGTACGAGATGTCCCCTATGAAAGATGATTCGGACGATAGCGATTCTGAAGACCAGCGAAGAGGCAAACCGATTCCGTCGTGGGCACACAAAGAGTCCCTGCTTCCCATGCTTAAAGCGCAAGCGCGATTGGATCCAGATATGATCTTTCCGAATCCCCCAGCGACATGTTCTTTATCGCAAGTATTTGGTAAACCGGCGAATAGCGAAGCAAGAAGAGGTTCCTCCGGTAACTGGCAGCACGATAGATTACGCATCGACGAAGAATTGAACTATAAGCGGACGATGGGTTATAGGATGTAATAGTGAGGATAATAACACTAATTACTATGTGAATGATTGTTGTCATTGATAATCGGTACTATGAAGCTAAATATATCTAATCGTGCGCGCGCATTGTCTTTTATTCCGACGCTTTCAACTCCTTTAAAATTTTTACCGCTTCGGCAACTTCAGCATCGTCGTTTGTCTTTCCCGATTCTTTCATAGATCGAATGAGGGCACCTTGCGCATCTATCTTCGCTTGCGTTTCGGGACTGTATACCTTCTTAACCTTTGTTTTAGACTTTTTCGCAGGCTTCTTGGACGCCGCTGGAGCTTGCGCTTCTTTCATGATTTCCCCATTCTCATCCAAAGGATCCAGTCTAGGGAAAAGCGCGAGTTTGGAAACGGTCGTTCCGGGTTTTATCCCACCCCATATTAATCGCTTTTCCATGGAATCACTTTCATTTGCGTACAAAGGCAGACCCGCGTGCATTTCTTTTACTTTGTTTGGTAAAATCGGTTCTAAAATACACGCGGAGATGCGCAAAGCTTCCAAACATTGATACAACACCGCACCCAAATTTTCTCGTTCGTTTGGATCCTTCGCCATTCTAAACGGTTCTGTTTCAGTGATAAACAAATCAACTTTTGCGATTATTCGCATCGCGGCTTGGGTCGCTTTGTTGAGTTCCAAGTTTTCGTACGCGCAAACAGCCTCGGCGGCTTCTTTCTCGCATATCGACTTCCAATCGTATCCTTCAAAGATTTTCGAATTGTCGTCCGATTTCTCCGGCAAAATGCCGTCAAAGTACTTCACACACATAGCTGTCGTGCGAGACGTCGAGTTACCGAACGTGTTTACTAAATCAGTACCGTACACTTCTTGTACCCTCGAAGACGCAAAATTTGCGTCTTGCGCTCCAATGGGACCTTCTGTTGCCAAGTAGTATCGAAACCCGTCTAAACCGTAATGGTTAGAGAACTTGTTCAACACAGTTAAATCGACAAAGTTACCTAACGATTTTGACATTTTCCGTCCTTCACGAATCCAAAATCCATGCGCGTGCACTCTGGATGGAAGAGGCAAATCCAACGCCATCAAAACCGCCGGCCAGATGACGGCGTGAAACCATGAAATTTCCTTCGCCATGACATGAATAGACGCAGGCCAATACTTTTGTTTCTCTTCGCCATCTTGAGCCATACCAATAGCCGTGATATAATTCATTAACGCGTCGATCCACACGTAAATGACGTGCTGCTCGTCTCCTGGCATGGGTATACCCCACGTGAAATTCGTTCGCGAAATCGGCACGTCGTTCAGCCCGTCATTGACGCGTTGTAACAACTCATTCTTCCTTTCTTTTGGCGTCAAAAATGAATCGTTCGTTTCCAACAGTTCTTTCACTTTGCTTTCGTATTTTGACAATTTGAAGTAATAGTTCTCTTCTTCCATTCGTACCATCGGTTTCCCGGAAATTGGCGACTCGTAGTTGCACTCCTTCGCTTTCGTCTCGGTGTAATACTCTTCTTGTCCTTCGTCATACCATCCTTCGAATTTCCCTAAATACACGTCTCCCGACTTTAACAACTTCTCCACGAACGCTTGCACCTGTGTCGTGTGTCTCTCATCCGTCGTGCGTATGAAATCATCAAATGATATTTCGTTCGATTTCATAACCTCTTGAAACACTAGGCTATTCTCGTCTGCCAACGCTTGCGCTGGAATCTGTCTTTTCTCGGCCGATTGTTCCACTTTCAATCCGTGCTCGTCCGTTCCGGTGAGAAAAAATACGTCCATGTTTTGTAATCGTTTGTATCGCGCGTATATATCCGCCACCGTGGAGGTATACACGTGTCCAATATGTGGTTTGTCGTTGACATAATAAATAGGGGTCGTGACCATACATTCCTCTTTTGTCGCATTCGTTTGGATAGAGTATTTCCTTCTTCTTCTGTTGTTGTTGTTGTCGTTGTTCCCAGTAGCACTTGATGTACTACAGGCCGCAAAAGAGGTAGCAGAGACGGTGCTGAAAGGAGAAGCGCCCGACGATAAAGAGCGCCTGGTAGTGACGGCAACCGTCGCGGCGCCTTTCCTCGAAGAAGGAGAAGAAGAAGTCGACGTAACACCACGAATTTTCCCTAAAAAACGAGAAGACACACCCCACGAAGCGCTGCTGCACGAGGAAAAAGAAGAAGAAGAAGAAGAAGAAGAAATCGTTCTTCTCAGCGCCGACTGTGCACCAGTCGTCGATGACGTTCTCCCTATGCGCGTGGTTGTTCTCGGTGAAGCGCTTAAAAAGCGTAACATTGTTTTTTTTTACTGCAGCGAAAGAGGGAAAGAGAGACAAAAGAAGACGAATAAAATTTTGCGAGAGGAGTTTTATGTCCCAAAAAACTCGAGAGAAAGAAATTCAAAATCAACACAAAACCGCACACAAATCTCGTATCAAATCTCCGCGCGTTCTTTCCTCTCCTCTGCCTCTGGAGGTTCGATAAGAGAGAAAGGGAGAGAGACAACATGTCCTCTAAAAATAAGAAACAAAAAGTCTTACCCGACGAAGGCGTGAACTTTGCGTTGAAAAAACTCAAAGACGGACAGAAAGGCAGAGATGGAAGTTTGGAAAATGTTTTGAAAAAAGTACAAAAGTTGGAAGCGATTGTCAAGTCACAACCGAGTCGGAGAAAGACCTTGAAAGATTTAAACATGGAAGAGTTATACAGAGAAGTCATGGATAGGCCAGAGACGGAAATTGCCGCCGCGATTGAGCAGGTGATGTTAGCGGTGGCGAAATCGATAATGGATGGGAACGGTTTCGCTTATCAACTGCCTTCGAGAGGCCAAAACGACCAGGTGTACATCGACCAGTTGGATAGAATTGTTTTGAAGAATAAGAGCACATCTGCGGCATTTACGAACATGAGTTCAGTCAGGAAGGTGACTATCTTGACGCGAGTTATGCAGTTAGTCCACGGAGTGTTGAGTAAAGGCATCCACGTCACGAAGAGAGACTTGTTTTATACGGACGTGAAGTTATTCAAAGACCAGAAAGATTCAGATGGAGTTTTAGACGATATTTCGTGTTTGTTGGGATGTACAAGAAATTCATTACACGTGGTGGCGTCCGAGAAAGGCGTGGTGGTTGGAAAGTTGAGGTATAAAGAGGACGGTGACGAGATTGATTGTACGAAAATGGGTGTCGGCGGTAAGGCGATTCCGTCCAACGTCGATAAAGTGACCGATCTACGAACGGATGCGAAGTTTGTTTTATTGGTGGAGAAAGATGCCGCGTTCATGCGACTCGCCGAGGATAGATTCTATAACAAGTATCCGTGCATTATAATTACGGCGAAAGGTCAACCTGACGTGGCGACGCGTTTGTTTCTTTCCAAAGTGAAGAGAGAGTTGAAGTTGCCGGTGTTGGCGTTGGTGGACGCGGATCCGTACGGATTGAAAATTATTTCCGTTTACATGCAAGGTTCCAAAAACATGGCTTTTGACTCTGCAAATTTGACCACGCCGGATATTAAGTGGTTAGGCGTTCGTCCGAGCGATTTAGATAAGTTTAAAATCCCCGAGCAGTGTCGATTGGAAATGACCGCAAAGGATATTGAAACCGGCAATCACATGCTGAAAGAAGATTTCATCCAACAGAACCCGGATTGGGTGGAAGAGGTTGAAATTATGTTGAAAACGAAAACTAAAGCGGAAATTCAGGCGTTGAGTAGCTACGGGTTTCAGTATTTATCCGAAGTCTATTTGCCATTGAAGTTGCAAGAGGGCGACTGGATATAAAGATTAAACGTTGTAGTAATAGGAGAAAAAGGGGAAGATACACGCACACACGCACGCACATACAAACACATTTACGCGTCCAATAGCATTGCACTTTATTTACCTAATATGATGAGAGACGCGCCTTGACATTGCAAGTCCTCACTATCTACTACTATTGCTATTATTACTACTCCTACTCGTACTTGTACTTTTAACTTTTTTCTCACGAAGTAAAATCCAACAGCAACTGAGGCAACACTCGTTCTAGGTGCACTTCAGTCACCAACGTCTCCCCGTCTTCTACTGCTGCCGCTGCTGCTCTCTGCACGACTTCTTTCAGAAATGAGTCCATCACCGCGTTTGCCGCTATTAACGCTTCGTCCGTGATGTTCACTTCGGAATCTGAATCTGAATTTTGTTCTTTTCTTAGATTTTGTTGTTGTTGTTGTTCTGCTCCTACTATTTCCGAGCGTTTCTTCTGTTCCTTCCTCGCGCGTTCTTTCGCCCAGGAAATCCGAAAGACTTCGAGCAACAGCTCTGGTGTCATTACTACTCGATGACGCGCTCGCGATACCTTTCGAAGAGTGTTGTCTTTTTTTGAAAAATTTGGACCAACAAGACAAGAGTGTCCCTCGTCCCCCCTCAAAATGAATTTTATTATTTCACAAAAAACGCCCACAGCAAAAAAAGAAAATACACGAGATAGCGAGACTGTCTAAGAGGATGCGTGCGCTCTGGCCGCTCAAAATGGACATCTTGCCTGTATGAAATTCCTTCGTGAAAGTGGATGGGCGTGGGGGCAAGAAACATGTAATGGCGCTCTAAGAAATGGCCACATGGAATGTTTTGAATTTGCCCGTTCTAAAGGTTGCGCTTTCGACGAGTCACTTTTGAAGTAGAGCTGGTTCTAATTTTTGCGATACGATACGAGTAGATATTGTTCAGATGCATACATTTGTACCAATATATTCTGTTGCATTATTTCGGCGGCATCGCCGCGACACTTACCAAATTGATACAGTATCTGTTTCCATTTTTGTCGGGCAAATTGTGTCCGAGATGCGTGCCCGTCGTACTTACGGCCTCACCACCCGGCACGCATCTTACATTTTCCCAAACGACTTCTTCGTCCCTAAATGACGGCCATCCGTGCGCTTTAGATTCCTCCTCGAACTCTCCGAACGTTCTTCCGCGAGGTGCGATGAATAAAGGCTTCCCGGTTACAGAATCATAAAACGTTGTCTCTTTCGTGCGGTCAACTTCGTTTAAGAACGACGTGGATAAGAAATATCCAGCGTATTCCGCGTAATGTCGATTAAAGTTGCAAATTCGATCCGCGGTTTCGTAATCGCAGTTCCATCGCAAATCTTTCTGGACAGGCGAATCTGACGTCCCGTGTGCTTTCTTGCACATGATGGAGTCATCGGCATAGATTGGAAATTTACTTCCTTCGGGTGCATCGGCACCTATACATCCATCGGAATCTTCTTTGTTGTTGTTGTTGTTGTTGTTTA
>MDSV01079530.1_pt1 | contig 10135 bp, 10 predicted proteins | sample 810851 | NCBI WGS metagenome assembly MDSV01 (sample SAMN05326640, study PRJNA326480) | marine metagenome | isolation source: seawater | place: Atlantic Ocean: North East | collected 2012
ACTAATAGTGGAACTTCTTCATTGCATTTGGCCTTATTGGTTTCATCAGTCTCAAAAAATGATGAAGTCATAACCCCATCTTTGACATTTATAGCAACTGTTAATGCAATTAAATATGTTGGTGCTGATCCAATATTTTTTGACTCAGATAATTATTTTAATATCAAGATTGATGATGTAATAAAATTTATAAATGAGAATTGTTATACTCATAACTCTTTTACTTATAATAAAAAAACAAAAAAAAGAATAAAAGCTATAATTTTAGTTCATGTTTGGGGTAACGCTGTAAATATAACCAATAAACAATTAAAATATATTAAATCAAAAGGTATAATGGTAATAGAAGACTCAACCGAGAGCCTCGGTACAAAGTATATTAAAAATTCTTTTAAAAACAAATTTACTGGAACAATTGGCGATATTGGATGTTTTTCTTTTAATGGAAATAAAATTATTACTACTGGTTCTGGTGGTGCGGTAGTAACAAATAATAAAAAATTATATCAAAAAGTTAACTACCTTGCCAATCAAGCAAAAGATAACACTAATTTTTTCATTCATAATGAAATAGGATACAATTACAAAATGTCTAATCTAAGTGCTTCTATAGGTATAGCCCAATTAAAAAAAATTTATAAAATAATTAAAAAAAAAAATAAAATTTATCAAATCTATTTGAGCTTATTTAAAAATAGTACAGCTAATTCTTTAATGCAGGTTCCAGACTTTGCGATAAATAATAATTGGATGAATATAATTATTTTTCCTAAAAAAATAAGTTTTTTTAAAAAGAAAAAGTTTATTGATTCTATGGAACATAAGAGAATACAAGTAAGACCCGTTTGGAAATTAAATCATCTACAAAAGGGCTTTAGAGGATATCAAGCATATAAAGTACACGACTCTATTGATTTATATCATAGATCTTTTTGCATACCTTCAGATATTAATTTGAGTGAAAAAGATATTAAATATATTTACAATAATATTAATGAATAAATTACTTCTAATCGGTGCTGGCGGTCATTGTCAATCATGTGTAGAGGTAATAGAGCAGCTAAAAAAATTTAAAATAGAAGGAATATTAGACCCTTTTGTTTCTGAAAATAAAAAGTTTGGATATAAAATTTATAGAAGTGATAAAGACCTAATAAAAATATTCAAGAGAATCAAATTAGCACTAATTACAATTGGCTTGACTACAAAAAAAGACTTATTGATCAGAGAAAAATACTACAATAAATTAAAAAATATTGGTTTTAAATTGCCAATAATAAAATCAAAGTCTTCTTATATATCAATAAACTCTTCCATAGAAGAGGGAACTATTATCTTTAATAACGCATTTATAAATGCAGGTGTAAAAATTGGGTTTAATTCAATTATCAATACAGGATCAATAATAGAACATGGTTCTTCAATTGGAAGTAATACCCATATATCAACTGGTGTTATTATTAATGGGTCATCTCAAATTGGAAACAATTCTTTTATCGGTTCAGGAACTGTGGTTTCTAATAATGTTGTTTTAAAAGATAAGTCTTTTAAAAGGGCTCTAAAGTTAATTTTTTAAACTTTATAAATAATGTCTAAATTTAAAAAATTTCCTTTTATAATTGCAGAGGTAGGAGTAAATCATAACGGATCAGTTATCAAAGCACAAAAATTAATTGATTTTGCATCTAAAAATAATATTGATGCAGTGAAATTTCAGTTTTTTAAAGCCTCTAATCTTGTCTCTAAAAATACTGGACTTGCCCCCTATCAAAAAAGTAAATTAAAAATATCTAATCAATACTCTATGCTTAAAAAATATGAATTAGACTTAGAGACCCATATTTCATTGTCAAAGTATTGTAAAAAAAGAAAAATTGAATACATGACTAGTTTTTTTGATGAAGAATCAATAAAATTTCATAGCCAACTTAATTTAAAAAGACTCAAAGTACCCTCGGGCGAACTTACAAATGTTCCATATCTTCAGGAAATTGCTAAAATTAACAAACAAATACTTCTTTCAACTGGTATGGCTACACTTAAAGATGTTATTTTTGCTTTAGATGTAATCATTAAAAAGAACCCATATCATAAAAAAAATATTGTTATCATGCAATGCACATCAGAATACCCAGCTCCCATTGATAATGTTAACTTGAACGTTCTAAAAACTTATGCAAATTTAGGCTTTAATATAGGTTTTTCTGATCATACTTTAGGTTACGATTCATCAATTCTAGCAATTGCTCTAGGTGTAACTTATATAGAAAAGCATATTACTCTTAATAATAATTTATCTGGGCCTGATCATAAAGCTAGTTTATCAATCAATAATTTTAAAATCTATGCAAGCAAAATCAATGAAGCTGTTAGAATTCTAGGTTCACAAATAAAAAAACCGAGCAAGGTAGAAAATATTAATAGTAATTTTGTTAAAAAAAAAATTGTAGCAAAAGAAATTATTAAAAAAGGCGAAATTTTTACTACTAAAAATCTGATAACAAAAAGATCACAAGCTGGTACAAGCGCTAAACATTGGAATAATATGATTGGGAAAAAATCAAAGAAATACTATAAAAAAGGGGAAAATGTCTAAAAAGAAAGTTTTATTCGTAACCTCCAGTAGAGCTGATTACAGTCTTCAAAAAAAAATAATTGAATTATTCTCTAATAATCAAAAATTCAGGGTTTATGTTATCATAACAGGAACTCATTTATCAAAATATTATGGACTAACCAAAAATGAAATTCATTTAAATAATAAAATAACAAAGATCTATTTAAAGCAAGATTTATCTAAGGACAAACACCATGATATTTGTAAGATATTTTCTAAATATATAGAAAAATTTAATGATATTTTAATTTCTATTAAAGCAGATTTATCAATACTATTGGGGGATAGATATGAAATTTTATCAGCTGCTATGGCTTTAAGTTTTAATAAAATTCCTATAATTCATCTTCACGGTGGTGAGTCAACCTTTGGATCTGATGATGATACATATAGAGATATAATCTCAAAATTATCTGAATATCATTTTGTAAGTCATAGCAATTATAAAAAAAAACTAATCTCGCTAGGATTAGATAAAAAAAAGATATTCAACTTAGGGGCTTTTTGCAGTGATAACCTTAATAGCTTAGAAAAGTTATCAATTAATGAAATTGAAGACAGAATTCAATTTAATATTAACAATAGAAAATATTTTGTATTTACTTACCACCCGGAGAGCAAATTCTTAGAAAACGAAACTTTAAAATTGAAATCTATATTAGAATGCCTAAAAAAATTTACAAATATTTGTTTTATTCTTACATCTTCCAACCACGACCCTTTATCGAATAAAATAAATAAATATTTAATTAATTTTTCTAAAGATAATTCAAAAAACTTTCATTTCACACATTCACTCGGATCAAAATTTTATTTGAATTTAATTAATTATTCATTGGGAGTTATAGGTAATTCCTCAAGCGGTGTCATAGAGGCACCTTATTTTAAAATACCAACAGTAAATATTGGTTTAAGGCAACATGGAAGATATATGCATCAGTCAGTAATAAACTCAAGTTTTGAGCAAAAAAGTATCATAAGTGCTATAAAAAAATCCTTAGACTCCAAATTTATTAAAAAAATTCAAAAAATGAATAATCTTTTAATTAAAAAAAATGTATCTTTAAATTGTCATAACAAAATATCATCAATTTATGCAGAATAAAATATCCAGAATTATTATTAATAAGGAAACAAGTCTCACTAAGGCAATGAATACTATGAATAAATATGGTTTAAAATGCTTAATATTGGTTAATAATGAAAATAAATTATTTGGTTCATTGAGTGATGGTGATATTAGAAAATATTTAGTCAAAGATCAAAATAGAAACGTAAAATCAAAAGATATAGCAAGAAAAAATTGTATATCTGTTACACAAGGGAAATTTTCAAAAAATGATATCTTAAAATATTTTAATGAATATGATTTATTTGCTATTCCTGAAATAGATAACAAGAAGAATATTCAAAATATATTTCTCAAAGGTGACCTAGATGATATTAAATTAAGTCATAAGTTAGAAAATTACGAATTAATTATTATGGCTGGCGGATTGGGAAAAAGAATAGGAAAATTTACTGAGATTCTCCCTAAGGCATTACTTCCAATTAAAAATAAAACTATAATTTCAAAAATCATGGAATCCTATAATGAATATGGTTTAAAAAAAATTACAGTTTCCATTAATGATAAATCTCAAATAATTAAATCATATCTTAATCAATATAAAAAAAAATATTCAATCAATTACCTTTCTGAAAAATTTCCTTTGGGGACAGTTGGATCATTGTCTCTTTTAAAGAAAACAAAGTTACCAATATTTTTGACAAACTGTGATATCTATTCTAATTACAACAAATTAGCATCACTTAATTACCATATAGATAATAAAAATGATTTAACAATAATAGTTTCAAATAAGTCTATTAGTTTTGATTATGGTGTCTGTAAAACTGACAAATATGGAATTTTGAAATCTATTCATGAGAAACCTATTTACTCAAATTTAGTATTAATAGGACAATATATTTTAAATCCTAAAATTATAAAACTCATTCCTAAAAATATAGAATTTAATATGAATCAATTATTAGATAAATTATTAGATTTTAAATTTAAAATTGGCACATATAGAATTGATAGTTCTGAATGGGTAGATATAGGGCAATGGAATTTATACAAAGAGTCTATAAAAAAACTAGAATAATGAAAAAAAAAGTTTTCGTTTTTATTTTTGTAAGGGCTGGCTCTAAAGGAATTCCAAATAAAAATTTAAAAAAAATTAACGGTAAATCTTTAATAGAAATTTCCCTTCAAGTAGCTAAAAAATTAAATCCAGATAAAATTTTTATCTCATCTGACTCAAATAAAATAGAAATTTTAGCTAAAAAAAATAGTGTTAATTTTATAAGAAGGCCAAAATATCTTTGTACTGATAAATCACCTGAAATTTTATCTTGGAAGTATGCTATTAATAAAGTCAATGAAAATTTTGATATATTTGTTTCATTACCAGTTACCTCTCCATTGAGAAATGTCATTGATGTAAAAAAATGTATTAAAAAAAAAATAACCCAAAAAAACGATATTGTAGTTTGTGTAACGAGGTCTAAAAAAAATCCTTATTTTAATATGCTTTTTAAAAAGAACGATTATTATAAAAGAATTATTCCTTCACAAATTAATAGCCGCCAAGAAGCTCCTATAGCCTTTGATTTGACAACAGTTAGTTATGTTACTTCTCCATCTTATGTATTGAAAACTAAGAATATTTTAGATGGTAAGGTACAGGGAGTTGAAATTCCTTTTGAGAGATCAATAGATATTGACGATAAATTTGACCTTAATTTATCAAAATATTTAATGACAAATCGATAATATATCTATTATCTCTCTACAAATTAAAATACTTTAGTGTCTATAATATGAGCTTAAAACATAAATTAGTAATAATTTTCCCTATGACTCTAATACTTTCATTTTTTCTTTTTTCTTTTTTATTAAATAATTATATTAAAGAACAAGAAAATCATAATATTGCAGTTAAATATAGTTTTGGTGCTGACTATATGATTTTTTTAAAAGAAGAAGAAGAAAAATTAAAAAATGCTATAAAAATTTCAAGTGGATTAGGATATAATATCACCTCTCAAACCTGGGTTTTTGCAAAAGACGGCTTTGCCATGCCTCTTGAAAAATTATATAACTCTATTAATCCTAATAATTTACACAATATAGTAAATAGTGATAAAAAAAACTTAAGTCCAAATCTTAACTCTAATAAACAAAATGTAATTACTAGTTCAACAAAAACAATGGACAAAGCTACTCAATCAATCACTATATATTATAGTTTTTCAAATAAATTAGATTTAGAGGCCTTCTTTAAGAACTTATTTCTAATTAAAAAATTTATTGATGAAGCCTTATATTTTGAGACAGTCCAAATTTTAAATTTAAATAATAATTTGGTAAATTCTATAAATAAACATATTAATAATTTCAAAGAATTTTGTAAGGTTTTTAATTTAAATAAAGATCTTATCGATATTAATCTTTTAGATAAAAATTTTATGTCTGAATCAACAATTAAAATTACTGAAGATTATATCAAATCAAATAGTGCAGTATCAAATTTTTGTGATGATCCAAAACTACCAGACTATAGATCAATTAAAATTACTAATATATTTAATCAAAAAGAGTCGGAAAATATTTATTCTATTAAAGATAATCAAATTTATTTAGATTACACTTTGATATCTAAATCAGATACGTTTAATTATAATCTATTTATATTTATGATTTCACTAAGTTTTACAATTTTTCTCATTATGATTTATATTAGATTAACTAGTTCAAATTATGAAAAATAATTACACTCTTGTATTAGGCTGTAACGGATTAATTGGTAGGGCATTAATAGATAGTCTTATTAAATCAAATCACTACGTAATTGGTGTTGATATTAATGCAAATCAAAACAACTTAGTAAATGATAAATTCATTTTCCTAAAAAAAAATTTAAATGGAGAAAAAAATATTAAAAATTTATTTAAATATTTAATTAATAAAAAATTACAAGTCGATTCCTTTATAAATCTAATTTATCCCAAAAGTCCACAATGGGGTAAGGAGTTTGGAAATTTGAAATTAAGATATATAAACCAAGATTTATCTTCACAATTAGGCTTACAAATATTTATCTTACAAGAACTTTTAAAATACTATTTAAAATTAAAAATTAAAGGAAAGGTAGTTCTGATTTCTTCTATCCAAGGTTTAGCTGCACCAAAATTTTCACATTACAAATCTCTAAATATGACATCACCTATAGAATATAGTGCAATAAAAGCAGGTATAATCTCTATTACTAAATATTTAGCTAAAAAATATAAAGGTTACGATCTAAACATTAATTGTGTTTCCCCAGGGGGTATTTTTGATAATCAAAGTAAATTATTTATATCAAGATACAAAAAGGATACTTTGAATAAAGGCTTATTAGATCCACATGATATAATTGGGACAATTAAATTTCTAATTTCTAATGAATCCAAATATATAAATGGACAAAATATTATTATAGATGATGGATGGTCTTTGTAGTTTTCTAAAATGAAAGAAGATATTAAAATATTACAAAAATGGAAATATGAAAATGGCTTTCATTTAACCTCTGATAAATCAAGATTACAAAAAATTATAACTCATTATGAAATTTTTAAAAAAATTATAAAAGTTGATGGAGATATTCTAGAATTTGGAGTTTTTAAAGGTAATTCTCTTATAAGATTCGCTACTTTTAGAGATATGTACAGTTTAAATAAAAAAATTCATGGTTTTGATATATTTGGTAAATTTCCAATTCAAAAAAATAATGAAGATAATAAATTTATAGATAAATTTGAAAAAGAATCTGGAGAAGGTATCTCATTAGAAAACTTAAAATATTTTCTAAAAAAAAAAAAAATTAATAATATTTCTTTGTATAAGGGTAACATAGCAAAGACACTAGATAATTTCCTAAAAGAAAATAAGAAAATAAAAATCTCTTTTTTACATATTGATGTAGATGTCTATGAGCCAACAAAGATCATCCTAGATAAACTTTATGACAGAGTTGAAAAAAAGGGAATAATACTATTTGATGATTATTCAATAATAGAAGGAGAAACTCGAGCAGTAGATGAATTCTTCTTAAATAAAAAAATAAAAAAAAACTTTAAGTTAATTCCAAACACTAAAAATCCTTATTTCCATGTTAAAAATTGATCAATAACTTATCTAAAAATAAAGCTGTTTATCCAAATAATACGATAATAGTTGATGGGTATAGTGCATCAGGTAAAGGAGTACTTTGTAAATATATACAATCCTTTAATAATGTTGAAAAAATGTGTGTAGATCATACTTATCATGAAATTGCTTTTTTAAGCGAAACAAACAACATTAAAAAAGAAGTTGCTCAGTATTATTTTAAATTAAAACTAAATGAAATGTACGAAAATAGTCTTCTCTCCAGAAATATGAATTTTAGACCTTATGATGATTCCAGTATTTTTCAAAGTGGGAATTCTTTTAAGTATATTAAAAGACTTTTTGAAAAAGATGGATTAAATGTTTTAAAAATTATCAAAAACACTAATCCACATTTTTTAATAATGTCTCATTTTTCAGCTCCATTTATTAATTTTTTTTTTGAAACCCTTAAAAATAAAGTAAAATTTATAAATATTGTTAGACATCCTGTATATTATTATAAACATTGGATATACCTCATTGATTCAATAAAAAAAAATGATAGTAGAATGCACAAATTTTTAAATGAATATAAAGGAAATTTATTTTTCTGGTTTGAAAATTTAAGTGAAGCTATTGACATGAACTCATCAGAAAGGTTCATATCGTCATTTTTATATTTAAACAAACTATCCCTTGAAAAGGAAAAGTCTATTGAGAAAAAATATTTAAATCAGTTTAAAAAAATATCTTTTGAAAATTTTGTAATGAACACTGATACTTTAGAAAGTGAAATATGTGATTTTTTATCTTTAAAACCATCTAAAAATACTAGTAAGATAAAAAAAAAGTTAAACTTAAATCAAAATTACTTTTCGGAGCGCGAATTTATTCGAGGTAAAAAAGGTTGGAAAATACATGATAATTATGAGACTCAATTAGAATATGAAAAAAAACTATTGAAAATTCAATATAATACAGACCCCAAACTTTTTTCTAATTTTTTGATCGAATGCCAAAAATACGAAAACGATAATAATTTTTCTTGTGTTAAAACTTCTCTATGAAAAAGAAGTATATATTAGTATCTGGAGGTTCAGGATATATAGGTTCTAACTTAATAAAACACCTAATTGATTTAAATTATTTAGTAATAAGTTTAGATTATCGTAAAAATCAATTTTCTCATAAAAACTTAATAAAATTTAAAATTGATATTACAAGTTTTGATAAAATATCTAAAGCTCTTAAAAGTTACAAAATTTCATATATTTTTCATTTAGGTGCTATAAGTGACATAGAATTTTCCGTATTAAACCCAAAAAAGACACTTAATAATAATATATTTTCTACTTATAATTTATTAAAAATAGGTACTCAAAAAAAAATTAATCGATTCATATTTGCTAGTTCAATTTATACTAATAGTTCACAAGGAAGCTTTTATCGTATATCAAAAATTTGCTCAGAGGAAATTATTGAAGAATACCATAGATTGAATAAATTAGATTTTACTATTGTACGATATGGATCTCTATTTGGAGACATAAATTTCCAGAATACTATAAATAATGTTATTAAATCTGCTATAAATAGAAAGTGTGTTCTTCGACAAGGCAATGGAACTGAATTAAGAAACTATATTTCTATTGATGACGCAGTTGCACTTACAGCTAAATTAATAAGTAAGAAACTAATAAAAAAATATTATAATATTGTCGGAAATGAAAAAATGGTATTTAAGGATATCATTAAAATTATAAAAAAAGAGCTTCCTAATCTCAAAATTAAATACTCAAATATTAGTAACCCTCATCATTACTTAAAAACTCCGTTTAATAAAAAAGAAAAAAAATATTATAATCTAACTATCAACAAAAAAAACTATTTAAAAAACAGCCTTAAACTATATGTTGATAAAATTAGTTCAAAATAAATGACTTATCAAAATCACTGCTCTATTTGTAATTCAAAAAACATATTTAAAATTCATGATACTATAAGAGAATTTAAAAAAGATGTTCTTAAATGTAGTACATGCGATATTGTTTTTTTAAACAACTATAAATCTATAAATTATCAAGAGGATTATGGAACAAGATTATTTGATGACAGTTGGGATATTGATAAAAAAATCAAAGAAAGATCAAAATCTTTAAAAGAAATTACTAACAAAATTGACAATATAATTAAAAAAAATAATTATAGAGATATATTAGAATTAGGTGCTGGATATGGGTCAACACTTATTGATTTAATAAATAAAAATAAAGAAAAGAATTTTTCATGTCTTGAACAAAATCAAGACTATATTTCCCTTATTAAATCAAAAA
>MDSV01130293.1_pt1 | contig 10135 bp, 9 predicted proteins | sample 810851 | NCBI WGS metagenome assembly MDSV01 (sample SAMN05326640, study PRJNA326480) | marine metagenome | isolation source: seawater | place: Atlantic Ocean: North East | collected 2012
CCGTACGTGCTGGTATGGATTGCAGTGGTTGTGAACGTTGTCATCTTTATTGTAGCCCTGATGATCGTTCAAGTCAGCCTTTCAGGTCCGAAAAAGAAGAAGAGGGGTGGAGACGAAGACGAGGACGATGATTGGATGTCCGAATTTATCGGCACCACTCAGGATTTGGATATGGATTCAATCACAGGAACGGGTTCCGCCGCTGAGGAGAAGAAGGAAGATGAACCGAAAAACGAGTCACCTGAATCTGGGGAGGAAGAAGATGATCCCTTCGCAGTCAATCTCGTTCAGCGCAAAACTCGCCGAAAGAAGAAGGTAGAGGTAGAGGAAGAGGACGATGACGATGATGATGACGACGATCTCTCCTGGGCCGGTCTAGACGACGATGATGACGACGATGATGACGATGACGACGATGACGACGATGATGATGATGAAGGGGAAGAAGAGAAGCCTCGCAAACGTCCCGTTCGCAAACGTCCAGCCCGAAAGGCAGCACCTTCACGAAAACGCCCAGTTCGACGAAAGAAGAGCGATGATTGACGATTCGATGTGGTTGAATGTCAGAACATCAACATCACTCCGTCCTTGACGCGTTTAACCCATTGCACAATCGCCTCAATTGGCTCTTACTCGCAGTACCTCTAACGCTGATTTTTGAGTATCAACACGATGTCGAAATGACGTTTTTGTTCTCGATGATTGCAATCATGCCCCTTGCGTTTTTGATGGGCCATGCAACTGAAGAGATTGCACTCCGCGCTGGCGAAAACCTTGGTGGACTTCTCAATGCAACCTTTGGTAATGCGGTTGAGATCATCATCGCTGGTCTTGCGATATGGACAGCAGCCCAACACGCAGATCAAGCGGATGTTATGATACAACTCGTTCAAGCAAGTTTGATCGGTAGCATTCTTGGAAACCTACTTCTTGTTCTTGGACTGGCTCTTCTTTGGGGTGGCTACAAACATCAAACACAATCGTTCAATCAGGAAGCTCTTTCAATGAATGGGAGTTTACTTCTCTTGGCGGTACTTGCGTTGATTATTCCTGCAGCTGCACATCATACTGGAGACTTCGTTTCGAACGATAGCATTCTGGAACTGTCTCGATATGCTTCATTGGTTCTTCTCTTGATGTATGGATTATCGTTGTTCTTCCAATTCAAGACCCATTCACATCTCTTTGATGTTAGTTCCGAGGTTGAGGAAAAAGAAGAGCCTAAGATGACCACTAAAGATGCATGGATTCTTCTCATTTTAGCCACTGTTCTCGTTGGATGGATGGCAGAAGTTCTCGTTCATAGTGTCGATAAAGCGGCCGAAGGATGGGGTTTGCCTACGTTGTTTATCGGCGTCATTCTTCTTCCGTTCTTTGGTAATGCCGCAGAACACTTCACTGCAGTTCTTGTTGCTGGTAAAGACAAGATGGATCTATCCCTTGCTATTGCAATCGGTTCAAGTGTTCAGATTGCCGTATTTGTGGCACCGTTGATGGTCTTGTTCGCTTGGGTCATGGGCGTCAATTTGTCTCTGGAGTTCGGAATACTGGAAACTGCTGCAACCTTCATGTCGGTTCTTGTTGCCAACTTTATTCTCAACGATGGAAAGACAAATTGGCTTGAAGGAGTTATGCTCCTAGCATGTTATGTCATTCTTGCGCTCTCGTTCTTTGAGGTTTGAAGATGTTGGATTCATTCAATTCGAGAGGTAAAGCAGGAATCGTTTTTGCGAGTCTTGGCGTATTGCTTTTCGTGCTTGGAATGATTGGCTACACAATCACAGGAGAGGTCGAGGATATCCCAACTCCGAACACACCAAATCAAGCATTTTTCTCCGGTGAGCCTCTCCCAGAGAATATTCTGTCCCCATTCATAGCAGCTGAATTGACGGTCACATGGGATCGTGACGATGTTTGGATGGGTCTTGTTGATGAAGATGAAAAGAATCGATGCGAAGATATTCCAAGCAATTTCTTCGCACCTGGCTTAGGTTGTGATGGAACTTCGGCGAACTTCGTTGCAGGTGATTCCTCCGCTTCTGCAAGTGAAGGTTTTACTTGGAAGATGGAATCAGGAACGTACTTTGTCTCGTTGGGTGCAAAGGATAGTGCGCTACCTGAGGGTACTGAAGTCGTAGTCTCCTACGAAGTCCACCTTGGCCACTCTATCCTGAGTTTATTGATCGCCTTTGGAGGCATGTTCAGTGGCGGTGTAATGGCGTATTATGGGCGTGAATAGTCACTCTACACCATCGTAATAGGAATGAACTGCTTCATCCAATTCTTCGATAATTTTCCGCTCATCAAGTGTTTGTGTAACACCATCCTTTCGCAGGGCCTGTCCATCAACCCATACATCGAGACAATCTCCTCCATTGTAGATTAAATTGGCAAGGTGCCGATTGTTGGAACGCCCTAGTGGGCGCATTCGAATATCATCGAGATTCCACGCAACCCAATCGTTACTTCCCTTGGTGGCGATTTGGAAAATGTCCTGCGCAGGAAGGATGGTCGAATCCCAGTGATCATGACGCTGTACAAGACTTGCAAGTCGCGCTTCATGCAAAAGGTTCAATCCGTTTCCACTCGATGCTGCACCATCTGTTCCTATTCGTACATCAACACCAGCATCACGATATGGAGGGAATGAAAGTGTTCCTCCACAGGCGAGTTTCATGTTTGACGAAGGGCAATGAACTGCAGTGACATTCTGTTCTGCCATTATTCGAATTTCGTTCTTCTTGACCCATGAGGCATGGGCAAAGATGGTTCCAGGTTGAATAAAATCGATGGAGTTCAGATATTCAACAGGATACATGCCATTCTTCTCCTTACAATCTGCGACTTCTTTGCGTGTTTCACTTACGTGAATATGGAGGCGACCATTTCTTCGTTCAGCCAATTCACTTGCACGTTGCAGTGTTTCTTGTGAGCAGAGGTAAACAGAATGCGTAGCGATGGCGTATTGGACCAAATCTTCCTTGTTGTTTTGAGAGAGAAGTTGATCAAGTTCGGCTAATGCTGATTCAGCATTATCATGAGAGGGTAGTGCAGCATCACTAACGGGCCCACCAATCAATCCTCGAAGGCCTGCACTTGTGAGGACATCCCCAGTGACCGCAGGGAAGAAATACATGTCAGCTGCGAATGTCGATCCAGTACGAATCATTTCAGCAGCCGCTGCACTTGTTCCAATCCGGACATAGTCCGGCGTAATACGCGCTTCAGTTGGGAAGATGGCTTCGTTTAACCACCGATGCAAGGGGTAACCATCGCTGAAATCCCTGGCGTTCAATTGCATCGCGAGATGGGTATGCCAATTTTGAAGGGAACGAGTGAGAACACGATTTGAACCATCGATTTCTTCGACTACGTCTTCATCTCCGTTCGATGCTGACCACGAACCGTCCTTGTGCAAGAGCACATTTCCGATGATTTTGTTGAAGTTATCATCGTACAGGACGGTGTTCGTATAGCGTACTGCCGTATCATCGCCCATGTTAGAGCCTACTTCTGCTTCTTCATGAGCCTAGTGTTTGAATCGGTGAGATTATCACCGTACGTTCATGCCCTCGGACTGCGCCACTGTGGCTTAGTTGGTAGAGCGTCTGATTCGTAATCAGAAGGTCGGGAGTTCGAGTCTCCCCTGTGGCTCCTATTCATCGTGTACAACTGGAGTAATCTCCAACTGGTATTGTTGAGCACTCACTTCCAGGGCATGGATTCCTGGTAGTGTTCGTCCTGCAATATAATCCAAACAAGCTCCACCGCCAGTTGAAACATGACCCATCTTATTGCTCATTCCACGTTGGCTGACCAATGTCGCAGTGTGCCCTCCGCCCATGAGTGCAAAGCCTTTGGTTTCAGCACAAGCACTGAGCATTTCGATCGTTCCTAGAGCAAAGTCTGGCAATTCAAAGACACCTGCTGGCCCGTTGAGAATAATCGTCCCCGCTTCTTTGATTCGTGTTGAAAGTGCGCGGATGGATTGCAACCCCAAGTCAAACAGAGGCGCATGAATCGGTAGTTCTTCGACCTTCAAATCAATGCGATTCCCTTCTACATTTGCAGCAACATCGACTGGAAGAATAATCTGGCCTGGATAGGTTTCCAACAAGGATTTGGCAGCGTCAACCGTTGGATTCCAAGCATCCTTGAGTTCATTCTTGAGGAATCCAACATTTGCTTCTCCAATGTCGTGACCTGAAAGATGGATGGTTAGATTTGCAACACCACCGGTCAACCAGACTTCATCTGCAATGGAGTTGTTCAGCATGTTCAATGCGACATCGATGCTGTCGTCAACTTTGATGCCACCGAGTACAGCGACACATGGGCGAGCAGGAGATTCAAGGGCATGATCGAGTTGACGAATTTCGTGCGCCATCAATTCCCCTGCAACGCAAGGCAAGTGATGAGCAAAACCTACAATGCTTGGTGAATTTCGATGTGCACAAGCAAATGCATCGTTGACAAATACATCAGCAACGCTTGCCAAGTCTTGAACCAATTTCGTTTCTGAGAGTGCGAAAGAATCGCCCTTTGAACCGGTTTCTTCAGGATCCATTCGGATGTTGTTGAGCATGAGGATATCACCATCGCTCATTTTTTCGATGGCATTCATCGCCTTCTCACCGTGAATGTCTTGCACCCATTTGATGGGACGGCCAAGCAAACGCCCCAACTCACGTGCGTGTCCTAATGTGCTGGTGAAGTCGTTCTTTCCTGGACGAGATTGGTGAGCGATGAGAACGGTCTTTGCCTTCGACAAACGATTGAGAGTAGGAAGAATCGCACGGATTCGTGTATCGTCAAGAAAAGCCTTGGTTGACGGGTCCAATGGACTGTTGATGTCGACGCGAACAAGAACAGTCTTGCCATCGACGTTGATGTTGTCCAAGGTAAGGACGTTCGCCATTGTTTGTTCCAGTGGATGGGAGTTTTTGATTGCTCTTGTTTTCACTCGTTCTGCTTCTCATGAATACGTCATCGATTTCGCATCCAATTCAACATAAGGGTCAGAAAACGCGCGTCAGTAGCAGAACAAAAGCGCGAAAGGTGATAAGGCAACCAACATTGTTGCGCTCTATGGCAAAGCGTTCCGAGGATAATTCCTCGCTCGGAGGTGCTCGACAACGTGCGAGTACTGCAACGTCAGCCTTTGGTGTCTCGAAGCGAGAGAGTCATGATTCGTCCACGTACTACAACAGTCGAATGACTGCAGATCTCGCTTCAAGTCGAGTTGTCGGTCCGGAACAAGAATTGCCTGAACAATTCAAGAACATCGTCCTTCAACAGGATGCACGAGTGTTACCAATGCCAGACAATTGTATTCAATTGGTCGTCACTTCCCCGCCTTACAATGCATCAAAGGTCTACGATGATGACCTCTCACTCAAGGAATATCTCGACCTGCTTCAGGATGTTTTTTCAGAATGTTATCGTGTCCTTTCTCCGGGAGGAAGAATGGTTGTGAACGTTGCCAATCTCGGCCGGAAACCCTACATTCCGCTCTCGACTTACATCAACAACATCATGTTGAATCTTGGATTCCTGATGCGTGGAGAAATCGTCTGGGACAAGTCTGCAAGCGCTGGCTCCTCGTGTGCATGGGGATCGTTTCAGAGCGCATCAAATCCATGCCTTCGAGATATCCATGAATACCTCCTCGTCTTTTCGAAAGGCGATTACAAACTCCCTCGTACCAAAAATGAACGAGAGAATGGACGAATTGATACCATCGAAAAGCAAGAATTCATTGACCATACAAAATCGATTTGGAGATTTCCAACTGAACGAGCAAGTCGCGTAAATCATCCCGCACCGTTTCCAGTTGAATTACCACGTCGTTGCATCGAAATGTACACGTTTACTGGAGATGTTGTCCTCGACCCGTTCAATGGGTCAGGGACGACCTGTGTAGCTGCGAAACAGACAGGAAGGACGTACATCGGAGTTGACCTTTCAGAGGAATACTGTCAAATTGCACACGAGCGATTGGAGAAAACACCCGCGTTCGAATTCGAACAAATCAAACCAACCGTTTGAGGCTTGGAATAAGCGTAGCGATTTTCAACAACAACGTTGGAGGTTAGGCATGGGCGATTGGGATTCATCAGTTCTATCAGGGCCTGAGGGCGAGGATTGGCGTGTTCCAGTAACTGAACTGGAGACTCGGTTGAATCGGTTGGCACGAGCACTACGCGTCGCTGCACTCCCTGGTGCATTGATTCAACACCCCATTGATCTGTACTATTTCGCAGGCGGTCGGCAAGATGGTTCCCTTTTTGTTCCAGCAGAAGGAACTGATGGAGACGGGCCGGTCTTCTTTGTTCGTCGTTCACTTGAACGTGCCCGATTTGAAGCAGGAGGAGACAATGCTCCATTCCAACTCGAACCTTTTCCTCGCTTGCGTGAGTTTGCTGAGGTTTTGAGGTCACGAGGTATCGTTTCAGCACCAGGGCTACAATTCGGAGAACTTCCATCGACGTTTGCTCAGCGCTTCTCATCGGCACTCTCTTCGCTTGGTGAATGCAAAGATGTCACAGGCATCATCCATCGGCTACGGGAAGTGAAATCCCCTTGGGAACAAGAACAAATGGCGTATGGTGCAGAAGTTCAGTATCGAATGTTCGAGGCAGTTTCCCAACTTGGAGGTGAGGGCGTTTCTGAACTTGATCTTGTTGCAGCCGCTGAGGCCATTAGTCGCAGTGAGGGCTTTGGCGGGCAGGTGCAAATGCGTCGATTCCCCCTAGAATGCAATCGTGGTGTCATCGTTTCAGGTCGAGCTGGGGGAGTTCCGTCGTTCTTCGATTCAGCCGTTGGAGGTTCAGGGCCACATCCACTTGCAGGTATGGGGTCGGGGTTCAATAAAATTAAGAAAAATGAGCCAGTTCTTGTCGATTTGGTCCACGTTCATCGAGGGTATGTCGTTGACATGACGCGTATGTTCTCCCTAGGCACTCTCTCGGATCAATGGCATCAACGCCTTGAGGACATGATTGCCGTCAAAGATACTGTTGTGGGTGTTCTCGATGAAGGAGGACTATGCAGTGAAGCATGGACAGAAGGTCAAGCATTAGCGCACGAACTCGGACATGAGAACCATCTCATGGGGATGCAACCCGACCAATCGAAATTCCTCGGTCATTCGGTTGGTTTACAACTCGATGAATCACCTGTGGTTGCAGCAGGATTTGATCGCCCGTTACCGGTTGGTGGAACGATGGCAATCGAACCAAAACTTGTCTATGCGGAAGGGAGTATTGGTTCGGAAGATACGTGGATTCGAGATGAGGACGGCATGCGTCCAGTGACGGCCGACGGTGCTTGGCCTTGGCTGACGGAGTGGTAGGAACCAAACACCACGGTGTGTTCAAAGAGGTGGAAGGCGAGCGTGCTTTATGCCCGCAAAGCCATATGCTCCAAGCCACATAGGTTCAGTTGCATCAACCTACACTTCAATGCGTATTGCAGGAGCGGTCAAGAATGATCTTGTAACACTTGTATGCGATGAACTGGATCGCCTTGTTCCCATGATGGAATCTGCTACGCTCGATAACGATGCAGAACGCAAAACCCTCGATGATGCACAACGAACACGATTGAACTACAATCGAACGAGGGAGTTGATGATTGACCGAATTGAGCACGTAGAATCCGTTGGATCTGCAGCAGTCCAAGGTGGAATCGAGCATTTGGAAAAATTCCTTGCACGGGTAATGCGGCACTGTGAAGAGGCTGCAAGTCGAGACCGGGTGTCGACCATCAAGCCTCGGCATCTTGAGATTGCTCTCCATTCAATGGGCAAAGGAGCTTCATCATCAGAAGGTAACGAAGAGGAACAACACGAAGAAGAAGGTGTTGAAGTTCAAGGAGGAGGGATCATCACAATCACTCATGTCAAATCGATGTCACGAACACATGGAAAAATGGCCATTACCGATGATGCCGCTGAGGACCTTTTGTTGACCTATGGCGACATGGTCTCTGAGCTCGAATCCGATATTCGACAGCATGCGAATTTAGGCCGAGATCCAATGTATTTCATCGACTCTGTCAACCGATTGAGTGCGCTCATGGCGTTCGGCTGGATTCGCCGAATGTTGATGAAGGCTGCAGACAATGCTCGTGAGCGTGGTTATTCACGAATCGACATTGAACAGATCGTCCACATCGACCCCTTTGAATGACCATGTTGCTTGCATCAATACTTCTTTCAGCGTTGTTCGCAGGTATTGTTGCAACGTTGGTAACCATTGCCATTGAGAAATTCGGAGGTCGAACAGGAGGCGTTCTTGCAACGATTCCTACAACCATTGTTCCAGCAGCACTCGGTATGTACAGTATTTCTAGCGAAACAGAATTTGCACAATCGATGTCGATTGTCCCTCTCGGGATGATGGTCAATGCCATCTTTCTCTTGGTATGGATTCATGCACCTCAGCGACTCGGGACATCTTTGCTTTCAACAACAATTCTCTCTCTGATTGTTTGGTCCTTCATCGGCAGCATCGGATTGATTGTTTCTAACCAAGTGCAATCAACTGGATTTGATGCGCTAGCCTATGCTTTGATTGGGCTGGGGTTACTGATCGTTCTTGGAATATGGGCGACATGGACTTCCCGACCTGCACCCAAAGGTAGCCGGTCAGTACGTCCAAGTATTCTCGTATTACGGGGTTCAGCAGCTGCTCTGGCAATTGGAATTGCAGTCTGGTTCTCCAGTCTATCCTATCCATTCATATCAGGATTAGTCAGTACTTTTCCAGCAATCTTCCTCACATCGATGATTGCACTGTGGCTCGCCCAAGGCCAGGATGTGCCTCAAGGGGCGGCGGGCCCAATGATGCTTGGAGGGGCAAGTGTTGGTTTCTTCGCAGTACTTGCGATTGTACTATTCCCAATGCTTGGGCCAATTCTAGGATCGATTGTAACGTGGCTGATTTCTATTCTATGTTGGACCATTCCAGCCTTCTTCTATCTTCAATGGCGTCAATCGTTGACAAGCCTCGACCAACGTTCCGATGCAGGAACGTCAACGATGTCGAGTTGAAGCGATACGACGCCTTTGATTTCTGAAAGGTGGCGGCGCAATGCGCGTGCATCGATGAGGCAGCACGGACAATGCGGCCTTGATGGTTGGTATCGAATACGAACATTGCCTTCTTCTGAGATGTTGACAGCTTGGACATAGGTTGAATCTGTGAGCGGCTTGTCCATGTGCGGATCTTGCCAATTCCCCATCGCTTTGACCAAGCGACGCTGAAGCTTTTTCTGCAGACGATTCATTCCTTCTTCGCCTCTTCAATCATCGCTTCTGCTTCAGGAAGGCGCAGGTTTTCGAGACGTCCTTCAGCTTCTTTCAATTCGGCTTGACATCGTTCAAGCAATTTCGACCCTTCTTCGAACCGTTCGAGAGTGGCTTCCAAATCCATTCCACCACGTTCGAGTTCAGCTACGATGGTTTCCAGTCGTCGCAATGCATCTGAGTAGGTATCTTCGGTCATGTTTCTTCCTCGTGTTGTCGTATGTTGTCAATGTTTGCGTCGGCTTCACCGTCCGCAAATTGGAGTGAGACAGTCTGTCCTTTGCAGAGATTCGAAACGGTGGAGATGACGTTGCCTTCACCATCAACGCCCATCATATAGCCTCGTTCAAGAACGCGTTTTGGATGTGATATCTGCAAAGCGTTTCCGAGCACTGCAAGTTTTTGTTTGTGACGTTGCAACGTTGCAGTAGTATGTTGGGTTAAGTCGTTTCCAAGACGTTCAAGATGTCGAATGGCTTGGGATACGCCCTTACTTGGTGCTAGTTTTAATCGGAGTTTGAGTTGTTGCAATTTCTGACGAACATCATTGAATTGTCGAAGCGACCCTTGCAACATCCGATCTTCGCAATCCATGAGATAGGCAAGATGGTCGTCGACCATTGGAATACAACACTCCACTGCATGACTCGGTGTAGAGGCACGTAAATCGGCTACGAGATCGCTTACTAATACATCGGATTCATGCCCTACTGCAGAAATGATTGGTATCGGCATCGCTGTAATTGCTCGTGCTACTGGCTCAAGATTGAACGCCCACAAATCCTCTGGAGAGCCTCCACCGCGCCCAACAATGACAACATCGCA
>MDSV01017319.1_pt1 | contig 10134 bp, 9 predicted proteins | sample 810851 | NCBI WGS metagenome assembly MDSV01 (sample SAMN05326640, study PRJNA326480) | marine metagenome | isolation source: seawater | place: Atlantic Ocean: North East | collected 2012
GGTCGCATTCAAATAAAAAAATAATGACTTATAATCAAATAAAGCGTTTTATAATGTTTTACCAAAGAATTACTTTGCAAATGTTAAAGGATTTAAGTAAATCTGCTTCTATAGTAATGTTATTAAAAAAAAATCATGAAGTTAAAAAAATTTTATTTAGGTAGTATTATATAAATGAAAAATTTTACTAAAATTTTAGCAATTTTAATATTTATTTTTAATACAAATGAATCTATGGCCAACACATTAACAGATTCCTTAAGTTCAGCTTATAAAAATAATCTACAATTAAATGCAGAAAGAGCAAAAACAAGAGCTTCAAAAGAAGAAAAAAGAGAAGCAGTTAGTGAATTTTTACCTAGCGTAATTATCTCAGGTTATTTAAGTGATCAAAATAATGAAAATCCTGGTTCAGACTCAAACTTCAAACCGTCAGAACAGTCTTTAATAGTTGAACAGAAAATTTTTCAAGGTTTTGAAGGTGTTGCCAGTTTAAAGAAAAAAAATTATCAATTTGATATCGCAGAATATAAACTCAAAAAAATTGAACAAGAAGTTTTATTAAATGCAGCAAAAGCACACATGAATCTTCTATTGAATAAAAAGAAATTGGAAATAAATTTAATGAATGTTGATTTATTAGAAAGGCAGGTTGAAACTGACCAAAATAGACTAGAAAAAGGAGATATTAGCTTAACAGATTTGGCTCAATCAGAATCTTCACTTTCTGGTGCTATAGCAAAGTTAATTACAGCTAAAAATGATTTATTAACAAGTAAATCAAACTTTGAAAAAATAATTGGAAAAAAAGTTTCTGAGGATATCAAAGAAATAATAACAATAGATTTTAACTTACCAAAAAGTTTAGCGGCAGCTCAAACAATAGCAAAGACTGAGAACCCAAGTTTACAAATAGCTTTATTAGAATATAAACAATCAAAATTAGATGTTATAATAGCTGGTTCTGAGCTTTCACCTTCAGCAACATTATCTTACAAGATTGCCGAACAAGATGATTTGAGTGCCACAATTCAAGATAGAACTCAAAAAACTGTAACCGCTACCGCAACATGGCCTTTATTTTCTGGAGGAAAAAATATTTTTAATTTAAGAAAAGCTAAAGAAACTAGAAATGAAAAGGAACTTTTGCTTGAAGATAGTAAAAAAACAAATAAGACAAACGTCATTAATGCATGGTCAGTTTATCAGTCTTCAAAAAGTGTTTTAGAATCAATCGAGTCTCAAGTGAAAGCAGCCGAAATAGCAAATGAAGGTATAACTTTAGAGTATGAGTCTGGAAACGATCGGACAACCTTAGAAGTTATTCAATCAAGAACTATTTTGCTTAATTCAAGATTAGATCTTGCAAGCGCTGAAATAAATTTTTTTACATCCCAATTTAATCTTCTTTCATCAACAGGCAGACTCACCGCAAAGCAATTAAATTTAAAACAATAGAAAATAACCTCATGTACTAAAAAAATGTTGATTTTATTAGAATTAATTAGATGTTGATAAAAAGAACAAAATGTGTACATTTATAACTATGATTCGTTAAATAAATTAAAAAAGGCAAATTATGACTAAAAATAACTTAAAAATAGTAAAATCAGGAAAAAACCAAGAAATTGAAAACAAAGAGAAAAGTAAAGCATTAGAAGCAGCGATAAGCCAAATTGACGAAAATTATGGAAAAGGTTCGGTAATGAAGCTTGGCCAAAAAGCAGCAATGAATATTGAGGCTATATCAACAGGGTCTTTAAGTTTGGATCTTGCACTTGGAATCGGAGGTCTACCAAAAGGAAGAGTAATAGAGATTTATGGACCAGAATCTTCAGGAAAAACAACTTTAGCCTTACAAGTAATAGCCGAAGCACAAAAAACTGGCGGAATTTGCGGGTTTGTTGATGCTGAACATGCTTTAGATCCAGTTTACGCAAAAAAATTAGGCGTAAAAACTGAAGAGCTTTTAATTTCACAACCAGATACTGGTGAGCAAGCTTTAGAAATAGCTGACACTCTTATAAAATCTGGATCTATTTCAGTCTTAGTAGTAGATTCTGTTGCAGCGTTAACTCCAAGAGCTGAGTTAGAAGGAGAAATGGGAGACCATCATGTGGGCTTACAATCAAGACTTATGAGTCAAGCTCTAAGAAAATTAACTAGTTCAATAGCGAACACGAATACTATGGTCATATTCATTAACCAAATTAGAATGAAAATAGGAGTTATGTTTGGCAATCCTGAAACAACATCAGGTGGAAATGCTCTAAAATTTTATTCTTCGGTAAGAATGGATATAAGAAGAATAGGCGCTATTAAAGATAAAGAACAAATTATTGGAAATTCAACTAGAGTTAAAATAGTGAAGAACAAAGTTTCTCCACCGTTTAAAGTTGTTGAGTTTGACTTAATGTATGGAAAAGGCATTAGCAAAGTTGGTGAGTTAATTGATCTAGGAGCCAAGGCTGATGTAGTTGAAAAGGCAGGCGCTTGGTATGCATACAAAGGTGAAAAGATTGGTCAGGGGAGAGAAAATGCTAAAATTTATTTAGAGCAAAACCCTAAAATAGCCGCAGAAATTGAAATGGCCATTAGAACTAAAGCGGGCCTAATTTCAAAAAAAATTGAAGATAACCCAGCGGTTGAAAAAAGTACTAAAATTACTGAAAAGCCAGAAACAGACAAAAAATAATAAAATCTTAGCTCTCTTAGAAAGGCGTTTTAAAAGAACGCCTTTCTTCACACCTAGACATCATAATAAAAAACTGTATTTATTAGTTAGATGTCACAAAAAACATTAAAAGATGTAAGAAATACCTTTTTGAACTACTTTTCAAAAAAAGAACATAAAATCGTAGATTCTAGCAATTTGGTTCCAAGCAATGATCCTACATTAATGTTCACAAACTCAGGAATGGTTCAATTTAAAAATGTTTTCACTGGTCTTGAAAAACGTAATTACAATAAAGCTACAACTTCTCAGAAATGTGTTAGAGCCGGCGGAAAGCATAACGATTTAGAAAATGTAGGATATACACCAAGGCATCACACTTTTTTTGAAATGTTAGGAAACTTTTCATTTGGTGACTATTTTAAAGAACAAGCTATATACTTAGCTTGGGATTTACTGACTAGAGAGTTTAAAATACCTAAAGAAAAATTATATGTAACAGTTTACTCTGAAGATAATGAATCTTTTGAGCTATGGAAAAAAATAGCTAGTTTAAGTGAAAATAAAATTATTAAAATATCTACTTCAGATAATTTTTGGTCTATGGGTGATACTGGTCCATGTGGGCCATGCTCTGAAATTTTTTATGACCATGGCAGTAGTTTAAAAGGAGGTCTACCAGGGTCAAAAGAACAAGATGGAGACAGATATATCGAAATTTGGAATCTTGTATTCATGCAATATGAACAAATTACAAAAAATAAACGTATTAGCTTACCCAAACCTTCAGTTGATACTGGTATGGGCTTAGAAAGAATGAGTGCTGTACTTCAAGGAACACATGACAATTATAATATTGATCACTTTAAAAAAATTATTAACGCTTCATCTCAAATAACAAAAACTTTGATAGATTCAAAAACAATAGCTAGCCACAGAGTTATTGCCGACCATTTAAGAGCAAGTAGTTTTTTAATTGCAGAAGGAATATTACCTTCTAATGAAGGACGTGGATATGTTTTAAGAAGAATTATGAGAAGAGGTATGCGTCATGCATATAATCTTGGAAGTAAAGAGCCAATTTTTCATAAAATATTTAATATTATTTTAAATGAAATGTCTGCAAATTATCCAGAACTTACCAGAGGAAAGGATTTGATAGTAGAAACTTTAAAAAATGAAGAAGAAAAATTTTCTGTTTTGCTTTCTAGGGGTATGGATATTTTAAATGATAATTTACATAAAGTGAAAAATAACTATTTACCTGGAGATATAGCTTTTAAGCTTTATGACACTTATGGATTTCCTTTAGACTTAACTCAAGATATTTTAAAAAATAAAAAAATTACAGTAGATCATGAAGGTTTTAATAAAGCGATGAAAGAAAGCAAAGAAAAAGCCAAATTAGCTTGGAAAGGTTCTGGAGATGACGCTGTAGATAAAATTTGGTTCAATTTAAAAGAAAAGATTAATCCAACTGAATTTTTAGGATATGAAAAATATAAATCTGAAGGAATTATATTATCTCTGATAAAAAATGGTAAAGAAGTTGCCGAAATATCAAAAGGAGAAGTTGTTAGTATAATTACAAACCAAACTCCTTTTTATGCTGAGTCTGGGGGTCAAGTGGGAGACACCGGACATATATCTTCTAAACATTCAACCTTTGTTGTCGAGGATACACAAAAAAAACTTGGAGATATATATATTCATAACGGAAAACTAGTTGAGGGTAAACTTAAAGTAAATGACCCAGTAAATTTGACCATAGATAAAAAAAGAAGAGAAAATATTAGAGCATACCATTCTGCTACACATTTATTACATGAGGCGTTAAGAAGAACTCTTGGTAAGCACGTTACGCAAAAAGGATCTTTAGTAAGCTCAGAAAAACTGAGATTTGATTTTAGTCACAATAAGCCAATCGAAGAATTTGAAATAAACAAAATTGAAAAACAGGTTAATGAAATGATTAATTCGTCTAGCGAGGTAAAAACTAGATTAATGACACCGAAAGAAGCGGTCGAAAATGGTGCATTAGCACTATTTGGAGAAAAATATGGTGATGAGGTTAGAGTTTTATCAATGGGACAAGAAAAAGGAAAATTTTTTTCTACAGAACTATGTGGTGGAACTCATGTAAGTAATACAAAAGATATAGGAAAATTTAAAATAACCAGCCAATCGTCTATAGCAGCTGGGGTAAGAAGAGTTGAGGCTTTAAGAGAAAATCAACTTGATAATTTTGAGAAATCATTGAAAGAAAATAAAAAAAATAAAGACAAAACTTTAAACGATCAAATTAAAATAATATCAAAAGAATTAAAAGATCTAAAAATTACTCCTAATTTTGATGAAAAATTAAAATTAGTGGATAATTTAAAAAATCTTAATAAACAATTAGAAAATATAAAAATTAAAAATATTATTAAAAGCAAGAATAAAAATATAATAAAAGACAAGAAAATAAAAAATTTTACACTAAGGTACCAAGTTCTTTATGATTTGCCCTCTAAAGAATTAAGAAATATAGTTGATCAAGGAAAAAAAGATATAGTTCAAGGAATAATTGTAGCGTTTTGTGTTTATGAAAACAAAGTTGGTATAGCTGTTGGAATCACAAGTCAACTCAAAGAAGTGTATAACGCTGTCACACTTGTTAAAGAAGCCTCAAATATATTAGGTGGAAAAGGCGGAGGCGGTCGTAAAGATTTTGCACAAGCTGGTGGTATTCATAAAGATAAAATAGAAGAAGCTTATAAATATATAAGTTTAAAAATTAATTAAGTTTTTTTTTTAAATTTTTATCTAGCAAATCTAAAAATTGATTTGTAGTTAAATACTTAGAATTTTTACTTATTAACATTGCTAGATCTTTTGTCATATTTCCATTTTCCACAGTATTTACACAAACATCTTCTAAATTTTTTGAAAATTTAATTAGCTCATTATTTCCGTCTAATTTACCTCTATGTTGTAAACCACGTGTCCATGCAAATATTGAAGCGATTGGATTTGTAGAAGTTTCTTTTCCATTTTGATGCATTCTATAGTGTCTTGTTACAGTTCCATGGGCAGCCTCAGACTCAATAATTTTTCCATCTGGTGTCATTAAAACACTTGTCATTAATCCTAATGATCCAAAGCCTTGAGCAATTGTATCTGATTGTACATCACCATCATAATTTTTGCACGCCCAAACATAATTACCGTTCCATTTAATTGCACAAGCAACCATATCATCAATCAATCTATGCTCATAAGTGATATTATCTTTTTGAAATTTATTTTTAAAATCTTTTTCAAAAACTTCTTGAAATAATTCTTTAAATCTTCCATCATAGTTTTTTAAAATTGTATTTTTGGTAGAAAGATAAACAGGCCATTTTCTGTTTAAAGCAAAATTAAAGCACGCACTTGCAAAATCTTTAATTGATTGGTCTAAATTATACATTGATAAGGCTACACCTGGACCGTTAAAATTAAATACTTCAAATTCTTTTTTTTCTTTACCATTTGCAGAAGTCCACTTCATCTCTAATTTACCTTTTCCAGGTACTCTAAAATCTGTAGCCCTATACTGATCTCCAAATGCATGTCTTCCTATAACGATTGGATTCGTCCAGCTAGGAACAAGTTTAGGAATATTTTTACATAATATAGGTTCTCGAAAAACTGTACCACCTAATATATTTCTTATGGTACCATTAGGTGATCTCCACATTTTTTTTAGGCTAAACTCTTTTACTCTATTTTCATCTGGAGTAATCGTAGCGCATTTTATACCAACACCATTTTTTTTAATCTCATTAGAACAGTCTATTGTTACTTTATCATAAGTTTTATCTCGGTTTTTTATGCCTAAATCATAATATTTAATGCCAATATCTAAATAGGGTAAAATCAATTTTTCTTTTATAAAACCCCATATTATACGTGTCATTTCATCGCCATCTAACTCAACAATAGGGTTTTTTACTTTAATTTTTGCCATTATAATTTAATTATATTAATTGAATTTCATTACTTAATATACATATTAGCTAAAATTAGAAAGAATATAAAGATGATAGATTTTTTATTTCCAAGACTTCATAAAGAAGGTTACAGATTTGTGGCAATATCAGCAGTTGTAACTTTTATTTTACTTTTAATTTCAAATTTTTTAGGAATGGTAAGTTTTCTTATAACAATTTGGGTTTATTATTTTTTTAGGGATCCTGAAAGATTTTCAATTAATGATCCTAATCACCTGATAAGTCCAGCAGATGGCATTATATCCAATATCATTGAAGTAAATGGACCAAAAGAACTTGGCTTAGAAAATAAAAAATTTACAAGAGTTAGTATATTTATGAATGTATTTAATTGTCATGTGAATAGAGTTCCTACTGCAGGAAAAATTTCACAAATATTTTATAAACCCGGAAAATATCTTAATGCATCTCTTGATAAATCAAGCGAAGAAAACGAAAGAAATTATGTTAAGATTGTTAACCATAAACAAGAAGATATTATTTTAGTTCAAATAGCAGGTTTAATTGCAAGAAGAATTGTTTGTGAGGTAAATGAAGGTGACGAAATAAGCCAAGGTGATAAGTTTGGCATAATAAGATTTGGCAGTAGAGTTGATTTATATTTTGAAAATTACAAGATAATGGTTATGAAAAACCAAAAAAGTGTTGGAGGGGAAACAATTATAGCAAAAAAAATATAATATGACTGAAAATAAAAAAGAATTTAAATTAATAGAAAAAAAAACATCAGTATCTCTTTTACCTAATGCATTAACTATTTTAGGAGTATGTTTAGGTTTAAGTTCAATAAAATTTGCTATCGACCTTAACTATTCATTAGCTGTAATTGCAATAGGCTTTGCTGCAATATTAGATACATTAGATGGAAGAGTTGCAAGGTTAATAAAAGGAACCTCAAAAGTAGGAAAGGAACTAGACTCTTTAACTGATGTTATAAGTTTTGGTGTTGCACCTGGTTTTGTCATGTATTTTTGGACCTTAAACGAACTAGGTAAATTTGGGTGGTTACTTGTATTAATTTACACAGTATGTTGTGCACTTAGATTAGCTAGATTTAATTTAACAAACATTAATGAAAATGAAAATTGGAAAATTAATTTTTTTGAAGGTATACCTTCGCCCGCGGCAGCAGGTCTTGTTTTACTACCATTAATATTTAGTTTAAGTAATCTAACAGAAGTTCTAAATCTTAATCAATTAATTCAAGTTTTAAACTTAAATAATATATTTCAAATGGAAAATAATAAAATAATTACCTCAATAATTATTTTAATAACCTCGATATTAATGGTAAGCAAAGTACCAACATATTCTTTGAAAAGAATTTCTATACCAAGAAGGCTAGGTGGCTTTTTAATATTAAGTATAGGAATATATATTAGTGTTATATTTAATTTTACCTTTGAAGTTTTATTTTTAACTGGACTAGTTTATATATTTTTAATTCCGATAAGCTATTTTAATTATAAACAGCTAAGTAAGAAATTCTTAAATCAAAATTCAGAAGATGACGAAATAGAGGATATTCTTTAATAATTTATAAGCAAATTGAAAAAAAATAAACTTTCTAAAAATTGGGTAATTAAAAATAATAGAGATTTTTATTATAAAGCGTCTAAAACTCAAGGATATAGATCGAGATCTGCTTTTAAATTAATAGAAATAAATGAAAAATTCAAATTTATGAAAAACAACTCTAATTTACTTGACCTAGGATCATGTCCAGGTGGTTGGTCACAAGTGGCTAGCAAAAAAATTAAAAAGGGAAAAATTTTAGCTGTAGATATAAAAAAAATGGATAATATCCCTAATGTAGATTTTATTAATGGTGATTTTAATGATGCAAAAGTACAAGAAAAAATAAAAAATTACTTTAATAATAGCATAAATGTAATTATTTCAGACATGGCAGTTAATACTACTGGCAATAAAAACTTAGATTCTTTTAGAACAGGTCAAATAAGTATAGAAGCCATGCTATTGGCACAGCAATATTTAGCAAATGACGGTATTTTTTTGACAAAGGTATTTATGGGATCAATTTTTAAAGAAATAAAAGAGAGAGCAAGCAAGATATTTAAAAATATTGTAATTTATAAACCATTATCAAGTAAAAAAGAATCAAAAGAAGTTTATATTTTTTGTAAAGGTATTTTAAAAGTGTGATACATAATGCAAATGGGCATCAAAAAAAATTTTATTTTTTTATTATTAATTAATATTACAACTGTATTAATATTTTCATTTTCTTATTTAAATGCAAAAGAATCAGAATATTTTCAGAAAGGAAAAGTTTTGTTTGAAAAGGGGGATTTAGAAAAATCAAAAAACTTATTTGAAAAAGATCTTGTATTTAATCCTAAAAGTGAAAAATCATATTTATACTTAGCTAAAATTTTCAAGGAAAAAAAAAATGAGGAAGAAGAAGAACTTAATCTTAACAGTGTTTTACTTTTGAATCCAAAAAATGATGAAGCAATATATATGCTTATTGTTTTAAAAATTGATCAATCAGATTATCAAAAATCAAAAGATTTAATAGAAACATTTGAATTAGTATGTAAATCTTTTTGTAGTAAAAGCGAAGCAATCAATAAAAAATTTAAAACATTATTAGCTGATAATGAAAAAAATAAAAATTAAAAAAATTTTAAAAAAAAAGGGGAAGATGCCTTTAATTTGTCTTTCAGCGTATTCTAAAAATATCGCAAAGATTGCTGATAAATATTGCGATATAATATTAGTAGGAGACTCTCTCGGAATGGTTCTTTACGGGATGAAAACAACAAGAGAAGTGAAAATTGAAACAATGATTTTACATGCTGTTGCAGTTAAAAATAATGCAAAAAGAAGTTTAGTTGTATTTGATATGCCTTACAAAACATATACAAATAAATTTATTGCACTTAAAAATGCAAAAAAAATAATAAATTTAACAAAATGTGATGCTGTTAAAATTGAAGGTGGCAAAGAAATGGTGAATATAATTGAATATCTTATAAAAAATGGAATACCAGTTATGGGTCATATTGGCTTACTACCACAAACTGCATTAAACTTTAAAGTAAGAGGAAAAAATGATATTCAGAAAAATAAAATTCTTAATGACGCATTAGCAATTTCAAAATCAGGTGCATTTGCTATTATTATAGAGTGTGTAGTTGAAAGTTTAGCAAAAGTTATTACAAAAAGTGTTAAAATTCCTACTATTGGAATAGGAGCATCAAAGTTTTGCGATGGCCAAATTTTAGTTACTGATGATATGTTAGGTATGACAGATTTTTCTCCTAAATTTGTAAAAAAATATAAAAATTTAAATAAAGAAATTGAAAATAGTATAATAAAGTATGCTAATGATGTTAAACATAGTAGATTTCCATCAAGCAAAAATACATATAGGTAAAATTTTAAGCATGAATGATA
>MDSV01032812.1_pt1 | contig 10134 bp, 10 predicted proteins | sample 810851 | NCBI WGS metagenome assembly MDSV01 (sample SAMN05326640, study PRJNA326480) | marine metagenome | isolation source: seawater | place: Atlantic Ocean: North East | collected 2012
ACTCAAGATTTAGAGATATTAAATAACCTATTCAATATAAAAATTTCAAATATTTTCGATACACAGATTGCTGCCAGTTTTTTAGGATATGATGAACAAATTTCATATCAAAAATTAGTAGAAAAAATCCTAAATACAGATTTAGACAAAAAAGAAAGAATTAGTGATTGGTCTCGAAGACCGCTTACAAAAAAACAAGTAAAATATGCTCTTAATGATGTTAAGTATCTTTATGAACTTTACAAACCTATGCTTAATAAATTATCCCAAGAAAATAAAAGTCTTTGGATGAAAGAAGAAATGCAATCATGTGTTAATAATACATTGGAGAAGTTAAAGGAGTGTAATAATAGTGATAATTATACAATTTTGTATAAAAAGATTTATAATTTCAGAGAAGAAATCGCAAAAAAAATAAATTTACCTAGAAAATGGATTTTTCAAGATAAATTAATTAGAGATCTCATAACATCAAAAGACAGGAAAAATATACTTAGAAAAATTAACAATGATTTTATTAATGATAATCAAAAAAAAGTATTAAGTAATATGATAAAAATTTATCTAAAAGATAATGAAATAAATATAAGATCAAAAAAGATCAAACTAAACTCCATTCAAAATAATTTACTAGATATTATTTCCTCTCACTTAGGGAAAACAGCAATTATGTATAATATATCCAAAGGGTTAATCGCAAATAAAAAAGAAATAGAAGAGATTATACTAATTGACAACCCACATAATAAAATACTAATTGGCTGGAGAAAAAAAATCTTTGGCAATGATATATTGATTGCAAAGAAGGGAGCAAGTTTATAAATGTTTAATTCTGAAAATAAGAACTCTGATATTACACTTTGTATTTTCCCTCATTTAAAAGAATTTTTGGTAATAGATACCCGTCTAGACAAAGAACAAATAGATGAAAATTCAATATTGAATTTATCATTAGATAATTTACTAAATGATAAATTTCATAATAACGTCATTGTTCAATTTTCTAAACAAATAAAAAGTAATAGTATAGATTTCATGAAATTAATGTCACTGCCACAAAAAATTGAGAGGATAATCAGGAATGAAATAATAAAATTAATTATAAATGAACTAGGAATTGTTGAAGATAATTCATCTCAGATAGGTATAATTTTTTTCAATAAAGAAATTATTCAATTATCAAAAGACCAGCTTATAAATGCATTAGTTGAAGTTTTTGCTGATAAAACAGATAATTTTTTTATTGAAATACTTTCAGATAAAATTATGAAATTAATCAAACTCGAGGCTGATTTTATTAAGGGAAATTATAAAAGTAATATAGAAAATATAATCTCAGAAAATGATAGCTCATACATGACTTTATGGAAAAAAGGATCATAAAATGAAAACATTCTTAGAAAATTTACTTGGAAATCCAAAAAATGACACCTTTTTATACTGGGTGGCTGATGGCGGCTTTTTGGCTATATTAATTATTGTTTTTTCTATGCTTTTATGGGTATTACTAAAAAGTTTTATCAAGAGTAAACTCAATAAAAGATTAACTACTATTACTAAACAAGAAATTGACAAAACAATTGATATTTATACCTCAGGATTAAAATCGATTGAGGGTAAATATTTTAATCTCTTTTCAGCAATTTTTATAAGTTTTATAGCCTTGATACTAATTTATTCTGTTCTTGGGAACAACGTAGATCCATTGTTTAATATACTCAAACAAATAGGTGATAGTCTCCTCCACTGGATATTAATCGATGGCATAAGAATACTTACAATAATTATATTATCTTTTATCAGCATTAAAATATCGAAAAATATTATTCCAAAACTTCTAACTTCAATTATGCTTGGACAATCATCGACCTCTGATCATGATGAAATTCTCAAAAGATCTCAAACTCTATCAGGAGTTTTCGTTGGTGCCATTATTAGTCTAATCTATATTTTAGCAATCTTTATGATTCTTTCAGAGCTTTCAATACCTATAGCACCGGTAATAGGTGGATTCGGAATTGCTGGAATAGCAGTTGGTTTTGGCGCTCAACATTTAGTAAGAGACTTAATATCTGGAGTATTTATCTTAGCTGAAAATCAATATCGAAGAGGAGATGTTGTAACAATAGCCGGAATATCAGGATTAGTAGAATCTATTAATCTTAGAAGAACAATTCTAAGAGATCTTGATGGACAGGTTCATATAATTCCCAATGGAGAAATCACTGTGGCTTCAAACAAGACTAAATATTGGTCAAGAGTAAACTTGGATGTTGGAGTTGCTTACAAAGAGAACATAGAACAGGTAGTTTCTATACTAAATGAGATAGGAAAAGAATTGTCAAATGATGAATATTTCGGGCTAATGCTAATTACTCCACCACAAGTATTAAGATTAAATTCATTAGATGATTCAGCTGTAACTTTTAAAATGCTAGGCGATTGCAAACCAATGAAACAATGGGAAATAATGGGTGAGCTAAGAAAAAGAATTAAGATCAAATTTGATGAAGAAAATATTGAAATTCCATTCCCGCATCAGACTGTGTATTGGGGAGAAAATCAATCTCCATTTAAGGAAAGTAAATCAAAAATAGAAGCTGATAATAAAAATATTATTAATGAAAAGAATATATTATCAAATGAACTTACACCTGAAAAAAGAGAAGAATTACTCGCAGATAAATATTCTGAATTAAAGTCTAGAATCGTTTATTCAGAGCCAGATGATATGACAAAAACCAAATTTATAGAATCAGATGATTCAGAATAAAAAATAATCTTTATGAAAATTATGATATAAATTATACTGTAGATATGAATATGTATAATAAAGATACCTTAAGACAAACTTTTCTTGATTTTTTTGAAGAAAAAAATCATTCTGTATTACCTTCATCTTCTTTAATTCCTGCTAATGATCCTACCTTGCTTCTAATCAATTCAGGAATGGCACAATTCAAGTCATATTTTTCTGGTGAAAAAAAACCACCAAATCTTAGAATTACCACTTCACAAAAATGCTTTAGAACAACTGATATAGAAGAAGTTGGAGATAAAACTCACTTAACAATGTTTGAGATGTTAGGGAATTTTAGTTTTGGGGATTATTTTAAAAAAGAAGCATGCTCATGGGCTTTAGAATTAATGATAGATAAATTAAATTTAGATATAAATAGAATTTACATAACAGTTTATAAATCTGATGACGAAGCAGAGAAAATTTGGCTAGATTTAGGCATACCTATTGAAAGAATTTATAGATTTGGCGATGAAGATAATTGGTGGGGCCCTGCCGGAGATGAAGGAGTTTGTGGCCTAGCAGTGAAATTAATTATTATTTAGGTTCCCTTGAAAATATTCCCTCTAAAAAAGACTCTAAAAGAAAAGAAAACTGGGGTCCTAATTTGCATGATGATTTCATAGAACTTTACAACCTAGTTTTCACTCAGTTTTATCGTGATAAAAATGGTAAAGATACTATACTGCCTAATAAAAATATAGATACAGGGATGGGATTAGAAAGAATGTTAGCTGTTCTTCAAAATGTTGATAATGTTTATCAAACAGATGTTTTTTTACCAATTATTAATCAGGTTGAAAAATTATCTAATACTAAATGGGGAGAAAGCAAGGAATCAGATGAAGCTATTAGAGTATTAGCTGAACATGCGAGATCAGCATCATTTCTTATCGGAGATGGAGTATCACCTAGTAACACAGGAAGAGGTTATGTTCTAAGAAGACTAATTAGAAGAGGAATGTTATTTGCTAAAAAATTAAATATATTAGAATCTCCACTTTCGTCATTAGTAAACATAGTATGTAAAGAAATGGGTAATCATTATCCAGAGTTAAATAATAATAAAAATTTCATCATAGAAGTCATATCTAAAGAAGAGGAAAATTTTAGTAGAACATTATCTAATGGAGAATCTGTGCTTGATGGAATGATTAATTTTAGATTAGGAACAAAAAGTAGTGATTCTGATAACTTTTCCAGGGGTTTAAAAATAGCATTAAATGAATCTAAAAATTCAAATATTGTAGAATTTAATAAATGTTTATCAGGAAAAGAAGCATTTATTCTATATGATACTTATGGCTATCCAGTAGAGATTACGATTGAAGTTGCGAAACAGAATGACTTAGACCTAGACATAAATAGCTTCTATTTGGAGCTTGAAAATCAGAAACAAGCGTCAAAAGAAAAAAGTGGGCAATTTAATAATGTTCAAAATTTAGAAATCTTTAAGAATTTAAATATTAAAGACACCAAATTTGTTGGATATGAAAAAACTAATCATAAATCTAAAGTAATTTGTATTATTCATAATGATCAAATTATAGAATCAATTGAAAAAGAATCTAATGCCCAAATAATTGTTTCTGAAACTCCATTTTATGCTGAAAGAGGTGGGCAAATTGGTGATAGCGGTTCCATGCATAATGATCATGTAGATATCAATATAAGTGATACACAATCTCCTTATGGCAGTTTATCTGTTCACATTGCAAGCAGCATAAATGGAAAATTGTCAGTAGGGGATGATATAAATTTGCAGGTTGATGTTACTAGGAGAGAAAAAATTAAAAGAAATCATACTGCAACCCATTTGTTACAAGCTACGCTTAGAGAAATTCTTGGTAATCATGTTAAACAAGCTGGTTCTGTAGTTGAACCTGAAAAGCTAAGATTTGATTTTACTCACTTAAAACCACTTACAAGTGAGGAGCTAGTTGAAATTCAAAATAGGGTTAACGAAGCAATAAGAGAGAATCATAAGGTAAATGTACATTCAACAACTTACACAGAAGCTGTAGATGATGGTGCATTGGCTTTTTTTGGAGATACATATGATTCTGATGTTAGAACAATAAAGATTACACCTCCTTGGAGCTATGAATTGTGTGGGGGAACTCATATGGAATATACGGGAGGTATAGGTGCTTTTATAATTACATCTGAAACAGGGATAGGTTCTGGAATAAGAAGGCTTGAGGCAATTACCGGTGTTGCTGCAGAAAAACTAATAATCGAAAAATTTAATGTTATAAAAAACGCTACAACTTTTCTAAAAGTTCCCGATAATGATCTTGTCAATAGAATTATTACCCTTAGTGACAAAATATCAAATAATGATAAAAAAATCTTAGATCTAGAGCAGCAATTACTTTTCGGATCCCTATCAAATGAAAATGAAAACTATTCTGGTGACCATAAAATTGAAATCAAAAAGAAAATTATTGATGTAATAATTAGGGAAGTCAAAGCCTCAAATATACAATCTCTTAGACAAACTGGAGATCATTTCAGAGATCAAAATGAAAATTCACTAATTATTTTAGGGAGCAACATAGATAATCAATCTTATGTTGTTGTTATGTGCTCGAATTTCATAATTGATAATAAATTTCATGCTGGAGAAATAGCGAAAGAAATTTCATTATTGATGGATGGAGGAGGTGGTGGAAATAATAAAGTTGCACAAGCTGGAGCAAAGAAATCTATAGATTTATCTAAGATTTTAAATCAGTGTCATGAAATTATAAGTAATCAAATAATCAAAAGTAAAAAATCTTGAGTGCTGAAAGTAGTAATCGGATTTTAGGTATAGATTATGGAGAAAAACGTTTAGGTATAGCGATAAGCGATGATACAAATACAATAGCAACTCCATTGAAATACATAGATAACAATAAAGAAATTCTAAATGCTCTTAATTCCCTAATTGTTGAATATGATATAAAAACTTTTGTGGTTGGGCTCCCAATTAACCTAGATGGATCTCATAGTAAATCATCCAGAAAAGTTCTAAATTTTTGCAAGTATATAAATCAAGAATTAGGTATTATTGTTCATACAATCGATGAAAGGCTATCAAGTGTAGAAGCTGAAAATAAATTGAGAGAATCTGGTAGGTCGCCTAACATGTTTAGAAATCTTGATAGAGGTATAATAGATTCTGCCTCAGCGGCAATAATTTTAGATTCATTCATGCAAAAAAAAGGAAACCAGATTATATGAGAAATAATATTGGAGTGATGGGACACCCTATAAATCATAGTGTTTCACCAGTTTTTCAGCAAGCCGCCTTAGATTACCTAGGTAATAAAAATATTTTTGAAAAATGGGATGTCCCCCCCAAACAATTAGAAGAAAAAATCAAATCTTTTAGAAATGATTCTTTTATTGCGTCATGTGTAACCTTACCTCATAAGCAAAATGTCATTCCATTAATTGATGAATTATCTGATTCAGCTAAAGCAATAGGAGCTGTTAATTGGATATATAATAAGCAAAATAAACTTTTAGGCGATAATACTGATTCAACTGGATTTATCAGATCTTTATCGGAAAATTATAAATTTAGTATTAAAAATAAAAATGCATTAGTTTTTGGTGCAGGTGGTGCTGCAAGAGCAATTATTTTTGGTCTCATTGAATCAAATGTTAAAAAAATTATAGTATCTAATAGGAATTTTGATAAAGCTAAAATTATTTCTAATGAATTATCTAATAATAAAATCAAAATAAAGCCTATTGGTTTTGACAGAGACTCTTTGGCTAATTATGCTCCTTATGCTGATATTATAATTAATACAACATCCCTCGGAATGAGTGGAGGACCAGCTCCTATGGTATCACCAATATCATCAGAATTAATATCTTCTAATACTTTTGGCTATGACATTGTTTACTCTCCTATAATAACTCCTTTTATAAAAGAATTTGAGAAGTCTGATGCTGAATATGGAACAGGTCTGAGCATGCTCTTATATCAAGGAGTTGAAGGAATTGAAAAAGCTCTAAATGTAAAAGCACCAGTAAATGTTATGCAAAAAGCTTTAGATGCTTTATGATTAATACAGGTGGAAAATTATGTCAAAACTAAGATACTTAACTTCAGGTGAATCTCATGGACAAGGATTAACTGTTATAGTCGAAGGCCTCCCTGCTGATCTAGAAATTTCTGAAAGCTATATAGAAAACCATATGGCAAGAAGGCAAAAAGGTTATGGTTCAGGGGGAAGAATGAAGATTGAAAAAGATAAAGCTCTAATCAAATCTGGTGTCAGGCATGGTAAAACACTTGGTTCTCCAATTGCACTTTGGATAGAAAATAAAGACTTTGTTAATTGGTCTGATGCAATGTCAATAAGTGAAGTTAATGATGATATTGATAAAAAAGTTTTCACAAAAATTGTACCAGGTCATGCGGATTTTCCTGGTGCATTAAAATATAACCAGAAAGATCTAAGAAACATTCTTGAAAGATCTAGTGCAAGAGAAACAGCAGCTAGAGTAGCAGCTGGATCAGTAGCAAGAAAATTTCTCGAATCATTTGGCATGATTATTCACTCTAGAGTGACCTCTATTGGGTCTGAAGAATCAATAAACTTAAATTATGATAATATTGATTGGGATTTTATCGAAAATTCTGAAGTTAGAGCTATAGATACTGAAACAGAAACTAGATTTATGAAAGAAATTGATCTTGCAAAAAAAGAAAGAACTACTGTTGGTGGAATTTTCCAAGTTATAACATTTGGTGTTCCTGTTGGCCTAGGAAGTCATGTTCACTGGGATAGAAAATTAGATGGTCAGATAGGTCAATCTATACTTAGTATAAATGCTGTAAAAGGTGTTGAAATAGGAAATGGCTTTAAAAATACTTCAAAAAGAGGTCGAGAAGTGCATGACGTAATAATACCTGACAAAAATAATATTAAGAACTTTAGTCATATTTCTAATCATGCAGGTGGTATAGAGGGTGGTATGACTAACGGAGAACCAATAATAGTAAACGTAGCAATTAAGCCAATTGCAACTATGACTAAGCCACTGCCATCTGTAGATATAAACTCTGGAGAGGTGGTTGAAGCAGCTTATAACAGAAGTGATATCTGCCAAGTATCAAGAGCTTGCCCTATTGGTGAATCTATGATTGCCCTAACATTAGCAAACTCTTTTTTAGAAAAATTTGGCGGTGATTCCATGAGCGAAATTCATACAAATTTTAATAATTATGTTAAGTCTCATAAAAATTTTGGAACAAAATAGTGCTATTTCAAAATAATAAAATCATTTTTTTGATTGGATTACCTGGTTCAGGAAAAACGCATATTGGTAAATTAATATCTAAAAGTCTATCATGGAATTTTATTGATATGGATTCCTATATCGAAAAAAAATCAAAAAAATTAATCTCAGAAATATTTTTTGAATATGGAGAGAGCTATTTTAGGAAATTTGAACATGAAACTTTAAATGAATTGAAAAACCTTGAAAATACGATTATTTCTACTGGAGGAGGCTGCATATTAAGTAAAAAAAATAAATCTATCCTAAGAAAGTACGGTATTTCAATTTGGCTTAAAGCTAATCCAACTACAATACATGCCAGATTAAAAAATTCAAACAAAGAAAATGTTAGACCACTTTTGGGAGAAAAAGTCCCAGTAAAAAAAATTAGCGAATTACTAGAAAAAAGAAAAAATCATTACTCAATAGCTGATATCGTGATTACAACTGATAATAAAACAGCAAAAGATGTAAATGATGAAATTCTAAAAATAATCAGGAGTAATGATATTGGAAAATAGAAGCATAAAAGTCAAAACAAAAGATCAATCATATAATGTAATTATTGGTATGAAAATTATTGAAAAACTTGGTAAAGAAATTAAAAGAATTGGTATTTCAGGTAGAGCTTTTATAATCGTAGATAAAGAACTATTTCCTGATCCAGCTAGAGAAATTCAAGAGTCATTAGAAGAAAATTTTTTTGAAACAAAATTATTAAATATAGAAATTAATGAATCAAAAAAAAATATAAATACAGTTAATGCAATTTATGAATGGCTTGAGTCATCAAAAATGGAGAGGAGTGATTTTATTATTTCTGTTGGTGGGGGTGTAATGGGTGATTTAGTTGGCTTTGTAGCTTCTTCTTGGGTTAGAGGAGTGAATTTAATCCATGTACCCACAACACTAATTGCTATGGTTGATTCTTCTATAGGGGGCAAAACTGGTTACAATACTAAAAATGGCAAAAATCTCATAGGTGCTTTTTATCAACCAACTCTAGTATTTCAAGATATAAATTTTCTCAAAACTCTTCCAAATAGAGAAATTATTGCTGGATGGGCTGAACTATTGAAGCATAGTTTAATTTTTGATAAAAAATTATTTGAACACTTTTATAAAAATGAAACAGAAATAAAGAATTTTAATAACATGAATTCTATCGAAGCAATTTCAAGGAGCGTTGAAATTAAAGCTAAAATTGTTTCGGAGGATTTACACGAGAAAGATCAAAAGAGAATTTTACTTAATTACGGACATACGATTGGGCATGCTTTAGAATCAATAACTCAATACACAAAACTTCTCCATGGAGAAGCAGTTTCATTAGGCATGATGGTAGCAGGTACAATCTCGTATCATATGGGTATTTTGAGTATAGAAAATCTTGAAAAACAAAAACATATACTAAAGAAATATTCCTTACCTATTACATTTAATGAAAAATTAGATTTAGATAATATTGTCAATTTGACTAAAAATGACAAGAAAAGTAAATCTGGAAAAATAAATTGGATTCTATTAGAAGATATTGGCAAGGCAGTAATTCGGAATGATGTTCCCGATGAAATAGTAATAAAATCACTAAAAAGTATTTTTATATAGCTTATCCACCTGCTACTGCAGGAACTATTGTTATCTCGTCAGAATTAGAAAGTTCCGTTTCTAATCCATTTAGGTACTTTACATCTTCGCCATTGACATAAATATTAACAAAACCAAAAATCTCACCAGAAGAATCAATTAGTCTATTTTTTAAACCTGGATAATTATTATCAAGGTTTGATATGAGATCATTGAGTTTTTCACCAGAAGAAGAAACTGTAGATTTCCCCATAGTTATTTCTCTTAGTGGAGTTGGAATTTTTATTTTTATACTCATAAATTAGCTTTCATTAATATATCATTAATATAATAACAAAATTTTAAACTAAACTAATGATAATAATAGTACCAAAAAATATCAAAATAATTCCTATAGCTTTCATTTTTTCTAATTTTTCTTTTAAGATTAACAAACCAAATATAACGCCAATTACTACACC
>MDSV01057788.1_pt1 | contig 10134 bp, 9 predicted proteins | sample 810851 | NCBI WGS metagenome assembly MDSV01 (sample SAMN05326640, study PRJNA326480) | marine metagenome | isolation source: seawater | place: Atlantic Ocean: North East | collected 2012
AAACCTGCAAAACAAAGATATTGGTATATAGGCATTATATCTTTAAAACCAGCTCTTTTTAAAAAATCAATATTAGCTTTCATTGTAAATGGTTCCATAACCCCTCTCAATGAAAGCTCTTTGTTCAAAATTTCACGCTGAGAAAAATTTTTTGATTTAAAATCAAAATACAAAAAGTTTAGAATATCTTGAAATCTTGCATCACTGCCCCTAATCTTTTCACACAGAACAAAAGCACCACCCCAATTTAGTGAATTGTAAATTCTATTAAATAAAAGCTGTCTTTTTTTTGGAGGAATAAATTGCATTGTAAAAAGTGATAATGTTAAATCGTTTTTTTTGAGTTTTAATTTTGTAATATCCTTTAGATTAAATTTTAATCTTTTATCTTTGTAATTTTTTTTTGCAACTTTAATCATTTCTTTTGAATTATCATAACCATTTAAGGTAAAATTTTTATTTTGATGCCTTACAGAAATTTTCTTCAACAGCGAACCATTTGAACAACCTAAATCGTTACAATTAGAGTCATTTTTTAAAAAAAAATCGGATAAACCCAATATTATTTCATGAGCATGCTCATAATAAGGAACTGATTTTTTTACATGATTATCAAAATTAAGTGCAACACTCTTGTCAAATTTCCAATTTGATCTTGAAGTTTTAATTTTTTTATCTGCTTTCATTTTGTAAATTTTTATTTATTTTTTTATAACTTTTTAATTCAAGTATCATTCTATTATATGAAATTTTCTTATGATTGTTTAGATTCTTCTTTTTATATTTTTTTATAATTTTATCTAAATTCTTCATAGTTATTTTTTTATGTTTTGAATATTCATTAAAAAAATTTGAATAATTATTTTCTTCTTTTATATTTTCTGATATTAAGTATTTTGCTAGTGGACTTCTATATCTGATTTTTTTTATTTTTGTAGCAATTTTTTCTGCAAGTATATATTCGTAGGTATGATATTTTTCTAATTTTTTATCAATATATTGTAAAATTTTGAAACCATGTTTATTTAGAATAGATCTCCAAGTTTGTCTTGTAAAATATCTAAAATGATTATGATTGTAATACTCATACGGAGATCCCGATATTTTGTCTGTTCTCCATCTGATTATTAATTTTCCATTTTCTACCATCACTCTATATATTTCTTTAAGAGATTTGTTAATGTTGTAAGAATGTTCTAAAGAACCCAAAGACATAACTGTTGTAAAAAAATTACTTTTATGAGGCAAATTTTCTCCAAATGCATGATGAATGTCTAATGAAAAATCTTTTTTTCCTACGAGAACACTTGGGAAATGGGGATCTATTCCATAAACATTCCAACCCTTTTCTTTCCATGGTATCATCGTTGCGCCTGAAGCACATCCATGATCAAGGAAATTACCTTTTATTAATTTATTTTTTAAAAAATTTAGTACTCCTAAACTTCTCTTTTGTTGCTCCGCAATATAATATTTGCTAGGCTTAAAGGTTCCAAACGCAATTTTTCTATATTGTTTCATATAATAATCTTTAAAATATTTATCTGACTTTCTTGGATTTAAGAATCTGTGCCCACAATTATTACAGATACAAATGTTAAGTTTACCATATTGCCCAGGTTTTCCCACTCTACCTAAATTTCTAAATGGTTTTAAATTTTTACTACTACAAATCTCACAAAATTTAATTTTTTTCATTTTTCAAAAATTCATTGATAACTATTTCCTCTGTTTTTTCTATTGCATCCAAACAAGCTCCACCAACATGTGGGGAAATGAATAAGTTGTTAAATTTATTAACATTTTTTATGAGAAATGGTTCATCTGTTTTATTGTACTCATCCTTAATACAATCTAAATAAGCCTCTGCATACTTATTTTTTTTTAAAAATTTTAATAAATGTTTTTCATTAATTACTTCACCTCTTGATGAATTAATTATTTTTACATTCGCCTTGCATTGATTTAAAAAATCTCTGTCAATAAAATTGATATTATTTTTAGCTGAATTAATGTTAACACTTATTATATCTGATAAATGTAAAAGTTTATAAAGTCTTGCTTTTGTATGTATTTTTTTATCATAAGACAAAATCTTAAAATTTAAATTTTTTAAGTATTCAGATAATTTTTTTCCAATCCTTCCCTTTCCTATTAATCCAATTTTGTAATTAAAAAATTGTTTACTAGTAAAGAAATATCTATTTCTTTTTTTTTGCTTTGTTAGTGCAAAAAATTTATGAGGAGATCTCACTGCTAGCAAAATTAGAGACAAATTATATTCAGCTGTTGCTGTGATTTTTTTTACTAAATTAGTATTTGATTTTAAATGAATAATCTTAATTTTTTTTTTTCTACAATAATTTTGGTCTATGTGCGTTAGACCAGTAGTGGGAGAAATGACATATGATAAATTATTGAACCTAGTTAAAAATTTTTTATCAATTTTATTTTCAAGCTTAACAAATAATGCATGTACATTACTTAAATGACAACTTGAATTTAATAATCTGTCTATTCTTTTTAGTATGAATTTTTTTTTTAATTTTTCTTCAATATCTTTATTTAAAATACTTTCATATAAGATAATTTTTTTAAAGATCATAAAAAATTTTCTTTGTACTCAAATCTATTTTTTTTAAAATATTGATTATTTTTTTATTAGAATTTCCATCCCCATATAATTTACTTTTTCTTATTTTCTTTTTTGTGATGATTTTAATCGACTGTAATATTTTTTGTGAGTCTACACTTGAATCAATTACGTTGTCTCCTCTTTCTCTTAATTTTTGTCTTTCACCAATATTAACAACGGGTATTCCTAGAAAAGAAGATTCTCTTATACCACTGGACGAATTACCAATTAAGCATTTGCATTTATTTATAAGTCTTAAGTAATCTTCTACCTCAAAATTTATAAAAAAATTTATTTTTAATTTTTTATTTTTTTCTCTTAATGATCTAATCTTCTTTGTTAACATATTAGAGCCTGCATCATTATTTGGCCACAACCAAACTATTTGATGATCTAATTTTTTAACAACTTTAATCATTTCCATAATCAAGTTAAGATTTTCTTTATATTTTGTGGTTACAGGATGTAATAAAATCACATAGTAAGGTTTTTTATAATCAATTTTGTAACCGACACCATTACCATATTTTTTAAAATTTATATTTTGGTTAAGATTAGTTTTTTTTATAATATCTATAGAAGGACAACCCACATTAAATACTCTATTTGGATTTTCGCCCATTTGAATTACTCTTTTACGCGATTTTTTTGTAGAAACTAAATGCAAATTAGAAAGTTTTGTAACTGAATGCCTTACATATTCATCAATTGATCCTGTAAGTTCGCCTCCTTGTAAATGAACCAAATATTTATTCAAAAAAGATGCTGTTATTGCTGTCGATAAAGTTTCATATCTGTCACCTATTGTAAATACAATATCGGGGTTTAGTTTTTGAAATATTGAAGAAAGATCTAAAAGTGCCAAACCAGTCGATCTTGTCATAGTAAATAAATTTTCTCCCTCAATATGATTAAAAAGTTGATAATTAATTTTAATTCTGTCTTTTCGAATTAATTTATTAAGACTTCCATATTTTTTTAGTAATGTTGAGGATATCAATACTGTTTGCAAATCAAAGTATTTAGAATTTTTTAGGTATAACATCAAAGATCTTACTCGACCATAATTAGCTCTATTAACAAGAACAAAACATATTTTTTTTTTTCTTATCATCTTATTAATTAAAAAGTTTTAAATTTAAAAAACTACCTTTTTTAATATTTTTTCTTACTTTTTTTCCTAATATTTTCTCAAAATTAGATGCTGGTATACCTATATTTGGCTTCGTATCTTTTAAATCTGCCATTTTAATTCTAGATCCTTTTTTTATATCTTTGCTTGCTGTTAAAGATTTATTAAAAAGATACTTCATATTAGATATCTTTTTAGACTTAATTTTCTTTATATTTGAATTTTTAATTTTGTTAAAATCTTTATTAAAAGTAGAAACTATTTTTAATTCATCAAATGTTATTGAAGATGATGAATCTGGACCAAAATAATTTTTTTCAAGAACGACATGAATTTCTATAATAGCTGCACCCATAGAAATTCCAGCTATAGCCGAATTTAAGTTACCTGAGTGATCTGATATCCCAATCGGTACTTTAAATTGATTTCTAAATTTTTTTATTAATGAATGTCCCACTCTAGATATATCAGTGGGATACTCAGAAGTACATTGTAGCAAACAAAATTTTGCTTTTAATTTCTTAAGATATTTTACTAAGTCTTTTATTTCTTTTAAATCTGATAATCCTGTACTTAAAATCATAGGTTTTTTCGATTTTAGAGAAATATTTTTTATTAGAAATTTATTATTGAATTCACCAGAAGCAATTTTCCAAACAGGTACTGATAAGTTATTCAAATGTTTTACAGCCATAATTGAAAATGGAGAACAAATAAAAATTATATTTTTTTTTTTACAATGATTAATAAGCTCTTTCCATTCTTTGAAAGTGAATGAAGTTCTTTTCCAATAATCATATCTTGTATCATCCTGACTAGAAAATTTAATTCTAAATTTTTCATGCTTTGATGACTCTTCTTCTGGTAAATGCATTTGGAATTTAACAGCATCGGCACCTCCTTTGGCACTAAGATCAACGAAATACTTAGCCAAACCAAGAGAACCCTCATGTGAAAGTCCTATTTCAGCAATAATGAAAGTTTTTTTAAAATTATCTATTTTTTTATTATGAATTTTTATCATTTACTTTTTGAGTAAGATTTTGCCAGAACAAAGTCATCATAATTATCTATATTTATTGCTTCTTTTCCCTTAACAATTATTCCATATATTTTTTTTCCTAAAATATTATTGCTTTTTAAAATATTTTTTGCTTTAAAAAAATACATTGAACCAGATCTTATATATACTTTTTTTAAACTCTGTCTTCTTGCAAAAGAAACTTTGCTACTTATGAAATTTTTAACATGATTTTTACTATTTATAAGTTTCATTCTTTCAGGATGATCTCGTACTTCATTTAAAGTAATAACGCTATCATATTTTTGTTTGAGTAAATTATTTGCTTTATTAAATATAGTTATGCTCCTAAAAGGACAAGTTGGTTGTAAAATTAATATTTTACTAATTTCTTTTTTATTTCCCTTATAATTATTTAGCTCGTGTCTAATGACCTTGATCATATCAGTATTATCTTGGGATATAGCTTTTGGTCTCAATCTGCTTAAATGATTTAATGATTTTTTTGAGATTTGTATATATCTACTTGAGTCTGTACTAAAAACAATATCTTTTACAAATTTCAACTTTTTTGCAAAATTAATACTATGGAGAAATAACTCCTTTTTGTTGAGCATTAAGATATTTTTATCCTTGATACCTTTTGATCCAGATCTTGCAGGTATTATACATAAAGTATCTCTCATAGATTAATAACATTTTTTTCATTGTAAAATTTATTTCTACAATCCAGAATTAATTTTGAAAATTTGGATAATTTTCTATAATTAATATAATCATGATCTGTGAGTAAAATAACAGAATCAAATTTATTAAGTTTTTGATAATTAATTTTTTTTGAAATATATTTTTTATTTGAAATTTTAATACTAGATATAAAATTATCGTTATATTCTATATTAAGATTTTTTTTATTTATAAATTTTTCAAAAATTTCTAAAGCAGGTGAGTTCCTATAATCATTTATATTTTTTTTATAAGATAATCCAATAAACAACAATTTAGGTTTATTTTTAATTTTAAGTTTTTTTATAATTTTATTAATTTCATTAAAAAGAACTGATGGCATCTTATTGTTGATTTCACCACTCAGCTCAATAAATCTTGAACTCACTTTATTTTTTTTTGCAACCCAATTTAAATAATAAGGATCGACTGGTATACAATGACCTCCAACACCGGGGCCTGGTAAAAATTTCATAAACCCAAAGGGTTTGGTCTCTGCCAATTTTAAAACTTCAATAAAATTTATTTTAAGTTTTTTTGATATTTGTTTCATTTCGTTAACTAAGCCAATATTTACAGATCTAAAAATATTTTCAAAAATTTTTGCCATCTCTGCTGTCTTGATATCTGAGGAATTTACTATTTTTTTAAAAATTTTTTTGTAAAAAAGTTCAATTAAGCTCAACTCAAAAATACTATCTGCAGAAACTATTTTAGTAATATTTTTAATATCAAATTTTTTATTTCCTGGATCAATACGCTCTGGTGAGTAAGCAGTCGATATTTTTTTTGAAGAATTATTTTTAAGTATTTCAGTACATTCCTCTGTTGTTCCTGGATAAGAGGTAGATTCAAAAATAATTAATTGATAATCCTTTAAGTATTTAGATGAAACGTAAACAGAATTTTTTAAAATTTTTAAATCTGGTTTTTTTAGTTTGTTAATAGGTGTTGGTAAAGTAAAAATAATAATGTCAGAGCGTCTTATGTTGGAATAGTCTTTTGTAAATAAAATATTTCTTAATTTTTTAGACTTAAATTTTTTTAATTTGTTTTTATCACTATCTATTCCGATTGTTTTAAAGCCACTTTTGCTAACCAACTTTAAGAGGGGATACCCTACATAACCAAGTCCTATGATACAAACTATTGCTTTTTTATTATTTATTTTATTTTTTAGATTATTCATTTAGTTTTACAAATATTGAAAAAATTTTTATACAACTTTAATCCATCTAAGCCACTTTTTTCTGGATGAAATTGTAAAGCATTCATTTTATTTATTGAGATACTTGAACAATATTTAAAATTTTTAATTTTAGCAAAAGAACTAATAATTTTTTTTTCAGATGGATCACAATAAAATGAGTGTGTAAAATAATATGGTTTCTCAGAATTTTTTTCGATTATTGATCCTTTACTATCTACATTTAAACTCTTTACATTATTCCATCCAATAACAGGAACTTTAATATCTTTATTTTCAAATATCCTTGGTATTTTTTTTACCGACCCCTTTACAATCCCAAGACCTTCAGTGAAACCAAATTCATCACTACTTTCAAAAAGTATTTGCATACCAACACATATAAACATTGATGGTATTAAGTTTATCTGATCCATAATAATATTATCTATATCTTTTTTTTTTAAGTTTTCTATTACACTTTGAAAACTACCTATGCCAGGAAATATAAAACCATCATATTTATCTTTAAAATCTAACGAGCTCCTAATAATTGTAACATTAAAGCCAGTTTTTAATAAAGCATAATAAACACTTTTTATATTAGATGTTTGAGTATCAAATAATGCAACTTTAACTTTCATATCTTACATCAATATTATTTTTTAATAAAAATTTTTTCAAATCTTTAATATTAAATGATTGGTTTTCGTTGCTTATAAAATTTTTTATGAAAACATTAGCACCATCTTCTTCTAAATTTTTATCTTTATCAATTTTTTTAATTAAATCGTAATGCAACATTGAGGCTAATAAAACTCCATCAACATCACTCTCTTTAAATAATTCTAATATATGATCATATGATCCTGCTCCACCGTGTGCAAGCAATGGTACAGAAACTTCTTTTCTAAGTTTTTTATAAAGTTCAACATTAAGACCTTTTCTTTTACCTTCATTAAAAATTGAAGTTACAATAATTTCTCCTACACCAATTTTTTGAACTTCCTCAATCCAATTAAAAAGTCCTACTCCACTTTTCTCACGTCCAGACTCGGTTAGAACTTCGTATTTTCCATTAATTTTGTTGGTCTCAATATTTATGGAAATTGTAGAACTCCCATATTTATCAACTACTTTTCTCAAAAGATTTTTATCTTTTAGTGCTGCAGAATTTATTGAAACTTTATCAGCTCCCAATCTTAAAACTTTGTCTATATCTGCCTCTGATCGTACGCCACCTCCAACAGAAATTATTACAAAAATATTTTTTGTTGTTGTTTCAATTATTTCATCTAGAGAATTTCTATTATATAATGATGCAACAACGTCTTGATAATGTATTTCATCTACACCTTGAGAATAATATTCATTTGCAAATATTTTTGGATTTCCAATAATTCTAAGTCCCTCAAGTGAAATACCTTTTACTAAAAAATTATTTTTGCAATCTAATCTAGCTATTATTCTTTTAAACACACTAAGATTTCTTTTTAAAATACTCTCTTGGACTTATTGTATAATCCCATTTATTTCCTGTTTTTTTCCAAATATGATTAGGTCTAAACTTATCACACAAATCTAGAAAACTATTTTTATCAATATCTGTATATTTGTAGAATTCTTCCTCATATTTTGTTGGATATTCACCATCAAATTTTTCAATCAAAGATAATCCTTCTTCTTTTGTAATATGACCATTTCTTATCTCTTGACCACTATCTTTCATTGCTCTTCCAACACCAAACTTAATATATTTGGTATAATAAAAGAAACCATCTATCTTATCATCTATACTAGCATATTTTTGATAAGTACCCTCTGTTCTCTCTTCATTAGATTTAAAATTAATTTTATCTACTGCAAAATAATAATTTTCTTGGGGAACCCATCTCAAATAATATCCTAAAAAATAAAATTTTACATTTTTTTCATCTATTAAATTAAAATCTGCTGGTTTGTAGGCTTCTAAATCATTTAGAGACAATCCTTCGTCAAGATATTCGGAAACTTTTTTTCCTCCTAAGTAAACATCGTTAAATTTCTTTCCCATCAAAGGATCCATCTCAAAACCTTTCTGAGATATATTGCCTTCATTTGTACCAAATCTATTTAATTTATGTGACATTTTTTTTCCGTATTCACCTGGCATTTCTCCATAAAAAACTAAAGGTATATTCAGCCTAAGAGCCATTTTAACAACAAAAGTTTTTTGACCAATTATGAAAGGTTGAAATGGATGGAGTAGGTTCTGAGTTGCATTTTTAGTTAACAACCTATGTACTCTTCCATTAGGTGTGAATAAAAAATTATCAAAACCACCATCATGTATCCAGTTTTGCATATTTTCCCATCCTATATCTGTATACATGTGTGGCGACCAAGTAACAGTGATAGGGTTCATTTTATATTTATATTTAAGCATCCAAGATGCAAACACACTGTCTTTTCCACCACTGCCTCCAACAACACAATCATATGAACCATCATTTTTTCTGTATTTATCACATAATTCAATTAATTCTTTTTCCCTATCTGGCCAATTAATTGTTTGATCCCATTTTTTTTTATTAAAATTACAAGCTGCGCAGACACCATTATCATCAAATTCAACAGTACTTTGAATAGTTTCATTTACATGAAAATATTCATTTACTGTTGTGGGTTGTTGATTAGATAGATTGCATTTCACACAATATTTAATTTTTAAAGGAAGCCCATTTTTATTTTTGTTCATAAGTTTTTTTAATCAGTTGCTAATTAATTTATTAATAATTTTCAAGAAAGAATTACTTATCTTTTCAAGTTCAAATTCATAGTCATCATGGCTTAAAAACTTTTTTTTATAAAAAATTTCAATATTGCCAGGAAAATATGATTTTTTGTAGCTACTAAGGAATTTTAAGATTTCAGTCTCTTGTTCTTTATCTGTATTTATTTCTGATTTTTGTTCAGTTAATTCTGAGATTATATTTTTTAAAATTGAATAATTTTCAGCTTTGTAAAGGTTTTTAAAAATTTTATAATGATTATTCCCAAGCATTATTAATTTTTTTTTTAACAAAATTGTTTCAATTCCAACAGATCCTGTTGATGTAATTACAAAATTTGAATTTTTTATTAAGTCTATTGCTTTATCTTCTGGTTTAGCTAACTTAATATTATAGTGAGATAATATTTCATCATAATAATTTGAATTACGTCCATCTGATGAAATATATTGAGATGGATGCTCTTTAACAATTAATTCATAATCATTAGGAAGATTAAGTGCAATAAATCTTGCTACTTTTCTCTGATCAAAAAAAATATTACATTGGGAATATGTTGATGCTTCTGGAGAAAGACCTAGAAAAAAAACACATTTTTTTTTTTTAGAAAAAGTAGATCTTTCGTTTAATTTTTTTTTATAAAAATAATAGTTTATTCTTTTA
>MDSV01169433.1_pt1 | contig 10134 bp, 8 predicted proteins | sample 810851 | NCBI WGS metagenome assembly MDSV01 (sample SAMN05326640, study PRJNA326480) | marine metagenome | isolation source: seawater | place: Atlantic Ocean: North East | collected 2012
AGTTTCTTCAATCAAGAAAGATTATTTAAAAGCTAGAGGAAAAATTAAAGAGGATTTTTTTAGTGATCAAAAGGGAATAAAATGTTGTAAAAGTAATTCTGAGATTACAGACTTATTTATTAAAAAAGTTTTTTCACTTATTGGAAAAATTAAAAAAATAGATAATAAAATTTTTATATGCGCTGTAGGAGGTTACGGAAGAAAACAATTAGCCCCTTATTCAGACATTGATTTAGTTTTTGCGTACAATAAAAATCTCAAAAAGCCAGAGCTAAAAGTTATAATTGAATTCATTCTTTATCCACTTTGGGACTTAGGTTTAAAGGTCGGTTATGCAGTAAGGACTTATGAAGAAATCATTTTATATTCAAAAAGGGATCAGGTAATTAAAACAACTATTCTTGATGCTAGAATAATAGCAGGTTCAAAAAAAAATTTTGAAAAAATAATTACAAATTACACCAGCGAATTTTCAAAAGATGCCATTAATTTTTTGAAACAGAAAATTAGGGAAAGAAAGAAAAATATAAAAAAAATAGGCTTTGACTATTTCCAAAATGAACCAAACTTGAAAGAAAGCCAAGGTTCATTAAGGGATATTAATATAATTTACTGGAGCCTAAAAATTTTAAATATTTCAAAGAAAAAGGGTTTTAATAAAATAGAAAATTTTTTAAATAAAGATGAAAAAAAGAAAATCACAAAAGCACTTGATTTCTTATTAACACTGAGATGCTTTACACATTATATTAGCCAAAGACAAAACGATAAATTAACATTTGATTTACAAAAAATAATTGCTGAGAAGCGAATTCATAACAAAAATACTGATATAAATTTTTTAGTTGAATTATTGATGAAAGACTATTTTACGCAAATAAAATTGGTAAAAACATATAGTCAAATTTTATTAGAATCTATAGAAAATATAATAAATAAAGACTTAATTTTACGTTCAAAAAAAATCACCGCAAACTTCAAGTCTAATATATTTAAAAATATTTTTGAAAATAATTTTTTACCCAGTGACTTTAGACTAGTATTAAATAATTTATCAAAAATAAAAAAAAACCAACTTCTTGAAAAAAAAAATTTGGAATATTTTAAAAAGATTTTTTTATCAAGATCTTTAAATAAATTTTTAATATTAAATGAAACTGGTTTATTAGGAAAATTGATACCAGAGTTTTCAAGAATTGATAATCTTCCACAATTTGATAGATTCCATGCTTTAAGTGTAGGCCAACATACTCTTAAGGTACTAAATGTTTTGAAAATTATTAATTCTAGTCATGGAAAAGATGATTATGAATTTGCGTATACGGTATTTAATAAAAAACCTAATAAGACTTCACTTTTCTATGCAGCACTTTTGCATGACATTGGAAAAGGTCTTGGAGGTGAACACAGTGTTAAAGGAGCTTTAAGAGCAAAGAATATAGTTCTTAAACTTGGCGAAAATAGTGAAATCGCAGCGGAAGTATTTTGGTTAATACAAAACCATTTATTACTGAGTGAATTTGCTTTTAAAAGAGATATTGAAGATGATTCAGTAGTAAATAAAGTTTGTCAAAAAATTGATAATATTAATAGATTAAATTCATTATATCTTTTAACCGTTGCTGATATATCTGCAGTGGATCATGGTATTTGGAATGAATGGAAGGCAAAACTTCTAGAGACGCTTTATTTAAAAATTCAAAAGGAAATCTTAAAACCTAGAATAGGTCAAAGCTTAAATAACAAAATAAAGAAAATAAAGGAAAAGGTATTTCTTAACTCTAAAAAAATTAGAAAAGCTCAAATGGAAGAATTTTCAAAAAATACCTATCCAAATTATTGGTTATTACAAAATGAAAAGTCAATAAGGTTTCAAATAGAAAACTTTTTTTTAGGTAAGAAAAAAGAGACAAGATTTGATTTTTTTATAAAAAAAATTGATAAAAATAATTTCTTAGAAATAACTATTGTGACTAATGATAGACCTTCATTATTTTTAAATTTAATTACGATATTTCTTTCTGAAAGGTTTTCTGTTCATGAAGCAAGAATATTTACCTTTGATGACGGAACAGTTATTGACACTTTCATTGTCTCGATTGATGTTAATTACAAAATTGAAAATATTGAATTTAAAAGTAAGATTAAAACTTTGAAAGAAAAATTTACTTCATTGGAAAACAATAAAATTACTAAAATTGTAAATAAAAATTTTAGTTTAAAAAAAAGATTTATCGAGAAGATAGATATTAGTATTGATAATAATTCATCATCTACGTATACAGTGCTTGAAGTAATTACTAACAATAGACCAGGGTTATTGTATGATATATCAAAAGTTCTTTTAAAAGAAAAATTAGTTATTTCTATGTCAAAAATTTCTACCAATGGAGATTTTGTAGAGGATAGCTTTCATTTAAGGAATGAGTTTGGAATGAAGGTTGATAATAAAGATGAAATGATCCATTTAAAAAAAAAAATTTACCACACACTAAAAGAAGGTTCAAAAAATGTTTCTTAAAATTATTTCAATTCTTGGGTCTTTAACATTTTTAAGTAGAATCTTTGGATATATTAGAGATCTTTTAATAGCAAAAGTAATTGGGGCAGGACTTGTCTCAGATGCATTCTTTATATCTTTTAAGCTTCCAAATCTTTTCCGAAGGCTTTTTGCAGAGGGTTCTATGAATGCTGCTTTTATACCAGTGATTTCAGGGATTAAAAGTAAATTTGGAAAAAAGAGATCTGATGAATTTTTTTCATTGATATTTTCATCGTTATTAATTTTTCTTTTTATTCTTTTAATTTTACTAGAGATTTTTATGCCTTTAATTATAAAGCTAATTGCTCCTGGTTTTAGTGATAACTCTGCAAAGTTTATTTTAACGGTCGATCTATCTAGATTAACATTTCCATTTGTTTTATTTATTTGCTTAACATCCCTAGCAGGAGCCTATTTAAATACCATGGGTCGATTTGCTGCTATGGCGTTAACACCAATAATTCTAAACTTAACAATTATTTTTTGTTTAATAATTTTTTTCAGAAATAATGATAAAATAATTGTTTCAACTTATATTAGTGCCTCTATCTCTATAGCTGGTTTGATCCAGTTAATGTGGATGGTTTTTAATTTAAAGTTAAATAAAGTAAAACTTCAATTAGTTACTTATCCAAGTTCAATTTTTAATAAAACAAAAAAAGAAACAAAGAATTTTTTATTTCTGTTGGTACCAGCCATTATTGGTAATGGTGCCTACCAAATAAATCTTTTAATCGATATGATTCTTGCTTCAACTCTTCCAGACGGCTCAATTTCTTATTTATATTTTGCCGATAGAATCAATCAACTTCCTCTTGGTGTTCTTGGAATTGCAATAAGCACAGCATTACTTCCAATTCTTTCAAAGCATGTGAAAGAAAAAAAAATTAATAGGGCTAATTACAGTATCTCTGAGTCGATAAAATTTGGAATATTTTTTTCAGTTCCTTCTTTTGTTGGAATCTTTTTATTATCAAAAGAAATTATCAACTTTTTGTTCTTAAGAGGTGAATTTACATTGGAGGATTCAATGCTAACATCATCAGCATTAACGGCTCTCAGTTTTGGTTTACCGGCTTTTATTTTAATAAAGATATTAGTTGTTCCTTTTTTTGCCAATGAGGATACTAAAACACCAATTAAAGTTTCTATTTTTTCTATGACACTAAATTTAATTTTAAATTTAATTTTAATAAAGGAATTTCTCCATGTTGGTTTAGCTATTGCTACTTCTGTATCTGCATGGGTTAATGCAACAATATTATTTTTACTTTTAAAAAAGCTTGGCTATAAGTTTGATAAGTCAATAATAATAGATTTATCGAAAGTTTTATTTTCTTCTTTTGTTATGGGGTGTGTTTTATTTGTTTTAATGAACCTTGAGACATTAGGTTTTGCTGTTTTAAATTTTTCTGGTAAAAATAATTTATTACTAATCGTTACGATCCTAATTGGAAGCTTAGTTTACCTTATTGTTTGTTATTATGTTGGAATTAATTATATCTATAAAAGTAAATGGTTGAAAAAAAATCAGATAAAGAATTAGTTTTTTCAGGTGTTCAGCCTACGGGAAACTTACATCTTGGAAATTACCTTGGCGCAATTAAAAATTGGGTTGAATTACAAAAAGAAAAACCATGTATTTTTTGTATTGTTGATCTACACGCAATTACTGTTGCAGATAATAGATTTAAAATTAAGGAGCAATCATTAGAGGTTGCCGCAGCTTATATATCTTCAGGAATCGACCCAAATAGAAGTAAAATATTTATTCAGTCTAATGTTTCTGGTCATTCTGAATTAGCATGGATTTTAAGTTGTCATACGCCTATTGGATGGCTAAATAGAATGACACAATTTAAAGATAAAGCAGGTAAAAATAAAGAAAAAGCTCCCTTGGGGCTTTATTCTTATCCAGTTTTAATGGCTGCAGATATTCTTTTATATAAATCTCACCTAGTTCCCGTTGGAGAGGACCAAAAACAACACCTAGAGTTATCACGTGATATAGCACAAAGCTTTAATAGGTTTTATAAAAACGAATTTTTCCCAATACCTGAACCTCTAATAATGGGAGCAGCTACAAGAGTAATGAGCTTAAAAGATGGAACAAAAAAAATGAGTAAATCTGACCCGTCTGATTATTCTAGAATAAATATGACGGATGAACCTGAGGAAATAAGTAAAAAGATTCAAAAAGCTAAAACAGATTCCCTTCCCTTTCCTGATAAATCTCAAGATTTGGAGAATAGACCAGAGATCAATAATCTTATGAATATTTTTTCTTCAATAAGCAAAAAAAAAATTTCAGAATTAATTAATGAATATTCAGGAAAGGATTTTAAAAAATTTAAAGAAGATTTATCAGATCTAATAAACCAAGAAGTTTCGAAAGTTTCATTAGAAATGAAAAAGTTATTATCAGATAAAGTTTATCTTGAAGACCTTTTAAGAAAAGGAGCTCAGGAAGCTCGGGAAATCGCTCAAAATAATATTACTGAGATAAAAAAAATAATTAACTTTTACGATTTATGACATTTTATTTACCAATCGCTGAAATAGAAATCAATTTATTAATAATATTATTTTTTGGTTTTATTGTTGGATTTATGTCTGGTCTGTTTGGAGTAGGAGGGGGGTTTCTGATGACTCCACTTTTGATATTTATGGGTATTCCACCGTCAACAGCGGTTGGCACTGAATCTGTTCAAATTTTAGGCTCTTCCGTCTCTGGAGCAATTGCGCATAGTCGAAAAAAAAATATCGATTATGAAATTGGTAGTTTTTTATTAATAGGCGGAATATTTGGCTCAACATTTGGAATAATGATTTTTAATTTTCTAAAAGAGTCTGGTAACATAGATTTGATAATAAGTATATTATATGTAATTTTTCTCCTAGTAATAGGAACTTTAATGCTTGTTGAAAGTATAATTTCGCTAGTTAAAGAACCTCAGTCTCCAAAATCAGATTTAAAAAAGAAAAAAAGAAATTTTTTGGATTATTTGCCATTTAAATTACGATTTAGACAATCTGGAATTTATATTTCGATTTTTTTACCAATTTTTCTGGGACTATTCACTGGTTTCCTTGCTTCTTTAATGGGAGTTGGTGGTGGGTTTGTAATGGTTCCGGCTATGATTTATTTATTTAGAATGGGTACGGTTATAGCGATAGGAACTTCGCTTTTCCAAATTGTTTTTGTAACTCTTAATGTATCAATTTTGCAAGCAACTTATAATCTGTCTGTTGACTTAATTCTAGCTGTATTTCTGCTTATAGGCGGTGTGATTGGTGCGCAATACGGATCTAAATATACTTCTAAATTTAAGGGAGAGCACATTAGAATTCTGTTAGCAATAATTGTAATGATAGTTTGTATTAAAATGGGATTTGAGTTGATAAGTGAACCAACAGTTAATTCGAGAGTAATAATTCAAGATGCTTTTTAAGATTGTAAATATAATTTTTGTTCTAATAATTATTCCTTGGAATATATTGAGTAACGAGTTAATTTTTGATGTTTCCCAAAAAAAAGTTATTTTGTCTAATGATGATTTAGAACCTGACTTTACAATTTATGGTTTTTCGGATTCTCCAAAAAGCCTAGTTTTAAAAATTACTGGACCAAGTCAAAAAGTTGTTTTACAAAAAAAAACTAAAATCTTTGGTATGTGGACGTGGAACAAAACAGGTGAATTCAGTTATCCAAGTCTTTTTCACTATTATACAAATATTAAAAATAACGAGATTGATTTTTTAGTCAAAAAAGATTTAGTAGATAACATAAAATTAATCGGTAAAGATGATGATAATCTAAAAAAAGATCTTATTGAAAAAAAAATGTCAATGGATCTCTTTTTGATTAAAAATAATGCTTTTAAATTGTTGAACCAAAATGTTCAGAATTTTTTTAAAATACCTATTAAGTTGCCAACAAATTGTCCAGCAGGAAAATATTTGGTTTCTATGAATTTAATGGATAAAGGAAGCAAATTTGAAACAAAAAAGATTGAAATTTTTGTAGAAAAACCTGGAATCAGTTCATTTGTTTTTAAATTTGCGCACAAATTCTCATTTATATATGGTATTTTTTCTGCTATAATTGCAATTGGTTTAGGAATATCTGCAGGTTTAATTTTTAAAAGAAATTAAGGAATGAGCAAAGAACTTACCTTTTTAGTGATTTTAGATGGGACACCTGAAATGTTTAATGCCTTGAGATATGCTGCACAAAGAAGTGCAAGAAATGATGGTAGAGTAGCTATTTTATATACCTTTGATACACTGGAATTTAGTCATTGGAAGGCAGTTGAAGACATTGCTGAGGCCGAGTCTAGAGATGATGCCGAATCAAAAATAAAAGAATATGAAAATTTTATATTAGAATTTACTAACAAAAAACCCAAAAAATTTATTATGAAGGGAGACAGAATTGAATGTATTATTAATTTTCTATCAGACAATAAATTTATATCTAATTTTGTTTTAGCCTCAAGTAATTCTGGCTCAGATTCACTAATTAGCGCTTTTACAGGAAAACAAATGTCAAAAATAAAAGTCCCTCTAACAATTATACCTTCAAATCTTTCAGAAGAAGAAATTGACAAACTCTCATGAATTATTTATTTGTAAATAATGTTTATCCAAACTGAAGAAACACCGAACCCAGCTACTTTAAAATTTATTCCTGGACAGATAATTTTAGAAGATGGGACACAAGAATTTAAATCAAAAAAAGAAGCCAAAGAAAATGGCTTAGCCAAACTTCTTTTTGAAGATGACAATGTATTGGGTGTTTTCATAGGCAAAGATTTTATTACTATAACTAAATCATCTAATTCTGATTGGGAATCCCTGAAACCAAGCATTTTATCAAAGATTCATGATTTTTTTTCGAGTGGAAATAAGATAGAAAAACAAAAATTAGAAAATACAAAACAAAATTATAATGAGAAAGAACTTAACATTGTTAATCAAATTAAAGACTTGCTTGAAGAAAGAATTAAACCAGCCGTTGCTCAAGACGGTGGTGATATTAGCTTTGTAAGATTTGAGGATGGCATTGTTTTTCTGGAACTTAGAGGAGCCTGTTCGGGCTGCCCAAGCTCAACAATTACTCTAAAGTCGGGAATTGAAAATATGCTTAAGTATTATATCCCAGAGATAACATCTGTTGAAGCAATAAATCAAAGTTAATGCAAAGCTCACCTATCATTTATAGAAATTTAGGTATTTTAATTGTATCTTTAGTTTTAATAAATATTGCAATCGGGCTATACAAAAGTTTTGAAAAAAAAACAATAAATAATCATTCAGTAAATTATTTTGTTAAAAATTCAAAATCTCTGGATAATAAATCTCGAGGTGTAAAAGTTGATTATATTTCGCAGTCCAGTGAAATGATAGAAATTTTTAATAAATATGAGTTTTCTATTGAAAATCTGTTTAGCAGTGATTCTGCAAATTTAATAATTTTTTCTTCACTACCTGATGACTTCATGGATATTCAGCCTGTAGTGGATAGAAAAAAACTTTTTATAAACACTTTAATTCCCATTATTTATTCAGAGAATTTAAGAATACTGAGTGAAAGAAAAAAAATATTGGATTGGTGGCGAGAATCAAATGGAGAGAATTTCTCGAGAGATTTTTGGCCTCAGTGGTTATTTGAACTAAGTGAAAAATATGAATCTAGTGATTCAAATTTAGGAAATTTACTAATAAAAGTAGATATTGTTCCCATTTCACTTGCGCTAGCCCAAGCTGCTATTGAGAGTGGTTGGGGTACCTCTAGGTACTCAAGGGAAGGGAATGCAATTTATGGACAGTACACTTTTGATGAAAAAAAGGGATTAAAACCATTGAAAAGAGATGCAAATGAAAAATTTTTCGTAAGAAAATTTACAAATTTATCTGACTCTACAAAATCATATCTTAAAAACATAAATACTCACCCAGCCTATGAAAATTTTCGCGAAGAACGAAAAAAACTAAGGATGAGTGGAGAGAACCTCTCGGGTCAAATACTTGCTAGCTATCTTTCTAGTTACTCTGAAAGAAGACAAGATTATATAAAAGATGTAAAGGAGATAATGAGAACGAATAACTTTAGAAAATATGATAAATGGAACCTATCTAATTAAAATTATTTTAATTTTAAAAAATTATGTCCATCTCTGTAACAGTCATCATCTTACCAAGCCAATAAAGCTCACCTCTTGCATTAAATAAAGTACAATTTAACCTATACCTATTTTCAGGAACTAGATTAGAAAACTGAAGGTTAACGTAGTTTTTATTTTTTTTTCTTTTAATAATTGCATTGTTATTAATATAACAATTCATATTTTTCGAATTAACTAAAAGCTTAAAAGAAATTTCAAATTCACCTGTGGCAATATTTTTTTTTAGTATTTTAAGGTCTTCAATTAATAAAGGTTTAGAATTTACTATTTGTTTAAACCTTACCATTCCTCCAAATTCATCATTAATAGAAAACCTTGGAAGATTAAATCTATTTTCTCCAATGTGTAAAGGACTAGAATGTTGCGAAAAGGCAATATCATAACCAAGTTTAAAAACTAATTCCTGAATCCTTTTGTTAGATTCACCGTAGGGGTATGATAAAATTTTAGGGCTTAAAATCTTTGAATTTATTTTTTTTTCTGCTTCTACGATTTCTTTTTTTACTTTCTCGATTTCCAGGTTTAAAAGTTTTTTATGGCCCGCTGTATGATTTAAAATTTCACCTTTGTTTTTATATAACTCTTCAATCATTTTCCAATTCATAAAATCACTATCACTGTCATTTGAGACAAATTTTGTTGATAAAAATAAACTGAAAGGTAAATTTTTTTCTTTTAAAATTGGAAAACCGTTTTCAAAAAAGCTTTTATATCCATCATCAATAGTTATAAAAACTGATTTATCAGGTAAGGTATTTTTACCTTTAAAAAAAGAAACTAGATCAGATAATGGTAGTATCTTAAAATTCTCACTAACGAGGTAATCAATTTGGTCTGCAAAATTTTTGGTTGAAATGCTTGTGGATGGATATCTTTCATCATTAAATCTATGATACATTAAAGCAATTACAGAATTGTCTCCTAGACAAATTTTAAAGCCTGATAAAAAAACAAAAATGGTAAAAAAAAGAATATTCATTATTAAATATTTTCTACAACATCGTAGTTTCTTGAATTAAAAAGCTGATAATGCCACCATTCATTTCTATAAAAGTCCCATCCTGAATCGGTCATTATTCCAAGTAGAATTAAACGGTTTTTGTAGGCTAGATCCGAAATATTAAGACTTCCATGATAAGAAAGTTTTGTGAAGTCATCAAAACCGGTACCCATATCAAGCTCTTGTCCATCTTTAGTGAGAGTTAGATCTACAGCTACACCTCTAGAGTGAGGTGACCCTTTGTGAGGTGGTGCTATAAAATTTGAGTCTGGCAAAAATTCCCACAGAGTTTTCTGAACATAAACAGGTCTGTATGCATCAAAAATTTTTAGTTTAAGCCCTATTTTTTTTGCTATCTCGACAGCCATTTGTAAGTGTTCAAAGGCTACTTTGTGAAGAAGGCA
>MDSV01191862.1_pt1 | contig 10133 bp, 8 predicted proteins | sample 810851 | NCBI WGS metagenome assembly MDSV01 (sample SAMN05326640, study PRJNA326480) | marine metagenome | isolation source: seawater | place: Atlantic Ocean: North East | collected 2012
ACAATATTAATATGATTTGTCTTGCTGGATTTATGAGTATTTTATCAAAAAATTTTATTAAAAAATTTAAAGGTAAAATTTTAAATATACACCCCTCTTTACTGCCTAAATATAAAGGATTAAATACTCACAAAAGAGCGTTAAGGAATAAAGAAAAATACTCAGGGTGCACCGTTCATTTTGTAAACTCTAAATTGGACTCTGGTAAAATTATTCTACAAAAGAAAGTTAAAATTTCAAAAAAAGAAAACGAAGCTTCTCTTGCTAAAAAAGTTTTAGCTCAAGAACATAAGCTATACCCAAAAGCTATATTAAAAGTTTTTAGTCTTTAAAGAAAAAATCTATTTCAATTTTTGCGTTTTCAACACTATCGGATCCATGCACTGAATTTTTATCAATTGAAATTCCATATTCTTTTCTAATAGTACCTTCTGCTGCATCTTTTGGATTTGTGGCACCCATTAACTCTCTATTTCCTAAAACTGCATTCTCTTTTTCAAGAACCATAACAACAATCGGACCAGATGAAAGATAATCGCATAAATCATTATAAAACGGCTTTGTTTCATGAACTTTATAAAATTTTTCTGCTTCAGACTTTTCAATTTGAATTTTTTTTTCTTTCAAAATTGAAAAACCATTGCTCTTAAACATTTCTTTAATCACGTTTTCAAGATTTCTCTCAATTGCATCAGGTTTAATAATTGACAAAGTTTGTTCGATATTACTCATAATGTTCCTCTATTAGTTTATTTAATAATCTTACTCCATAACCTGTTGCACCACCTGAATTTAATGCGCCTCCATATTTTGAAAAGGCCATCCCAGCTATATCTAAATGTGCCCAGGGTGTTTTATTTAGAATAAATCTTTGTAAAAATTGTGCAGCAGTTGTGGAACCCGCCCCGCCAACATAATTTATATTTTGCATATCTGCATTTTTAGAATCTATTAACTTGTCAAAATTTTTACTTAAAGGCATTCTCCAAACTTTTTCATCAACATTCTCTCCTGCACTAATTAACTGTTTGGATAATTTATCATCATTTGAAAATAAACCTGCATACTCTGAGCCCAATGATACTATTATTGCTCCTGTTAAAGTTGCCAAATCTACAATAAATTTTGGTTGAAATTTTTCTTCTGTATAAGTTAAAGCATCTGCTAATACTAATCTTCCTTCAGCATCTGTATTTAAAATTTCAACTGTCTTTCCACTATATGATTTTACTATATCTCCTGGTCTTTGCGCATTACCTCCTGGCATATTTTCAACCAAACCTACAACACCAACAGCATTTATTTTTGCTTTTCTGATAGCTAAACTTTTCATAAGTCCTACCACTACAGCAGAACCAGCCATATCATAAGTCATATCCTCCATAAATTTTGCAGGCTTCAAAGAAATTCCTCCGGTATCAAAACAAACACCTTTTCCTACAAAAGCTAAAGGTTTAGATTTTTCTTTTAATCCAGTCCACTCCATAGTTACTAAATACGAGCCTCTTATGCTACCCTGTCCAACACCTAATAAAGTGTTCATCCCAAGCTTTTTTAATTTTTTTTCGTCATATACATTAATTTTAAGCCCATACTTTTTTAGTAAACTTATTCTTTTAGCATACTCATCAGGATGTAAAATATTACCAGGTTCTGACACTAAATCTCTAGTATAAAAAGTTCCGTCTTCAATTGCTTTAAAATTTATTTGATCTTTAGTAGATGGTTTATTTTTACCTGTTACAAAAATTTCAATATTTTTTTTATTTTTTTTTGTTTTGTATTTTTCAAAAACATAAGATTTTAACTTTACACCATGTAAAAAATAACCTGAAACATATTTCAATTGTTCAGAAAGAGTATCTGAATTTAAATTATATTTGGATTGTTTTAAATTTTTAATAAGGTCATAAAATTCTGCACCCAAATTTTCAGCATCTGAATGCTTAATATTTTTTTTAATAGATATTAAAATTATTTTTCTTTTTGAGCTTATTTCAAAAGATAATATACTTTTCTTAATATCCTTTGATTTTATCAGATCTGAAATAAATGAATAATCAGAGTTTGAAATATGTTTTTTTAGACCTGAAATAGTGAATTTTTCATCCAAAAAAAGAACAAGATTTGATGAATTGTTCTTCGTTAAATTTTTTTTATAATTAATTGTTACTGACATAAAATTTTAAATACACTCTATACGAGATGGGTGCTATATATGAATAAAAATACTATATTTCAATGAAAAAAATTTTATTTAAGAAATTATTGTTTGATTATTTAACATTTATATCACTTGCCCTAATAAGTACAGCCATTGTTATATGGGTATTTCAAGCGGTAAACTATTTAGATATCATCATTGAAGATGGAAGAGATTATTTGGTTTATATAAACTTTTCATTATTAAATTTTCCAAAAATATTGGGTAAAATATTTCCCTTTGTTTTATTTTTTAGTCTTTTTTACGTAACTATAAAACATGAATTAAATAATGAGTTAATAATTTTTTGGAATTTTGGCGTCCACAAAATAGAAATTGTCAATTTTGTTCTTAAAATCTCATTTTTTTTATTTCTTTTTCAAATTATTTTAACAACTTTTTTAATACCTAAATCTCAGGATACAGCTAGATCATTTTTAAGATCATCTACGGTAAATTTTTATGGAAACTTTATTAAACCTCAAAAATTTAATGATACAATAAAAGGAGTAACTATTTATTCAGATAAGAAAGATAAATATAATAATTTAAAAAATTTATATATAAAAAAAGAGATATCTGAAGATGAGTTTCAAATTACCTATGCTAAAAGTGGTAAGTTTAAAGAAATTAAAAATTTTCCAATTTTAGTTCTTTATGAAGGAGCTACAATAACATCAAAAAATAAAGAAGTTACAAATATTTCTTTTTCTAAGTCAGATTTTTCATTAGCTAATCTAACAACTAACACAACTACATATAAAAAAACCCAAGAAATTTCATCATCGAAACTCTTAAAATGTATCTATAACTTTTATAAATATAATAAAAATATTTTTACTTTGAAAACTGATAATATTGAAAATTGTACTTACGAAAATATTACTAACATTTTAAAAGAGTTTTATAAAAGATTTATTATTCCTTTTTATATACCAGTTCTATCATTAATACCTTTTTTTTTAATTACATTATCAAAAGAAAATTCAAATTACCAAAGATTAAGATTTATAACTTTTTCGATTGGATTAATTACAATTATATTTTCTGAATTAACAATCAGATTTATATCAAATATAACTATTAAAAATATTGCCTTAATCTTAATTCCATTAACTCTACTAATACTTTTATATTTTTTTTTATATAATAAATTTAAATTTAAATTGAAGGATGTGGATAGATGAAAGTTTATATAAAGTTTATTTCTTATATTTTTTTTAAATCTTTATTATTTGTTTTTTTTGTAATGATGAGTTTAGTTTTTATATTAAATTTATTAACAGAATTAGAATTCTTTAAAGATGAAAATGTTAATATAAATTTTACATTATTTTTAGCTATTTTAAATTCTCCTAGTTTAATTTTTGAAATGTTTCCATTTATTTTATTAATTACAGTACAACTATTTTTTATTAAAATTTTTGAAAATAAAGAAATAGAGATATTTAAATATTCAGGTCTTAAAAATTCTAAAATAATTTTTATTTTAAGTATTCTTTCTTTACTAGTTGGAATATTAACGGTTTCTTTATTTTATAATTTATCTGCTAATCTTAAAAATATTTATTTAGAATTGAAATCTAATTATACAAGTGACGGTAAATATTTGGCAGTAATTACTAAAAATGGGCTGTGGATAAAAGATAAAATCGATAATAAGATAATAATTACAAATTCATCCTATATTGATGGCGATCATCTAATTAAAAATTTTATAACAGAATTTGATGAAGATTTTAATGTAATACGAAATATACAAAGTGATAAAGTAAACATTTCAAAAAAAGTATGGTTAATAATAAATCCTAAAATTTACAGAGAAAACACTTATAAAAAAACAAATGATTTAGAAATAAAAACAAATTTTGATTTAAATAGAATTCAATCTTTATATTCAAATCTTTCAGCTTTAAACTTTTTTGAAATATATGAATTAAGAAAAAATTATAAAAAATTAAATTATTCGATTACAGACGTTGATTTGCATCTACTTAAGCTTTTCTCTTACCCTATATATTTGTTACTGATAGCACTTTTTTCATCTTTAGTTATGCTTAATATAAGAAAAATTAAAAGTTCAACATTTAAAATATTAATTGGATTATTTTTTTCAGTAATTATTTACTATTTAAATAATTTTTCATATGTATTAGGAAGTACAGAAAAAATTTCATTGATTATTTCTATTTCTGTGCCTTTGTTTGTATTAACAACTATAAACTTTTTAATGGTGTACAATGTTAATGAAAAATAAAATTTATAAATTTATTTTAATAATTTTAATTAATTTTTTTAATTTTAATGCTTACGCAGGTGAACAGTTTAACTTTGATATTACAGAAGTTCAAATACTTGAAAATGGAAATAAATATATTGGTACAAAAAAAGGAAGGATAACTACTAATGATGGAATAATTATTGATGCAAATCAATTTGAATATGACAAGATTTCAAATATTTTAAATGCAAGTGGAAAAGTAAAAATAACAGATACAATCAATAACTATCTTCTATTTACTGACAATATTACATACAATAAAAATGATGAAATAATTCTTACTAATAAGAATTCAAAAGCAATTGATTTAAAAGATTCAGTCGAAATTAGTGGAGAAAATTTTAAATATAACAGATCATTAAATATAATTTCTGCTTTTAAAAATGTAATTATAGACGATAAAGCACAAGACCATAAATTATACTCAGATTTTATTGAATATTTAAAAAATGACGAAAAAATTTACACTAAAGGACCAACTACTAGTTTTATTAAATCAAAATATAAAATTAAATCAAAAGATATAGTTTTTTTTAGAGACAAACAGGAATTAATTTCAAATGAAAAAACTACGATAAGTGACAAACTAAACTTGTATAATCTTTCAAGATTTAAATTTTTAATTGATGATAGTGAGCTAATTGGTGAAAATATTGTAATTACTACAAATTATAACTTGCCAAAAAGTGATACATATTTTTTTAAAGATGCAAATATAAACTTAGATAATTATAACTTTATTGCAAGTGACACTAAAATAAAAATTCATAAAGATATTTTTGATATTTCTGATAATGATCCAAGACTATATGGTGTTTCATCTAATAAAAAAGGAGATATCACTAAAGTATATAAAGGAGTATTTACAAGCTGTAAAGAAACTGACAACTGTCCTCCTTGGTCGATGCAAGCAAACACAATAAAACATGATAAAAAAAAGAGGCAATTAATATATAAGAATGCACTCTTAAAAGTTTATGATTTTCCAGTATTTTATCTTCCAACTTTTTTTCATCCAGATCCAACAGTAAAAAGACAGTCTGGAATTTTAAAACCTGTATTGAATGACTCCAATGTATTAGGTAGTTCGCTTACAATCCCATATTATCATGTTCTTTCTGATAATAGTGACATTACTTCTACACCTACTGTATTCGATAATGATGCTACAATGTTACAAAATGAATATAGAAAAATTGGTAAAAACTTCAATTTTAAAGCTAATTTTGGACACACAAGAGGATACGAGGACTCTCAGTTAAATAAGAAAAAAAACATAAATTATTTATTCTCTGAATATAATCTTGACCTAGATCTTCGAAATTTTGACTCTAGTAAGATGTATTTGAAAATTCAAAAAGTAACTAATGACACTTTTTTAAAAATTTTCGAAAACAATTTTTTAGATAATAGTACTGCATTAAAACCAAACAATAATGATACTATGAATAGTCAAGTAAGATTTGTTCTTAATAATAAAGATTACAATGTTACAACAGGTTTTGTAGCAAACGAGAGCCTGGGTAAAATAAATAGTGACAGGTATCAATATGTCCTACCATATTATGATTTTAATTCTAACCTTTTTTCAGACTTAAAAATCGGTTCTGTAAATCTAAATTCGAATGGAAGTAATCAATTAAGCAATACCAATAATTTAAAATCAGAAATAATAAATAATATATCATTTACAAGTCTAGATTGGATTTCAAATAAAGGAATTAAAACAAGCTATAATGCAAATTTTAAAAATTTAAATTCTATCGGTAAAAATGTTGAAAATTACAAAAGTAGCCCTCAAATTGAATTTGCTTCAATTTTTGAAATTAACTCAACTTATCCTCTTAAAAAAGAAAATCTAAACTCTGAAAATTATTTAACACCAAAAATCTCATTTAGATTAAACCCAGGGGATATGAAGAACCATGGTTCTGCAAATAGAACAATAAATATAGATAATATATTTTCAGTGAATAGATTGGGTTTTGGTGACTCATTTGAGGCGGGTAGGTCTATTACAATGGGCATAGAATACAAAAGAGAGTTATTAAAAGATATGAATAAGTACTTTGAGGTAAAATTAGCATCTGTATTTAGAGACAAAGAAGAGAAATTTTTACCAAAAAAAACTACACTTAATAAAAAAACCTCTAACTTATTTGGATCAATCTCAAATAACTACTCCAAATATTTAAATATAGAATATAATTTTGCTCTAGATAATAACTTAGATGAATTAGAATATAATGAGATTAATACCTCCTTATACGTAAATAATTTAGTAACAACATTTAATTATATAAAGGAATCGGGCGAGATGGGAGATGAAAATTTCATAAAAAACACAACATCATATAGAATTGATGAACAAAATTATTTAAGATTTAATACCAGAAGAAATAGAAAATTAAATTTAACTGAATTTTATGACCTTGTGTACGAATACAAAAATGATTGTTTGACTGCAGGAATTAAGTATAAAAAAAAATATTATGAAGACAGAGACCTCAAACCAACAGAAGACTTGCTCTTTACTGTTACTTTATTCCCATTAACTATATATGAACATAAAGTTGATAAAATACCAAAATTTTAAATATAATTAAATTTTAAAAAAATAGGATGAAAAATAAAATTATTTTAGCAATTACATTAATTTATTTTTTTATAACAAATACCACATTTTCATTCGAAAATAAAATTCTATTTAAAATAAATAATGAAATTATTACATCTGTAGATATTTTTTTTGAGGCTGAATATTTAAAACTATTAAACAAAAATCTTGAAAAATTGGATAATGAAAAAGTTTTTGAAATTTCAAAAAATTCAATAATAAGAGAAAAAATAAAAATTATAGAACTGTCAAAATATACAGATAATTTTAATATAGAAAAAAAATACTACGATTTTCTTATGAGAGATTTTTTAAAAAAATTAGATTTTGAAAATATAGATGAATTCAAAAATTATATAAATGATAAAGATTTAGAAATTGAAAAAATTGAAAAGAAAATACAAATTGAATTATTATGGAATAAATTAATTTACGATAAATTTTCAAATGATGTTAAAATAGATAAAAAAAAAATTGATGAAGAAATATATAAAAGTAGTTTTCAAAAAGAGTTTTTATTATCTGAAATATTATTTAATTTAGAATTGAATGAAAACCTTGAAAACAAATTAAATAAAATAAAGAATGAAATTCAAACTAACGGTTTCGAAAATGCTGCTCTTCTTTACAGTATGTCAGCGACAGCAAATAATGGAGGTAAATTAAACTGGATTAAATTAAATTCCTTAAATAATAAAATCAAAAAAAATATTTTAAATATAGATATTGGAAATTATACAAATCCAATAGTTATACCTGGTGGTTTTTTAATATTAAAAGTTGAAAATATCAGAGAAACAAAAATAGATAGAGATATAAATAAACAAAGAGAAATTATTTACAATGATATTGCAAATAAGCAATTAAACCAATTTTCAAATATTTATTTTAATAAAGTAAAAAAAGAAGTTCAAATAAATGAATTCTAATAAATTTACATTAATAGTAGCAGGAGAACCAAATAGTGTTTTCTTGGAAATTTTATTTAAATCCTTAAAAAAAAAAAAATATAAAAATCCAATAATTTTGATTGCTTCATTGGATTTAATTAAACTTCAAATGAAAAAATTAAATTTTAATATGAATATAAATATTTTAAATCCAAAAGATTTTATAAATAAAAAAATCAATAATAAATTGATAAATTTAATAAATGTAAAATATAAACCAACAAAAGCTTTTGAAAAAATTACATCAAAATCAAATAAGTATATTCATACATGTTTCGATGTTGCTTTTAAAATTATAAAAAAATATAAAATAACTAAATTTATAAATGGACCAATTAATAAAAAAACATTTTTAAAAAAAAAATTTCCAGGAATAACTGAATATATTTCTCAAAAATTCAGAATTAAAAAATATTCAATGTTAATTTATAATAAAAAACTTGCAGTATGTCCAATGACTACCCATCTTCCTTTAAAATTAGTGACAAAAAATATTAATCAAAAAAAAATTAAAGAAAAAATAATTTTAATAGATAAATTCTATAAGTGTTATTTAAAAAAGAAACCAAAAATAGCTGTGTTAGGTTTAAACCCTCATTGTGAAAGCATAGATAAATATAATGAGGATGATAAAATAATTAGACCAACTATTAAATCATTAAGAAATAAAAAATACAACATATCTGGACCTTATTCAGCTGATACTATTTTTATGAATAATAACAGAAAACAATATGATGTAATACTTGGCATGTACCATGATCAAGTTTTAACTCCAGTTAAAACTTTGTATGAACAAGATGCGATTAATATTACACTTGGATTACCGTTTTTAAGAATATCTCCAGACCACGGTCCTAATGAAAAAATGTTAGGAAAAAATAAATCAAATCCATTAAGTCTAATGAAGGCAATCTCATTTTTGGATAAATATTGATTAAAGCAAAAAAAAGCCTTGGTCAAAATTTTTTAACAGATATCAATGTTTTAAAAAAGATAACTAATTTAGCTCCAATTCAAAATAAAATTATTTTTGAAGTTGGGCCTGGCACAGGAAATCTAACATCATACATTCTTGAAAAAAAACCTAAAGAAATCTATGTAATTGAAAAAGACAATGTATTAGCAACCAACCTCAATAATAAATTTGGTAATCTATTAAATATTATAAACGAAGATATTTTAAAAGTTGACGAAACTAAATTATTTAAAGATATCGTCACGGTATTTGGAAATCTTCCATATAATATTTCTACTGAAATATTGTGTAAGTGGATATTAAATTTAAAGGATCAATTTTGGTTTAATAATCTTATTTTAATGTTTCAAAAAGAAGTAGCAGATAGAATAATTGCAAAATCTAATACATCTAATTACGGAAGATTATCAATTTTAAGTAACTGGAGACTTAATATTAAGAAAATCTGTGATATAAAACCTGAATCTTTTTCTCCAAAACCAAAAGTTAACAGTTCATTGTTGCTACTTACGCCTAAACAAGATTTCATTAAAATAAAAAACCCAAAAAATCTTGAAATAATTACAAGAACTTTTTTTAATCAAAGAAGAAAAATGTTAAAAAAACCTTTTAATCAACTTTTTAATGGAGATCAAAGAATTTTGGGAAAGCTTAAAATTGATTTAAATCTAAGACCACAAAACTTAAATCTAGAAACTTATTATAAATTGGCCTGTGAATATGACGACTTAAGAAGTTAATTTATCAACATGGTCTCTTATATAATCTTGATCATAATCTTTAGGGCCATTATTTATTACCGCATCAATTAAATTTGTTATTTTTAAATAGCATTCATTCAAGTCATTATTTATCACTACATAGTCATAATTTATCCAATGCAAAACGTCTCTTTCAAATTGCTTCATTCTTTCCTCCGCTATTAATTTATCACTTGCATGTCGTTTCGATAATCTTTCAAACAAAACTTCTTTACTGGGAGGTAATATAAAAAAAGTAATTAACTTATAATCTAATTTTTTATTCTTTATTTGATCAGCTCCTTGCCAATCAATATCAAAAAGAACATTTTTTCCTTTATTTAGTTTGTCTATAACTGGTGT
>MDSV01006503.1_pt1 | contig 10132 bp, 11 predicted proteins | sample 810851 | NCBI WGS metagenome assembly MDSV01 (sample SAMN05326640, study PRJNA326480) | marine metagenome | isolation source: seawater | place: Atlantic Ocean: North East | collected 2012
ACTTTCTTTATTTCTAAAACCAAGTTCATTGATTGTCCCCCATTTTGGATATCTAAAAAGATATCCGTATGGATAATAGAAATATCCATATTCTGAATTATCACTTAACTTGTTGAAAATATTTTTTTCAGAAAAAGACTTAAAATCAAAATCTAACTTAATATTGGCTTTTGACAATCTCTCTGGTGCTGAATATTTCTTTTTTTTTTTAAAAAAATTAAACATACAATTACATTTTAATGAGAGGTCTTATTACTTTTCCTTTTCTTAAATCATTTAAAGCTAAATTTATTTGATCAAGCTTATATACTCTATTTCCAAAATATTTCTTCCATTTAAATTTTTTGAGTTTTTTATAAAATGTATTAAATTTATTATTATAGCTTACCTCGTTTTGCCAAGCGCCTTTAATAACTTTTCCCGTTACAAAGTTCCAGGGATCTACTTTGATATTTCTAAAAAATGGGTAATTTCCAATCACTACCAGTTGCCCTCCAAAATTTTTAACGGATAATAAGGAATTTTCAATTACATTTAAATTACCTGTACATTCAATAGCGACATTAAAATAATTTTTATACTGGCTCATAATTTTGTTAAAGTTATTTTTTCTAAGACGTATTGTGTTTGTTGCACCAAATTCTGAAGCGATTTTAAGTTTAGATACCACTATATCTGCTGCGTAAATTTTCTTAAATCCAGCAAGCTTTGCAGCGTATATACATGCAAGACCTAATCCACCAGATCCAAAAACAATTATATTTTCTTTTGAAGTACCTTTTAAAGTATTGAAAACTGCGTTAAAAGCTGTTGGAATTGCACATCCCATTAATACATCGCGTTTTAAATTACATTTTTTTGGAAGTTTTAAAATTCTATTTTCACTTACTATAGCAAATTTAGAGAAAGTAGAAACCGGTCCAGTATTAATAGTTTTATTATTCATATTTAAATATTTTGTATTACAACCCTTTAGACCAGATGACGGAATCCAGGTTAGACATACTTTTTGTCCTTTTTTAAATTTTGTAACTTTAGGGCCTACATCGACTATTTTTGCGGTGGCTTCATGACCCAAACAATGTGGCAAGTATTTATCCTTACCTCTTAAACCCATTATTTCTTGAACTTGAGTATGACAAATAGACGAATAAAAAATTTTTACTAATAATTGCCCTATTTGTAGTTTTGGTATATTCAATTTCATAACTTTAATATTATTTTTTTTTAATAAAACTGCTGCTTTTGTAATCATTTAGTTCCTAAAAGTATTTGTCTCACTAAAATCAGCTACTACATCACTACCTGAAAGGATATTTGAATCTTTACTAATAAGAAATTCTACTAAAGGGATAATATCACTTGGGTTTGCAAATTTTTTTCTTGGTAATCTAATATTTTTAAAGTTTTTATAGGCTTTTAAATTATTTTTTTTTAATCTTGCAAAACTGTTATCATCTGTTTCAAAAGCTCCTAGAATGATAGTTTTTATAAAAATATTTTTTTTTATATAAAATTTTGCAAGTTTTTTTGAATATACAGTTAAGGCAGCCTTTGCTGTTGAATATCCAATTGAAGCTGTGGATTCTAAAGCTGCAACTGAACTAATATGTAATATATTGCATATAATTTTTTCTTTAATTATTTTTTTTATAATCTTGTTATTAATTTCAGATTGAGAAAATAAATTTATATTAAAAAGTTTTAAAAAATCAGTTTTTTTTATTAAATTAGATTTTAATCCTAAACCACCTCCCATACAGTGAATAACAGTATCAATTTTTTTTATATTATTTAAAAAATTTAAAAGACCATTTACTTGAGTATCTTTAGATAGATCAGCTGTATAAAATTTATGGCTTTTATTTTTTAATTTCTTTTTCAATTTTTCCATCTTGGTATTACTTTGACCCACACAAATTAAAGAATTTTTTTTATTAAAAGCAATTGCTAACTTTTTTCCAAGCCCGCTTGTAGCACCAGTAATAAGAATTTTTTTTTTTATAGTTTTCATTTTATTTTTTTAGCTAAATCTCTCTCAAATTCTAAATCTTTTTTAGATAAGAAAGGATATAAATCATCAAGTTTTGGAGTAAAAAAACTTCCATTAGACAACAATTTATTTTGCGTTCTAGGAATTAGTTGCTGATTGGGTGGCATATTCATCTCAACTAAAACTGGTTGTTTAATTTTTATAATTTTTTTAATTTGCTTTTCCATTCTATTTTTTTTTAATTTAAAATATTTAAAATTAAAAGCTTTTCCAATTGCTTCAAAACTTGGGAAGGAAATTCCACTTAATTTATTTGATCCAACAAATCTATTAAAATTTTTCTTTTGCATAAGTTTCATTGTTAAATAACCCTCATTTTCGATAATAAAAATTTTCATTGGAATTTTATATTGAGAAATAGTTTGTAATTCTTGAATATTAAACATCAATCCCCCATCGCCAGTTATGCAAATAACATTTCGGTTTTTACCACCAAAGTAAGCTCCAATTGCACCAGGAACACCAAAACCCATTGATGCTAGTCCGCTTGAAGTAAATAATCTTTGTTCATTAGAATTCTTAACTTTAAATCCTTGCATGGTACAAGTGAAGCTCGTACCCATATCTGTAACTATTGTTTCATTGCCTTTTAAATTTTTTGAAAGACAGTCAATAAAATGAAATGAATTAATGCCTTTTTTTTCATTAAGGTATTTTTTTTCCATAACTGGATATTTTTTTTTCCATCTGTTTATAAGTTTTATCCATTGATTGAAATTTTTAATTTTTTTATTTTTAATTATATTGTTTAGTAATTTCATAAATGTGACTAAATTAATTTCGTATTTCAGTACAACATTTGAGAATTTATTTTTCCTGAGTTCTGCTTTATCGATATCAATAATTATTTTTTTTGATTTATAAGCAAATTCTTTTGTTTTATAGCCCGTTTGAGGAATAGATAATCTTGATCCGATGACAATAATTAAATCTGAATTTTCAACTGCAAAATTTGATGATCTGTCTCCAAAAATTCCCATTCTTCCAACGTATAACTCGTCATTAGAATTAAATATGTCACTAGCATTCCAAGAGCTTATAACTGGAATTTTTAATTTTTTATAAATTTTTTTAAAAATTTTTTCTGTTTTAGAAATATGAATACCATTTCCAGCAATTATTATTGGTCTTTGGGCTTTAGAAATATAATTCAACAAAGGTGAAAAATTTTTGTTATTTGGATTTCTATTTTTTTTTGGTTTATATTTTTTAATCAAGTTTGTATCAATTATTTTTGACTGAATATCTAAAGGTACATCCAACCAAACAGGTCCTGGTTTTTTTTCTAACATTATATTAAAAGCTTCATTTAGATATAAATCTATTTTATTTGGATCATCTATTGTTTTGGCAAATTTTGTTATTGGTTTTGCTAAGTCTATAATATTTATTTCTTGAACGCCTATTTGACGAGTTTTGGTTTTATTAATCATATCAGAACGAGGAACTTGTCCAGAAATAACAAACATTGGAATTGAATCAATCCATGCACCTGTAACACCTGTGATAGCATTGGTTGCGCCGGGTCCAGATGTTGTATGAAGTACACAAGGTCTATTTTTTTTTCTAAAATAAGACTCAGCAGCCATTGAAGCTGATTGTTCATGGTGAAAAAATATAAAATCTAAATTTTTATTTTTTCCAAATGACTCATTTAAATGCATGGCACCACCACCTGTAATACCAAAAATATGAGAAAATTTTTTTTTAACTAAGAAGTTTGAAATAAAATCTGAAATTCTTATTTTCATATTGGTCTACTTTAAACCAAGAGTTTTGGATGTAGAGAAATAATAATCACCTCTATAACCAATTATTTTAAACAATTGTAACCATTCTTTTTTGTGTAAAATTGTTGTACCAATTAATGTCCAATCATAAAATTTGTTTCTTTGTTTATCATTTTCATATGCTGCTAATACAACATAATTCTTTTTTGAAACTCTTTCCATTGCCCTTAATGTTTTAATTACATCACCTAAATTTTGACTATAAACAGAATTAAATGCAAATGTTAAATCAAAGAACTTTTTTTTGAATTTTAAATCATAGTAATTATTTAATTTTAAATGCCTTTTTACGACTTTTGGAGAATTATTGATTGGATAAGAATGATTTTCAATTCCATATATTTTGATACCAGGTAATAATGATTTAAGATCTTGTAAAAAAAAACCTTTTTTACATCCAATATCTAAAACTTTTGATTTATTATTTAATTTATATTTCTTTATGATTTTTGGTAAAAATTTTTTCCATCTACCATCATTTTTAAATCCACCGTAACCATTAATTCTTTTACCATCATAATAATTTTTATCTAATTTCCAAGATATAATTTTATTCTTTATAGATCTTTTTTTAGCAAGATTTGATCTTTTAACAGAGCTTTTAAAATAACCTATATCAAAATGTGCCATGAATTTATTTTTAAAGTTTAGAGTAAATACATTATACTATAAAATTGATATTTCATAAAATGCAAAAAAATAAGCTTAAAAAAGTTGTCTCTGTATTTATTTATTATAATAACCAGCTTTTATTGCAACTTAGGGATCAAAAAGAAACTATAACTCATCCTGGTCTATGGGGTGTTATAAGTGGTCAAATTTTAGATTGTAATGAAAATCCCCTAAGAGCTATTAAAAGAGAAATTAAAGAGGAAATTTCTTTAACTCGTATAAAGAACTTAAGATTTGTTGATATTTTTATTGAAAGAAAAAATGAAAATGTAATTAATCATGTTTTTACTTGTATTGTTAAAAATCCAAAATTTATTAAACTTAAAGAAGGTATTGAATATAGCTTTTTCAGAAAAAATGAGTTTTATCAAGGTTTTAAATATTCAAAAAAACTAAAAAAAAATTGTTATATTGTTAAAAACCAAATAATGAGAAAATTTCATTTTAGAACATCGCCAATTTAAATTATTTTAAAAGTTGAATTGTTCCTTTCATCCATTCACCAACATACTTATAATGTGGCGAAGTAACTATATTTTTATCTATAACACATGGTTTATCAATAAATTCTGCACCTGAATTGATTATATCATCTTTCCAAGCATAGTAACCAGTCATTTTAATTTTTTTAGTTAAACCAGCAGAGATGAGTAGCATACATGCACTACATGTGGCAGCAATAATTTTATTTTTATGATGAAATTTTTTTATCAATTCTAAAACTTTTAAATTAAGTCTCAATATTTCCATCGATTTAATTCCACCAGGTAAAATAAGGAGTTTATAATCATCAATATTTACATTATCTATTTTAATAATTTTATCCTCATCCTTTGGGGGTATCTTGGTTCCAAAAAAACCGTGCACAGCTTTATTATCATCATTGCAAGTGTGAACTTCAAACCCTTCTTCTTTCATCCTATAAAAAGGATATATGAATTCATGATCTTGAACCATTTTAGATGTTAGAATTAAAACTTTATTTTTCATTAATTTTTCTCACTTTCAATATTAGCATCTTGTTATAAATTTTGAATTTTTTCGATAGCTTTTGTAAAGTGGTTGTTTTAACAATTTCCCCATATTTGATTACATTTTGACCTTTTTTGTTTATCATTTTTCCATCCAATATAGCAGAAATACTTTTTTTTTTATCAGAATAATTGTTAAGATTTTTACAAAATTGTAACGAAATTTCTAGATCTTTCAATTTATATTTACTTACTTTACCAATTGCAGGTTTTTTAAATTTTAAAATTTTTGAGTTTAATTTTTTAGTAGATTTTAGATCCTCATAAGGCTTTTTCTCTCGACCATATTCATCCTCATATCTAATCAAATCCTTTTTATTTACTGGACTTTCAAGCTCTAAAGCCATCAAACCTTTTTTTGAAGTAGCCTTTAAAGAATGAAAAAGACCCGGTCTTATTACCAAGCTAGATAATGACTTATATTTTTTTTTATTTTTATTATAAATTCCTAATTGAACTTGAGCTGTACCGTTTAGAATAATAAATCCAGTTTTTTTAGTTGGATGACAATGAAGTGAGGTTTTATGTTTATATTTAATATTCAGTAAAGTAATTGCTACCAAATTTTTATTTCTAAAAATTGTATATTCTTGTCCCCATGGTTTATGAACAACTCTATTATCATAAGAACTGCTGAAATTTTTTGACATATCTTAGTTGCTTATTTAATAAAATTTAGCTTGGGATAGACGATACCTTTTTTATTTTATCTAATCTTTTACTGTAACTAGAGGTTGGGGGATCATACTTATCAAATACATTAGCAATTTGAGGAGCAAAGTTTTCTCCTACATCAGTTATTTGTATCTTATCGTCAAAAATTTTAACTAGACCATCTTTTTCATGTTCTTTTAGAAAGTTAATTTGGTCTGAAAAATACTCTTTAAAATTAACATCAAATCTTTTTTTAAAATCTGAATAATCAACTTGAAAATAAGTTCTAATTACATTTACCAAATATCTTCTTATTTTATCATCTTTTGTAAGTTTTGTTCCTCTATAAATAGGTAAATTTCCTTTATTTAAACATTCTTTATATAAATTAAGAGAATAATAATTCTGTGCATAATAATCCATTCCTAAACTACTTTTTGCTGAACTGCCAATAGCAATAAAATTTGTTGCCGCCCCTTTTTGCACACCTAAAGAATTGTAAACTGCCTCTTTATTTTTCATCGCCTCATCTATTGGATCACCAGGTAAAACATAAGTCTCAAAGCCTGCTCTTTTGTAGCCTGCAGCTTCTAATTCTTTAATTGCTACCTCAAATAATTTTTTTCTATCATAAAAATCTGGTAAAGGACCATCTTTAACCATTCTAACTTGTTGCTTACCAACCCAAGGTTTATAAGCTAATAACATTGGTTGAACCTGCGGTGGTTTAATTTTTACCAATTTATCCATTGTTCCTTTAAGCGAAGACTCGGTCTGCCCAGGTAAACCAATTAATAAATCAAAATTAAATGTATCAAATTTATTCCTTACTTTGTCAGTAAGAAGTTTTTCAAAAAGTTCTGCAGGTTGAACTCTATTAACTCGTTTTTGAACTTCCAAATCAAACTCCTGCACACCAAATGAAAGTCTGTTCACTCCACATTTGCTATAATGCAGTAATTTTTCCTCGTCCACTCTTCTAGGGTCAATTTCAACTGTAAAGTCTCCCACATTATTAAAGTCAAAGCATTTTTTAAGTTTGTCTACTAATTTTTCGAAGTCTTCAGCTTTATAAAATGTTGGTGATCCTCCCCCAAAATAAATTTCTTTAACATTAAGTTTTAATTTTTTTTGTTTAAGAAAATCAAACAATAGATCTATCTCTTTAAATAAATAGTTATATAAATAATCTAAAGCTGACTCGTAATTATTTGTTATTACCTTGCTGCATAAACAAAAGTAACATAATTGCTCACAAAAAGGTGTATGAACATAAAATATAATTGGTTCATTTTGATTATTTTCTAGCCAATCTACTAATGATTTTTTATATTCCTCTGATTTAAATTCATAAGACCAGTTATCCTTTGCAGGATAGTCATCATAATTAAAAACAATATCTTGGTGATATTTTTTTATTAAATCAGCACTAATTTTCATAAATTACTAATCTGTTATTTTGTTATAATCTACACCAACAAAAGGAATGTTCAAGGGTGCATTAGGGTCTCTCAAAAAAGGAATTTTCTTTAATGGGCTATATCTTTCAGTAATCACCATTCTAACATATCCCTTTTTTTTTGTTGGATAGCTACAATGTAGGACCTTTGAATTCATTAATAATACTGATCCTGCTTTAATATCTAAATCTATTTTTCTAAATTTAGAACTAGTATTTTTTTCTACGTGATTGTAGCTTTTTGTCCATTTTTTATCTGAAGTTTTTATTTTTTCTCTAATATGTTTAAAATATCCATATTTATGTGAATTTTTATAGATAGTAAGACCTCCTTTTAATTTTCCAGTATCATACAGTGGTGCCCATAACACAATAGTATCTCTAGCAATTTGATGTGTCTCTTGATGGGGGTTAAGCAATTTATCATTTGCATCGTCGAAAACATTTACGTGTCGTCTTCCAGAAAAAACTACTGGAGTATTAAAGTATTTTTTCACAATATTAATAATTTTATCTGAATAAAGAAATTTTAATACGTGTGTATCTAGAGAAATAATATCGAACCAATTACCTTTTAACTGAGGGTTTAATTTTTTTATTTGATAATATTTTTTTTGTAAATTTTTTTCCTTACCATTTTTAATATATTTAAGAGTATTTAAAAATGAATTTTTAATTTGATTAATTTCTTTTATTGATATGAAATTCTCAATTATGCAATATCCATTCTTCTTAATTTCGTTGGATATTTTTTTAGGATCTGTATTTTTATTATTCATTTTGCTTATTTAAAACAAGGGGAGCATTGGTGAAGGGAACTTCTTTCCAAAAGACTCGGTTGTTTTTCTTTTTTTAACTGTGTCTGTATCATTACTGTATAGACCTAAAAACCATCTTCCTTTTGGTTTATTGTAATTAACTTTTTCGAAATGATCTATTTGGGAAACTCCATGCAAAACAGTAGCATAACTAATAAGCATATCCCCTGTTTCAATTTGATAATCACAATCAATAATTTTTTTATTTTTTTTATAATAATAAAAACCACCTGTTTTGTAATCTTTATTTCTCTGAGATAAAAATCCACTAATAATAACTCTTTGATTATGATAAGGATCGTTATGTGTCTCTAACCATCCTGCGCCTGCTGGATAATGTACAATTTGAAAACGATCTATTACTCCATCCTTAGGAGTATTATTTTCATACTCATTTTGCTTAAAGCCCCCTAAGTATTTAAACAATCTCCATTTTTTATAAATTTTCTCATACATGTTAAGAGGATCTTTATTCCATGGAAAGAAGTAGAATGCATGTTTAATATGATTTGCACTATATTTTTTTGTAATTTTTTCATCAATTAATCTATGAAAGTTTGGACAGTTTTCTCTGATTTTATGAAAGGATTTTCTTTGATTTTGATTTATTTTCCAAGCTCCATTAATTAAATTTTTACAAAAACTTTTAGAGAAAGCTCTTTTCAAAAGATAGATATCTCCACTATACAAGGAATTAACTAATTTTTTTCTAATTACTGAACTTCCATTTAAAACTTTCTTTTCAAAATTTTTATAATCCTCGCTAATTAGTTTTCTTGCAAAAAGAGGTTGTTTTTTTTTAGATTCTAGACTCTCCCAATTTTCTAAATAAGGTCGATCAATAAATTTTTTTTTCATAATATAATATTTACCATAGCTCCGCACTTTGTAAAAAACACATTTTTACAAACATAAATACTTATCATAATTTTTAAACTGGATTAAATAAAAACTTATTTGTCCTAATTTTAGTTTTCAAATTTCCAATTAAAACTTCCATATTTCTTCTTTGGAGCCTAATTATGCTAAATATTTGATTTGTAAAAGGCCCAGATACAAACTTATAATTTTTGTCCTCAATTAGTTCATAAATATTCTTTTTAATAAGACCATCAGTATCTTCTAATTTTTTTAATTTAAAAATAAAAGATTCAATTTCATTTTGAGATTTTGAGGAATTTTCTAAAAAATATTTTAAACCTTTTGAATATTTTAAGTGATTTAAGGTTGATAGATTTATAAAACTTTTATGATAACAAAAAATATAATCTCCAAGAAGATCAATTTTTAGATAAGAAAATTTTTTTCTTTTTAAGCTTTGGATTAACAATTTTGGACTATAAAATATTAAATCATCTCCGAGTTTCTTATAAAATTCGTCTTTTAGAAGATTTAGTTGATTTTTGTTAAATTTAATAATAGTCCACATCTTTATATTTCTTTTAGTTCAATTGTTGAACAATATCGTTCAAGAGTTGAACTGTAAAGAGAAAAAACACTATATATTAGTGTACATTTAAGTGACTAAATATTCCGAATATGTATATCTATATTTGTAAAATTTTTTTCAGTGCATAAATCAAGCCAATTGAGCTATTAGTACTGGTCAGCTACATGCGTTACCGCACTTCCACACCCAGCCTATCAACGTGGTG
>MDSV01072775.1_pt1 | contig 10132 bp, 10 predicted proteins | sample 810851 | NCBI WGS metagenome assembly MDSV01 (sample SAMN05326640, study PRJNA326480) | marine metagenome | isolation source: seawater | place: Atlantic Ocean: North East | collected 2012
CATTTGATGTTACATATGAAATATCTGACGGACTGCTGTCACTCAAATAAAGCTGAGAAAACCTTTTCGCCTTATTATTACTGCTATCAATCTCAATTTTATTAATAAAATAAGCCCTATCTAGAGACTGTGCTCGCGAGGAAACAATTTGCTGCTCAATAACATATCTAACATTTAGCATATCCAATATATAGGAATCCTCCTTTATCTTTTCATTATCTCGAAAATCTTGAAAGATTTTGAGATCTGCAGGATGATACCCATTAACATCTTCAATATGATAACGAGGCCATTTATTCATACTAGACCCCCCATCCATATCTAAAATCCTAAAAATATCTCCATCATTTTTTTTGTCCAACAATCTACTAACAACATAAGATGTATCTGTGTAATCATTCTTAGTTTGTATCATAGCTATTTTTGACAAATCAACATTTAAAGACTTATAAAATTGACTATACTCAGAGCTAGCATCTTCAGATAATAAGTAGTCTGAATTTTCGGGATTAGTTATCCTTCTATTAATGAAATGGAAATCAAAAAAAACTAATAGACCAATACATGACAATAAAAAATAGTTTAGAATTTTAAACTTTAAAAAAAATGGCTGAAAATAATACAACAATACAATTCCTGAGAATGTTAAAAATATCAAAAGGAGCATTGTCCTAAAATCAGCATCAATCATTGATGTAATCAAAGGCTTTACTAAGGCACTTTTATCCTTTGCATTCTGCTCTGCATTTTTATAATAAGGAGCTAAAGCCTCGTTTAATTCATCAAATTGAGATTTGTAATTTTCACTAACAAATTTTTTAAATTGAGCAATACTATGATCTGCATTATCAATATTCAGCTCTCTTATTTTTATTTCAGCATCAATAATTTCATTTTGTTTTTTTTCTTCCAATAGCGTTAATTGCTCAGACTTATACCTATTGATAGGATCATTATTTTTTTTAATAAATGCTTGCTCAGGACCACTTCCAGGATCGATCGAATAGAATCCCAAACAAATCAAGAAAAACATAGTAATTAAATAAATAGGCAATATAGTTTTTCTATTTTTCACATCTCTAAATAGCATACTAATGCCCATTCCAGCCAGAACCATGGTACAAAATTGCACAATAATTAAGAGAAATGCAGGATTTCTAAGTTTTGAAAAGAAAGGAAGATATTCATAAAAGAAAGTGTAGAAGCCTATAAAATTTTTCCCAAATGACAAAGTTAGAAAAAAGGGTAAACATAGCATTAAAAATGCTTTAAAAATAATCAATTTATGACGAATAGCTCCATAAATAGCAAAAATTAGCATAATAACACTCATGTAATGAGGAAATGAAGTAAAGGCCATAGTACCCCAATATGCTTGTCCGCCAAAACCATAATAGGATGGAATAAAAAATGTTACAATCTCTCCAAAGCTAAAAGAGAACTCCGTAACATACTCCAATCCCGCCCCCTGACCTTCACCAGAACTTCTAGTTGATAGAGGAGTATATGACAACAGAGGTATATAGAGACTGAGAGAACTCACAAAACCTAGCAAAAGACTTGCAATAGTATAAAGTAGCCAATTAATATTCTTATCTTTTTTTATACAAAATTGGTAGATGATATCAATTAGAATTAAAATTCCAAGCATAAGCCATGTATAATAGGCCATTTGAACATGCCCCCTAAGAAGCTGAAGCGCCAAAAACAAGGATAAAACTGCAAGTCTCTTAATTGAAGGATTGTTTTTAAGGTTTATATAAGAATAGAAAACCCATGGCATATAACATAAAGTCATGACTTGGCTACCATGGCCATGTACTAACATTCCAGTCATATAAGGAGTTATCACAAAACCTAAAGCAGATAAAGTAGATGCAAATTTATCTAATTTTAATCGCGTACAAAGAAAGTACATTCCAATCCCAGCAAAAAGAAAATGAAAAATATAATTCCAGAACCAAGGAACTCCTAATGAATACAATACTTTCATAATATAGTTAGGAGGGTAGTAATCAGATATATTTTGAGCAGAATGCACAGAAGGAACACCTCCCATCATCCATGGAAACCAATATGGGTACTCGCTTGATTTAGAAATCGCTTCTTTAACGTTCCTAGCAGAGACCTTATCATTTGCTCCATAGAAACTCCTGGAACCATCTAGCGTGTCACTATAAATCAACATTAGAGCCACAAATATGACCACTGAAGATATAATTACGCCAGAATTATCTTTAAATATTTTCTTTAAACTCATAATTATTTTTACCAATCATTTTTTTTAACTCATTATAATCATTTACTTCTTGAAGTAAACTTTTATCAATATAATAATCCAGTATCTTTTTAAAAGAATATGCATCATCCCAAATCATTCCATCTGGACTAAAGTCTTGATTAAGTGTGATAGAGTTATTGTCCATTTTTTCACCATCAATTGAAGCATGCTCAAAATCTATAATTTTAATCGCTTCATTTACCACAATCACATTATGAGGTCGAACGTCTCTATGAACCAGACCAATACTACTCAAAAAGAATACAATATTTTTCATTTGAGCAATTAAATTAAAGTCTAAAATTATTTTTTTATTAATTCTATCACCATCCAACTCTTCAAAAACATTATAGGAAAAATTGCCAATGTTTGATAAAAAAATCTTTGGGTAAAAATTTATAGATAAGTGATCGTGCTCGCTCATATACTTAAATATTTTATACTCGTGCATAACCTTGTCATCTGATTGTAATTTAACAAAAAAACAATTACCACCAGAATCATAAACATTAAAATACTTTGCTGATTTTTTCCATAAAAAAAAATTATTAATCTTGATTGAGTAATATCCTTGAGACTCAAGCTGAGTTCTTAAGCGATTATAATTTAGGCATACCCACCTTATAGAATGGAGCGAGTTTTTATAATGGACTAGAAGTCTTTTAACCATTTTTAATACGACCCATCATTTCCCATAAACTTCTTTTAACGCCCTTACTACCATGCCTAAATTGAACAGAAAAATCATTAGGCCTTGTTATGCTATATTTTTTATTATTTAAAAAAATCTTTAGTAAGCTCATCATTTTAGACCTATCCGCCATTATACTAGATGAAAAATTTATATCAAGCTTTTCTGATAACTGTGTAAGTCTGTTATTATATTTATCATTAAATTTATTTTTATGGATAAGAGCATGATACAATAAAGAATAAAACTCATTAAGAGGATCTGGAATGTAAAATTTACCTTGGTATAAAATTTTATTTTTTAATATATCACTAGCCCAACTTGAATCATAATATCCATCTCCTACAATCCTCGTATCAATATTATATATTTTTTCATCAACACTGATTTCATAAGCCGCTCTGTCATTGTATATATGTTTTCTAGAACCATTAATGTGATAGGAAAAGTCTACATCTGATGTAAGAATATCAACATCATCTTTAGGCGATAAATTTTCATAATTTCTCAGCACAACATAATTAGAGCTTATATTTAAAAATTGAAATAAATCCTTAAAATCTGACCAACCATCGAAACCTTTGATATCAATTTCTATATCTTTTACTTCTCCATTCCATGCCTTATCATTCAAAAAACAATCAGATGTCTTTTTAAATAAAAAATAAATATCGTGAACAGACTCCTCTACATTATTGGAAGTATGCACTTTATGACCGCCACCTGTCCATTTTCTATACAATTGTTTTTTATCAAACAAAATAGAATTTACCTTTTCTCTTCCTTTTGAAGTTTCTCTAAATTCATATATAGGGTTGCTTTGCCTTACAATAATTGAAATGAACGGTCCTGTTCCGCAATGTTTTTCTTTGAAAGAACCGCTAGGTAATTTCTGACCATAAAAACGGCTTAAATTGCTTGAAAAAAAATCCTGACTCCAAAAAACTTTATTTACTTCCAATATTTGAAAGTCATTTTTTAAATCAAATAATATTTCATCAATCTTGTCTAATGCTTTTTCCCAGACCAATACAAGATGTGTTTCTAAATTCATGATCTAAATTGATAGTAATCGTCTAATTAAAAATAATGGAATATTAAAAAGTGATAGTAGGCCAGTATGCTTAATCGATAGCCTAACATATGATGAAAGGGTTTTAAAAATCTTAAACCATGTTGAGGTTGAGCCTGAAACTTTATGAAATAAAAAAGGGGCATTTAGGAAATAGCAATTTACTCCTTGTTTTTGAGCCCTTAAGCAAAAATCCACATCCTCCATATACATTTCATATTGAATATCAAATCCTTCCAACTTATGGACCGTAGAAGACTTAACAAACATACAGCAACCAGTAATATAATCAGTAATAGAGTCCTCAAAGTCTTCATCTATTCGCCTAATACCCAAGTGCTTAATCATTCCACAATTCAAATTGACTTTTCCACCAGCATACCAAATTCTAGAATGATCACTTTCATACATTATTTTACAGCCATAAATATTGTTTGCTCCATACTTATCAACACCAATAAAAAAATTTTTCAATATTTTGGAATCAACAATTGTATCATTATTTAAAATCATATAAAAACAATCCTCGGAATCTTGATTAAAAAAATAATTATATCCTCCAGCAAACATCAAATTATCATCTGAAGCAACAACTCTAATATCAGCATGCTCTTTTTTTAAGTAATCAACAGAATTATCTGAAGACCCATTATCAATCACGATAATTTCAAAATTGTCGTAATCAATAGACTTCACAGATTTAAGGCATTCGGGTAAATGTCTCAAACCATTGTAATTTAAAATCAGAACCTTTACTTTCATTTATCCAACTTATTAATTAGGTTTAAAGTAGCTTTTACAAAATTTGACCATTTAAAATTATTTTTATATTCCTTTATATTCTTTACATAAAATTTTTCATCATAAGAATCAAAAAAATCTAGTATTTTTATTGATAAATCATTTTTCGATTTAGAATTAAAAACATATCCTGTTTTACCAATATTTACGACTTCAGCCAAACCTTCTAGATTTGACACTATAACTGGCTTGTTATAATTGTAAGCCAGAGGTATAATACCACTTTGAGAAGCACTAATATAAGGCAAAACAACAACATCAGAAGCAGAGAAATACAGATTAACTTCACTATCTTTTATGTACTCTTCAACCCAATAAATTCGATTAGAATATTTAGATTTTTCAATCAATGATATATATTTTTTCTTTTCACCATAACACTCTCCAGCAATTAACAATTTAATTTTTGAATTTTTTTCAAACACTTTCTCCATTGATGAAATTAACAAATCTAAACCTTTGTACTTTCTAATAAGGCCAAAAAATAGAATAATATTTGAATCTTGAATCTTCAATTCTAGTTTAGCATCCTCCTTATCGATACTATCTGAATAATTGTCATATATTGGATGAAACACTTTATCATATATTGGATTAGAAAGAATTTGCTTTAACTCTCGCTCAACTTTTGCAGACTGCACAATATGCGCATCTGCATATACAAGAAATCTTTTTAACAAAAACTTCACAAATGGAAAAGACTCATGAGGAAAGATATTATCATAAATTATTATAACTTTGCAATTAGTAGTTTTTTTAATTTTTTTAGCAATATATCTATAGCAAGGAATAAAAAAAGGGTGCCAAAACTTAATTATAAGGAGCTCAGAATCATTCGATTTGATATCAGAGACCACTTTCATCCATGTAATTGGATTTGTACTACTTAGAGATCTATGTCCTATCGTAGATTTATCATCATACTGACTTTTTCCTGGAAAAAAAATTGAAGGATATAATTTTTTGAAATTAACAATATGAATATCATTATTATTTTTCAGTTCATTTAATATTAGGTTAGAGTGGTTCGATATACCGCCTCTATATGGAGGAAAGACAGATATGAAAGATATTTTCAATTAATCAGCTTCTTTTGATATAATTTTCATGCTACCGGGCGAAGACTTTTTTGTTTTTCTAACAATCATTTCTCCTATAAAACCTGTAGAAAAAAATTGAATACCCACTACTATAAGGAGTATTCCAAGAAAAAATAATGGCCTCATAATAGTATAATCACCATCAAAGTAGGATGGATACAATCTAAAGGCAAGCCATTGAATCGCTAAATATAAATTTATCAAAAAACCAGAAAAACAAAAAAACAACCCAAATCTACCAAAAAAATGCATAGGTCTATTTAAATATTTCTCAAGAAAAATAATTGTCAAGAAATCATAAAAACCATGAAAAAATCGAGATTTACCATACTTACTTTTACCAAATTTTCTTGGATGGTGCTTAACCTCTACCTCTGTCACTTTAAAGCCCTCAAAGTGCGCCAACACAGGAATAAATCTATGTAGATGGCCATAAACCTTAATAGATTTCACAACCTTACTTCTATAAGCCTTTAAGCCGCAGTTAAAATCATGAATTTTAATACCTGTCTTCAAGCTTGTTATTAAGTTAAACACCTTGGAAGCAATAATTTTTAGAAATGGATCTTTTCTATTTTTTTTCCATCCTGAAACTAAATCCCAGCCTGAATCAATTTTAGATATTAAAGTATTGATTTCTGATGGATCATCTTGCAAATCTCCATCAATTGTGATAACAATATCTCCTTGTGTAATTTTAAAAGCCTCAGATAAACCCGTAGCTTTGCCAAAATTCCTCTTAAAGTCAATCATAAAAATACTTTTATCGGACTCAACTAAATCTAAAATATTTTTCCTAGACTCGTCAGTTGACCCATCATTAATAAAAATAATCTCACTATTATATGCTTTTAATTCATTTTTAATCTGAGAATAAAGAGGAAATATAGAATCTTGTTCGTTAAGAACAGGAACAATTACTGATATTTTCTGATTACGAGACACAACTTGAATTATAGGTAATTTAAATAATTCAAAAAAGATAAATTATTTAAACAGAACTATCTTATTAAAATAATGTATATAGATTGGTTTGTGAAAGTAGCTACTTTTTATATTTCTCTTTAATATAAGATTCAGGAGTTTTTCCATCTGGCACTTCTACCATCTCTTTTTTAAATAAAACTGTATCTTTCTTGGTTTTTACAGATCTGATCAACTTAACAAAAGTGCTATTTTTTTTACCTTGCTTTGAAGTTTTATCTCCAAAAGTTTGTTTTTTAGCCATAATTCTATCTCCTAAATTTGAAATCTATATATATAAACTGTCATAATATACTTAATTAACTTTAGAATCCTCAACTCTTTGTATTTGAAACGATCTATTAATTTCATATAATTCTTCATCATCATAATCTATTTTATCATCTGAGCTTGGCTCAATTTCAGCAACTTCATCAATATTATCAATTAATCCACTATTATCAATAACCATACTTTCATTCGCAGTCGATATGGATGGTCTAAAAAATGTAACCATTACAACTAATAAAACAGCTGCAACGGCTCCAAGTGAAGAATATACAGGATTATCAAACAACTTAAATATATTTAAAGAATTATTCTTTTTATTATCATAGATATCAATACTATGTTTCAGACGATCATCAAAAGAGGAGCTCAATCTAAGACTATCAACATTTTTAATATCTGATATCATTTCCCTTATCTGTAAGACTTCCTGCTTAATCTTGCTATTTTCATTCAGATAAGCTTCAAACTTTAACTTTTCGCTGTTAGACATACTATTTTCAATATAATCTGTAATTTTAATTTGCAATTCTTTATCTATCATTTATTATACCCTTTTTCTCTTAAATATTGATTCAATTTAACTCTACCTCTATTAATCCTTGATTTAACCGTTCCAATCGGCAGCTCCATTATGTTACTAATTACATCATAAGAAAGTTCCTGAATATCTCTAAAAATTATCATTGTTCGAAATTCTTCTGTCAATTTCATCAAACATGAATTGACTACAGAATTTATTTCAAAGCTGTCAGAGCCCTTATCTTGTATAACATTATTATCGGACGAAATTGCAAACTCCCTATCTTCTGTACTAAGCTCAGATGTTGAATAGGTTTTTCTTCTTTTCTTTTTTCGCAGTTCTGTTCTACAAATATTTAAAGCAATAGTATATAGCCATGTAGAAAACTTTGCAATTTCTCTATATGTATTTTTATGGGTATAAAGTTTTAAAAATGTATCATGCGCTATATCTTGAGCAGCATCAACATCATTGACATATCTATATACAAAATTGTAAATTCTATCTTTATATTTATTGTAAAGTATTTCATAAGCAACTTTATTACCATCTTGAAATTCTTTTATTAGCTGTTCATCAGTTTTATTAACCATTACAAGCCCTTAAAATCATTAATTCAATTTTATAATTAATACCATATTGAAATTTTTTAATCATTCTATCTATATTATATAAATCTATAAACAATTGCTTTATTTGTTCAGATGAATATTTAGATGAATACATGCTAATATTTTTAGAAATTATTTTATTTAAAATGGGAAATTTACCACTTACATTTTCATAGTTCTTAGTTGACTGTATGTTTACAAATAAATTAGTTAGGCCATTTACAATATAATTGTGAGAAACACCATTAATAAGCAATGAATGAAAAATGTCAAGAGATTGTCTTAAATTCTTTTTACCTATATTATCAAGAAATTGCCAATAATGATAATTACGATTACTAACCAATGAAACACTATACTCATCAGATAAAGTTAGTGGTTGCCCTGCATTATACATATTGTGCTTATCTATTTCATTAATAATATTGCTTAAATTATCACCATAATACTCAATATAAAACCTCACTAAATCGCTTGAAATATTTATTTTTTTTGATTTTGCATAGAATTGAATCCAATTAGTCATTTTTGATGGAAACGGAGTTCTTATATCTACATTTGTAATAGAAGAAGATAAAGTTGAAATGAATTTATTTTTTATCCTAAAATCAGGAGAAATAATAATAACAGATATATCTTTTGATGGATTGTTTTTCAAATAATCTATAAAATCAGTCTGTGCGCTTTTTGAAATCTTATTAATTTCCCAACACACTATAACTTTTTTTGAGTCAAACAATGAGTTAGACTTCAATTCATTTAAAAAGGATACATCTGAATCAACTCCAAAATGATATAAAAGCTTACTACCATCTTCATTTAAAAACCGATGAACAATTTGGTTAATAAAGAATTTCTCTAAAAATATATCGTCTCCACTAAGGTAATAATTGTGAATTTGTTGATTATTATAGTTTTTAATTATTTCTGATATAGTTTTCATATTTTGTTTAATAAAAAGATAATAATAATAAGCCTACAGCAAAACAGTATATCGAAAAGTACCACAAACGACCTTCTGCTGTTACGAAAATTAATAGTCTAATAGCTACATAACCAACAACTAATGAAGTAATAAATCCTAAAATTGGAAAACTAGATATTGATCCATTGAAGAATATCTCTTTTGATTTAATAAGACACGACCCTAATATTGCTGGGATTGCGAGAAAAAATGAAAACTTGGTCGCATCTTTTGAATTCAACCCTAATAACAAAGCAATTGAAATGGTCATTCCAGACCTTGAAATGCCAGGCAAAACAGCAAAACATTGCATACACCCGATTATAATGGCAATACGCCAATTTAAAGATTGATTTCTAGTTTTAGCAAATTTGGTCGATAAAAGAATGACTCCAGTTATTAAGATACAGTAATTAGCAACCGGGAAAGCAAGATTAATATCATTGTTAATTTTATCAAAAAAATTAAATAAAAAGAGGGCAGAAAAAACTAAAGGAACAGTTCCCAAGAATATGTAAGCAGTATACTTTTGATTTATTTTTAAAACTATTTTTTTAATTTCATCATAGTAATAAATAAAAACTGAAATTAATGTTCCTAGATGAAGAGCAATTTGCTGAAGAGCCAAATTTTCAGAAGAAAAATTCATAATTTTTTTTAAAAACACTATATGTCCCGAACTACTAATTGGTAAAAACTCTGTAATACCTTGAATTAGTCCTTCTATAATTTGCCCTAATATGTTATCCATTGCTTCTCATATATGCAACCAAGCTCATTCTACCTGACCTTATAGAATCTCGTCTATAACTATGTAAATTCAGGTCTTCAAAAGTGC
>MDSV01108385.1_pt1 | contig 10132 bp, 3 predicted proteins | sample 810851 | NCBI WGS metagenome assembly MDSV01 (sample SAMN05326640, study PRJNA326480) | marine metagenome | isolation source: seawater | place: Atlantic Ocean: North East | collected 2012
CTTGTATTAATGAAAATAATTACGACAAATTTTTTGAAGAAATAGAGAAAGCATTTTGGGGGTATTTTTCTGATAAATTTAAGGTTTCTTCCTCTAATTTATCAAAAGAAAATATTGATATTTACTTTAACAAATACGGAATAGAAGATAAAATTAAAGATCAGTTTATTAGCATTATCGACACCTGCGAACTAGCTAGATATACTCCTGTAATTGACAAGTCTCAAAGAATGGATGAGATTTTAAAACAATCAAAAGAAACGATAATAAAATTAGAAATAGAATCAAAATGAAAAAATTACTATTAATTAATTACCTATTTATTTCGTTAACGTGTATAGCAAATGATACAATTTTTTCAAATGCCAATAAACTTTATAGTGAATCAAATTATGTTGAAGCATGTAACTTATACTTGCAAATTATTGAACAAGGATCAGAGAGTGCTGAGCTATACTTTAACATAGGTAATTGTTATTACAGAACAAACGATTGGGCTAATGCAATTTGGTTTTTTGAAAAAAGTTTACAATTAAAAAATAAAAATGAAACAAAAAAAAATTTAGAATTAACAAGATTAAATACTGTTGACAAAATTGAACCTCTTCCTGATCTATTTTACAAAAAATGGTGGATTATTTTAATTAATATTTTTTCAACGAAAAACTGGCAAATTATATCTTTAATTTACATAGGGGTTATTTGTATACTATTTTTCATAATTTCCAAAACTAAAATTATTTACTTGTCATCAATTTCTATATTATGTTTGTTCATTACATTTTCATCAAACAAAATTGATTCAAAAAAATATGGTATTCTTTTTTCTCAAAATGTTACAGTTAAAAGTGCTCCAACAGAAAATGGAACCAATCTTTTTTCGCTTCATTTAGGTGCCAAAATTGAAGTTATTGATGAAGTTGGTGAATGGATAAAAATTAGAATAGCTAACGGAAATATTGGCTGGATTACAAAGAATAACTATAAACTTCTTTAAAAAACCACTTCTGATTAATGTTTAATTATATCTAAAATTTTGAAATTTATTTTTTGGGTTATTTTTTCTTATATTTGTTGATTAAACAATTATTTTTATGCGACATTTATTATATACACTAACTATTCTAGTTTTATCAACAAATTTAGGATTTTCAAATACACAAATTTCTGAAGATAATTGGGTAGTTTATTTTGAAAATGATAAATGCATCATTAAATACAAAAAACAAAACTGTACATATGAAGATTTTTTTAATCAGGATTATATTATTTTACAGTTAACAAATAAAACAAATGATCAATTAAAGGTTTCATGGAATGAAGAAAGATGGTACGATAATATTTGCTCAAATTGCGAACAAGATAGCGAAGAATATCGTAGAACTACTATGATAGATGCTAATCAAATATTAGTTGGACAATGTAATTTTCATAGTAATCTTAAAATATTTAGCAATTTTTCAGAAAAACTTGAAGATATGCCTGGAGTAAATAAAATTGTTAGACTAACTAAATTTGAACTTAAAAATATAAGGATAGATGAATAAGATAAAACTATATAAATTATTTGCAACAACTATTTTGCTGATTTTTTCTTATTTTGTTGTTGCTCAATGTAATACAAATATAACTACTATCCCATCATCTCTTGATACCGTTAATTGTGGTGAGAGTGTTCAACTAGCAATTAGTTTACCTGTAAATGCTTTAGGAGATGATTTTAGTTCAGGTTCATTAGGTAGTATTTGGCAAACTAGTACTGCTCTTAATTACACAGTAGTTCAAAATATTCCAAACGGATGTAGTCCTCCTGTATATTGCACTAACCCTCAGCCTAATTGGGTGTTTTGGTTTACCGGTGGTCCAGCAGGATGGTTAACGACGGTTCCATTAGATGTTCAATGTCCTGGAACACTAACTTTCGACTACAGACATGAAACACAATCTCCTGCACCATGTGATGGACCTGATCAACCAAATGAAGGACTGTATTTAGAATACAGAACTCTTGGAGGTACTTGGACCACAATAAACTACTTCGTACCTGTTAATTCTGGGGGACCAATTCAACAACATTGTTGGAATAATTATTCATTTCCAATTACACCTGCAATGTATTCAACTGGAACACAATTTAGGGTTGGAACACAAACTACATCTTCAGCAAACTGGGATCAATGGGGTATGTCAAATTTTAATGTTGCACTAAACCCCCCTTGTGGAGTTCCTTACACAAGTATAATTACAGGACCAAGTGTTCCAGCAAATTACACTCTAGATACAATAACAGTTTCACCAGCTACAGACTCTGCTATTTATATTGTAAATGTTACTGATGGTACAAATAGTTGCAGTGATAGTGTTACAGTATATATTGAACAACCTTCTATTCAAACTTCATTAATACCTGCATTATGTGCTGGATCGGATACTTTAAATGCAGAGGCTACAATCACTAAAAGATGTAATTATTCAATAGTTTTAAGAAACTATAAAAGTGGAGGTCCAAATTTTCCTGGTTGGGGAACTGGTCAACCCTTTCCTAACGATTATAACTATGTTGATTTTTATAGAAATGGTGTGCTAACTGGGTATTTTACCATGGGAAGCGGCGGACAAAATGCAACAGACACATTCCCTCTTCCTCTTGTTGATGGTGATTTAATTGAAACTGATTTTAGTGGTTATGGAGCAGGAGGCCCATCAGGAACAGAATGTTACTATTATATTTATGATAGCCAAATGAATTTAGTTGCTTCAACAGCTTATGGACCAACACCAAGTAGTTTTTGGAACACAATAGATGTTAACATTACTAATGGAGGTACAGGCTATAATATTCCGCCTTGGAATGCTGTTAATCCACAACCTACATGTTCCTTAGTAGGAGGAGGAGGAACATATACGTCCTGTATTGTTAATGGAGTAAATTGGCCAAACGGAAATATTAGTTCTATTACAGTTAATGGTGCAATTGGATATACGTCTACTCCCACTTTAATTATTAACGGAACTAATACGACACCCGCTATTGCAAGTGCTCTATTAAATAGTGGGTCAAATCCGACAGTAGGACCTGGAATTACAGTTTCATGTCCTGTTTCTAATACATATACTTACGCATGGACAAATATCTCAACTTCACCACCAAGTACAAACGGTCTATCAAATCCTAATATATCAAATCCTGTTTCTACTGTAGCAGTACCAACTCAGTACCAAGTAATTGCCAGCGACAATAATAACCCCCAATGTGTTGCAGTAGATACTGTTTCAGTTTCGGGTAATCCAGGAAATGGGAATTTTGATGTTGCTTTGACTAGCTCAAACACTATTTGTAATGACGGAAATCCTTTTAATATTACCTTTCAAATTACATCTAACAGTATTCCACAAATCAATTCTGGAATTTTTACATTTGATTTAGAAGACGGTAGCGGAAATATTATTGTAGGTGGCATTCCTTTTGATGCTTCAATGCTTCCATTTAATGGATTTGTACCATCAACAGCGCTTCCTAACCCCTTAGCAGCTGGAACATACGATTTTGTGATTACAAATGTTCAAGATGCAACTCCATGTCCTATTGCTATAAATTCTGGCACAATAAGCATTACAGTTAACAACCCTCTTCCAATAGGAAATCCCCCTAATAATCCAATTCAACTATGTACATCAAGTCCACTAACTGATACATTATGGAATAGCTGGAGTGTTTTTCCAGATCAAAATGGCACATGGGATTATCTTGGTGTAACACCAGTTGGAATTGCAGGAACTTTACCATTTAATGGTTTTCAATATTCACTTGATCCAGGTAATTGTGGTTTTGGAAATCATATTTTTCAATACCAACTTCCAATGGTTAGTGGATGTCCTACACCTAGCCCTACACTTATTAATATTAATATAACCTCAGCACCTGATGCTGGCGTATTACCAAATAATATTCCCCCAATTTGTATTAATGACCCTAGTCTACCTCTAAACCTAAATAATTTATTTACCACAGCTCCAGTTCCATTCTCAACAACTTATTGGACAGATGTTACAAATAATGTTCCTGGAATTCCAATTAATTACTTGTTTACTCCTACAGGTGCAGGAAATTATACCTTAAGATATACTGCACCATTAACTGGAAATTGCCCAGCTGATTATGAAGAAGTTGAAGTAGTTATATATGATATTCCTAACGCAATAATTAGCTCTGATGATGCTGACAATCAAATATGTGAAGGAGACAATATAAAACTAATTTTCAATATTAACAATGGTACACCTAACTACAATGTAAATTTTATTGATCCAAATGGAATATCAAACAATGTTACTTTAAATGCCACTGGAAATGATGTAACAACAAATTTACCCATAGAAATCTATCCTAATATTGGATCTAATCAATATACATTAATAAATATAACTGATAATAATTCTTGTTCAAATAATTCTCAAAATAATGTAGTAATTAATGTTATTCAGGCTCCTGATGCTGGAAATCCTACAATTAACACAATATGTTCAGATAATTTTACAACATGGGATTTAAATTCTGCTCCTTTATTTACAGGAGGAGATTTAAATGGATCTTGGACTTACCAAGGAACAGTTCCACCAACACCTATTCCATTTGGTACTTTTCAAGCATGGGATCCGATACTTAATAACCCTATCGATCCATTTGGTACATATAGATATACTGTAAGTGAAATTACAGGAACATGTGCTGACGCATGGCAAGAAATTACAATTAATAGTGAACAAGCACCAAATACTGGTAATGCTACTAATGATAATATTTGCTTGAATAATTTTAGTGCTGTTTCACCATATAATTTAAATAATCTACTTGATGGAACACAGGATTTAGGAGGAAGCTGGTTTTTCAATGGAATCTTAATCCCAACTGGTACAATAGATCCAAATGATCCGCAGTTTAACATTGGAAACATAGGTAATATTTTTAGTTATCAAATTACACCTAATGCATTAATTTCTGTATGTACAAATAATGGGTCATTACCTTATGAAACACAATCTACACTTATTATTCATCCTACTCCAGTAATGGACCCTAATACTTTTATAAACAACCCTCCTTTACCAGCATCTGTACCTCAGGGTAATTTTACCACAATTACAATTGATATGCTTGTAGGTACTCCACCATTCAATATCATTGTGAATGGAAATGAAACTCCTACAGCAAGTTCAAGTAATTTTAATATTTTAGGTATGTCGGGAACTGGTATATTAACCCCGAATTACGATATTAATACAAATCCTGTAACAATATCTGTAGATCAAATAACTGATAACAATGGTTGTATAATTAATCCAAATATCAATACTGATATTTTCGTAGAACCTTGGCCACTTATTTCTGCTAATACTGCTCCAGTAGTATGTGAAGAAAATGGAGCTCTAGATTTAGTTCTACAAGCAATACAAGGTGCAGTTCCTCTTACAGTTTATTGGGAAATCAATGGAGTACCGCAAGCAAACGCTCAAATAAATTCATTAAACACACCAACATTATTTCCAATGCTTATTCCTGCAGATTTAAATAGAATTGCACCAGGACCTGTAAATAGTATAGTAATAACAAGTATTATTGATGCTCAAGGAAATTTATGTCCACCAAGCTTGTTACCAACAAATTTATCTCCAATTGAAGTTATTGTCAACCCTAGTCCAGAAATATCATTATTTAATGTTTTAGATTCTGAAATATGTGAAGGTGAAGATGCAGTACTAGAATTTAATTTTATCAAAGGAACACCTCCTTTTAACATCAGTCTTAACGGATTTGGCATTGCACCACTTACTGGAACTACAAATCAAACACATACTGTTACACCGCAACTAACAGCTAGTCTAACTCCTTATAATTATCTTGTTACTTTCTGCCAGGATAATAATGGTTGTATAAGCACCAACATACCTCCTTCTATTGATATTACTGTTAACCCAACTCCTGAAGCATCTATATTTTCATTTGTTCCTAATGATATTTGTGAGGGTCAAAGTAAAAACTTAACTATATCTATAAATTCAAGTATATTAGCTGTTCCTCCTATTTACACTATTGAAATTAATAATGGTTTAATAACAAAAGATATTGATCAAAATGGAAATATTATGAATGGTATTGGCTCTGGATCTCCTATTTTTGTAAATCCATTTAACACTACTACATACACTATTACAAACTTTTATGACCCAATCACATCATGTGGATCAATCTCGCCTATAAATAATAGCGTTATCTTAAATGTAAATGAAAATCCTCAAGTTGAAATACCAAACACTTCTGACACTTCTGAAATATGCGCTGGAGAAAATTCATATATTAGCTTTATATTTACAAAAGGAACATCTCCCTGGACAATTGATTATAATAATAATAGCGTTCCTGTTTCTCTTGGACCTTGGAGCGATACAACTACTATTAAACAAGTGTTAACATCTACAACAAACTATGATTTTGTCAGAGTTACTGATGTTGAAGGTTGCTATACAGATTTATTTGACAATTTTGATATTGTTGTTAATCCTCTTCCTATAGCATCATTAGATGCTGAAAATAGATATATTTGCGATAATCCTAATAGTAATGCAACATTAAAATTTGAAGTTTTCTCCGGAACTCTTCCTTATAAAATTTATTATAACGTTAATCTTGATAACACACAGATACCCGATTCAGTTGGTAATCTTCATACATTAGATACAAATATTACAGGAAATTATAAAATTACAGATGTAATTGACAGTAAGGGATGCCGCGCAATACAAAAAGGAGAAGAAATTAAAATCTTTGTTAATCCTCTTCCTATAGCTAATTTTATAGCACATAAACAACCAACTGATATAAATGATCCGTATATTAGTTTTGTTAATTTATCTAAAAATAATCCAAACTCTGATTCAAATGATAATTTATCATATTATTGGCAAAGTACAAATTTAGACCCATCATACCCTGAAGTATGGGATAAATCAACTTCATCATACGCAACATTTGAACATGTTTATCCTGGCGTAGTTGACACACATTATGTTACTCTAACTGTTACTTCTGATAGTGGATGCGTTTCCACACATATTGATACAGTAATCATAGATCCAGGATTTAAAATTTTTGTACCTGATGCATTTACTCCGGACAATGATTTATATAATGATCATTTTTTACCTGTAGTAAATGGGATTCAAGATTATAATTTAACAATTTACGACAGATATGGAAATCAAGTTTTTGAAACTAATGATTATATTACACAAAATTGTCCTAGAGGTTGTGATTTTACTGAACTAGACAATGAAATTAAAGCTTGTATTGAAGGGTGTAGTTCTGCATGGGACGGTAAAATAAATGGTGATTTTTCTCCTATAGGAAACTTTATTTATAATATTGTTCTAACTGACTTAAATGGTAAAGTGAGGAAATTTTCTGGTGGTATCACTTTAATTAGATAAGTAATTTTAATTTTTTATAAAATATTAATTAATGAAACAAGTGTTTACATTATACTTTCTTTTTTGTGCATCAGTTATTGTTGCACAAAATACTACATGTAACACAGCAGATCCCTTTTGTACTGGAACTAATTATTCCTTTCCTGCTTCAACTAATGCGCCTTCACCCACTGGAGCATATTTTGATTGCTTAGGAACTCAACCAAATCCTGCTTTTTATTTTTTAGAAATTGATAATCCAGGAAATATAACTATTAATATTCAGGGACTAAGTGTCAATGGCGGAACAAATGATATCGATTTTATTTGTTGGGGTCCATTTACCAATCCTAACACTATGTGTAATCAACTAACAGCTGGAAATGTAGAGGATTGTAGTTATTCCGCAACGTGGAACGAATTTTGTAATATTTCAGGTGCTTCTTCCGGTGATTATTACGTATTATTAATAACAAACTATTCTAATCAAGCCTGCAATATTAACTTTCAACAAACATCAGGTAATGCAACGACTAACTGCTGCATATTAGGAGGAAATGCTGGAGGAGATAATAATATAACAAAATGTGAAGACGCGCTACAATTTGACATGTTTAGTCAATTAACAGGAAATCCAGATCCTGGTGGTACTTGGTACAATCCTACAAATTTAGCTGTTTCAAATATTTTTAATCCTTCCGTTTCACAATCTGGAGTGTATAGTTATATTGTTCCTGGATCTTCTAGTTCTTGTCCTGATGACACTGCATTTTTAACAATTAATATTAATTCTTTACCTAATGTTTCATTGTTGCCATTTGCTGATTTATGTGATAATGAGCAAAGTATAAATTTAAACTCTGGAACACCAATTGGAGGTACTTATACTGTTAATGGAAACATATCTAATACATTTACACCATCCCCTTTAAATATTGGTATAAATAATATTACATACAGTTACACAGATATAAATGGTTGTTCATCATCAATTTCACAAAGTATAACTGTTAACGAAACTCCTGCTATATTAGCAACTACTACCAACGCAAGCTGCAATGGATATTCTGATGGATCAGCAGTAATTAACATAAGTGGAGGTACACCTTCATATAGTACAAATTGGTTTGGATTTAACTCTACACAACTTTCAGCTGGAACATATTCATATACAGTTACCGATCAAAATAATTGTACTTATATTGATAGTGTAATTATTTATGAACCCTCAGTAATTACTTCAACCATAACTCATACTGACGTTCTTTGTTTTGGTGATAATAATGGAACTGCTTTATTATCTCTACAAGGATCTGCTCCAGCAGGAACCACATCAGTACTAACCTATTGCACTTCTCAACCAGGATCAAATATTACAACAAATATTGAAAATGTTGAACTAATTGGAGATATGTTTAGTATATCTAATAATACTAGCGGTATTTGTGATAGTTATGAGGATTATACCAATTTATTTGCTGACATAACCCAGGGTCAAAATTATACACTAAATGTAACCCTTGGTGATTGTTCTCCAAACAACTATCCTTCTGGCGCAAAAATATTTATTGACTGGAACATTGATGGAGATTTTAATGATATTGGAGAACATGTTGGAACAATTCCAAATACACCAGCTTCTTTCTTTTCAATACCTATAACAGTTCCATTTAGCGGATTTGGAGCTACAAGAATGAGGATTGTATCACAATTTTTAAATAATCTTAGCGTCGATTCAATTGGGCCATGTGATGTAGGGTTATTTTCAAATCCAAACTATCAACAACCTTGGTTTGGAGCTACAGAAGATTATTCTATTGTGATTAATAGTTCAACAGTAAATTCTACATACATATGGTCAAACGGACTCACATCTGATAGTATCTATGGTCTTAGCGCTGGCAATTATACAGTCACAATCACTGATAATTTTGGATGTATAACAACTGATTCAGTAAATATTATTCAACCAACAGCATTAAATGTAAATTATACAACTTCTAATCCTAGCTGTCATAATGGAAATAATGGAAATATTACAATAAATATTAGCGGAGGAATTAGTGATTACACTGTAAATTTAATTACGTTTAATCAAATCCTAACAAACGGCAACAGTACATATAATTCACCTCAAACTCTATCATCTGGAAACTATACGTTTAGCGTGGTAGATTCAAATAATTGTATACTTGTAGATTCTTTCACAATTATTAATCCTCAGCAAATAATTTCAAATATAACAGCTACAAATTGTGATAGTTATTCTTGGAACGGAGTGACTTACTACTCTAATACCTTGATCTCAAACACATTCACCTCTTCTAATGGATGTGACAGTATTGTTGAATTAAATCTATCAATTAACAATAGTAGTTCAGGAACAACAACAATATCAACTTGTGATAGCTACTTATGGGATAATTTAGTTTATAATTTGACTGGAATATATACAAACACATATACTAACGTTGCAGGGTGTGACTCAATTCATGCATTAGATTTAACTATTAATAATAGCTCATCAACACAAAGTACCGTACTTGCATGTGATAGCTTTTTATGGGACGGAATATCATATACATCTTCTGGAATATATACAAATACATATACTAACGCAGCTGGTTGTGACTCGATTCATACATTAGATTTAACTATTAATAATAGC
>MDSV01038558.1_pt1 | contig 10130 bp, 6 predicted proteins | sample 810851 | NCBI WGS metagenome assembly MDSV01 (sample SAMN05326640, study PRJNA326480) | marine metagenome | isolation source: seawater | place: Atlantic Ocean: North East | collected 2012
AAAATAGATCCTGATCTTTCTAAATAATAATGAATATTCACGAACATCAGGCTAAACAAATACTAAAAAAATATGGAGCAGTTGTTCCAAGAGGAGTTTATGCGTTAACTGTTGATGAATTATTAGAAAAAGCAAAATCATTAAAAACCAAAAAATATGTTTTAAAAGCACAAATACATGCTGGTGGCAGAGGTAAAGCAGGTGGAGTTAAAATTTTAGATACTATTGAAGAACTAGATGCTGCAGCAAAAGAATTATTAGGAAAAACACTTATTACACATCAAACAGGTTCAGAAGGTAGAGAGGTTAAAAGATTATATGTAGAAGAGTCCTCAGATATAGTTAAAGAATTTTATCTATCATGTTTAGTAGATAGGGCTAGTTCGAAAATTGCATTTATATCTAGCGATCAAGGTGGAATGGATATTGAAGAAGTAGCAAATAATTCCCCAGAAAAAATTGTAACAACCAAAGTTGAAATGGATCAAAAAATCTTGGACAAAGACTGTGAAGAAATAGTAAAAATTTTTAATTTAAATGATAATGCTAAAACGCAGGCAATATCTCTAATTAAATCAATTTATAAAATGTTTATAAGCACAGATGCTAATATGGTTGAAGTAAATCCTTTAATTTTGACTAAAGAAGAAAAAATAGTTTGCCTGGATGCTAAAGTTAATTTTGACTCAAATGCTTTATTTAGACATCCAGAAATTTTAGAATTAAGAGACTTAAATGAGGAGGAAGAAACAGAAATAGAAGCTAGCAAGTATGACCTTGCATATATTAAGCTAGATGGAAGCATTGGTTGTATGGTTAATGGGGCGGGTCTAGCAATGGCTACCATGGATATAATCAAGCTTTATGGAAAAGAACCGGCTAATTTTTTAGATGTAGGTGGAGGTGCTTCAAAAGAAAAAGTTTCTGCTGCATTTAGGATAATACTTTCAGATGAAAATGTTAAAGGTATTTTGATTAATATTTTTGGTGGTATCATGAGGTGTGATGTTCTTGCTCAAGGGGTTGTTGATGCTGCAAAAGAAATAAATATAAGAGTCCCCCTAGTTGTAAGATTAGCTGGAACAAATTTTAAAGAAGGAAAAGAAATCTTAGATAATTCGGGATTGAAATTAATCTCAGCAGAAAATTTAGATGATGCTGCGAAAAAAATTGTTGAAGCAATAAAATAATATGTCTGTATTAGTAAATAAAAACACAAAAGTTATTTGTCAAGGATTTACAGGCAAACATGGTGAGTTTCACTCTAGACAAGCAATAGAGTATGGAACTAATTTAGTAGGAGGTGTAACACCTAAAAAGGGTGGTCAAAAACATCTTGATAGACCAGTGTTTAACACTGTTGCAGAAGCTAAGGCGGAAGTCGGTGCAGATGCATCAATGATTTATGTACCAGCAAAATTTGCTGCTGCTGCAATTATTGAAGCAATAGAAGCATCAGTTGAACTTATTGTTTGTATAACAGAAGGTATTCCCATTCAGGATATGCTTAAGGTCAAACAAAAATTGGCCGGAGCAAAAAGTAGACTGATTGGACCTAATTGTCCAGGAATTATAACTCCTGATGAATGTAAGATAGGAATAATGCCTGGAAATATTCATAAGCGAGGATCTGTAGGAATTGTATCTAGATCTGGAACTTTAACTTATGAAGCAGTTGCTCAAACTACAGAAAATGGTTTAGGTCAATCAACATGTATAGGAATTGGAGGAGATCCAATAAATGGAACTAATTTTATTGACTGCTTAGATTTATTTCTTAATGATGACGAAACACAGTCAATTTTAATGATTGGTGAAATAGGTGGCACCGCTGAAGAAGAGGCAGCAGAATTTATTAAAAATCATAAAATAAAAAAACCTATAGTTGGATTTATAGCTGGAATTACTGCTCCTCCAGGACGAAGAATGGGACATGCTGGAGCTATCATTTCAGGAGGCAAAGGTGGTGCTAAGGATAAGATTAAAAAAATGGAAGAATCAGGTATTACAATAGCTAAATCTCCATCAATAATTGGAAAAACATTGTTTAATAAACTGTCTAATTGAAAAATTTTTTTCTAGGTTTATATTAAATTAAATAATGTCTTCATCTAAAAATCTTGAATTCGAAAAAACAGCATTTTTAAGTAAATCGAACAGTGCCTTTATTGAAGAAATGTATATGAAGTTTATAAATAATGACCCTAATTTACCTCAAAGCTGGATGGAATATTTTAATGAGATTGGTGAAGAAGCAGACGTTGTTGTTAAAGAAATAAACGGACCATCATGGAGTCCTACTCCTAAACAAACTATATCTAAAGTTACCCAAAAAGAATTTCAAAACAGCAGATCTTTAAGTGAGTTAGAAATAATTAAGTCAAACGCTAATTCAATTAAAGCTGTAGCGATGATTAGATCTTATAGACAACGAGGTCATCTAATTGCAAAACTAGATCCACTAAATTTGATGAAAGCAGATTATTTGGATGAGTTACATCCGGAGTCATACGGATTTAAAAAAGAGGAGTATAATAAAAAAATATTTCTTGATGGAGTGATTAGCAAACAAGTATCTAATGTTAAAGAAATACTAGAATTTTTAAGAGAAAAATACTGTGGTCCACTTGGCTATGAATATATGCATATTTCTAATCCTACAGAAAGAAAATGGTTTAGGGATAGAGTTGAAAAGACAGATGATTTTAAATTCACTCAAAATGGAAAAAAAGCAATTTTAAATAAACTTATCCAAGCTGAGGGATTTGAAAAATTTCTACATACAAAATATGTAGGTACTAAAAGATTTGGATTAGATGGTGGAGAAAGTTTAATACCAGCTCTGGAACAAATAATTAAGATAGGTGGTCAATCTCAAGTTAAAGAAGTTAAAATTGGAATGTCTCACAGAGGGAGATTAAACGTATTAGCGAATGTACTTCAAAAATCTTATAAGAGGATATTTAATGAATTTGCTGGAGAAATAAATTCCTCTAAAGAAGACAGTGCAGGAGATGTTAAGTATCATTTAGGTGCCTCATCAAATAGAGAGTTTGATGGTAATTCTGTTCATGTGAGTTTGACAGATAATCCCTCACATTTAGAAGCAGTAAATCCAGTTGTGCTTGGTCAAACAAGAGCTAAACAATTTTTTCATCAGGACAAACAAAGAAAAAAAGTAATTCCGATTTTAATTCATGGAGATGCAGCTTTTGCTGGTCAGGGAGTTGTTGCTGAATGTTTTGCTATGTCAGGTCTGCCTGGTCACAACACTGGAGGAACTATTCATATTATAGTCAATAACCAAATAGGTTTTACTACAAGCCCCAGGTTTGCTAGATCTTCACCGTATCCATCTGACATTGCGAAAATGGTTGAAGCTCCAATTATTCATGTAAATGGAGATGATCCAGAAGCTGTCGTATATGCTGCAAGAATAGCAACTGATTTTAGATTACAATTTAATAGAGATGTGGTGATAGATTTAATTTGTTATAGAAGATTTGGTCATAATGAAGGAGACGAACCTTCATTCACTCAACCCCTTATGTATAAAAAGATACGTTCACATCCATCTCCAGTAAAGGTGTATGGAGAAAAATTGATTAATGAGCAATCAATTTCAACTAGCTATTTGAATGAGGCAATCAAAACATTTAAAGATTTATTAGATGAACAATTTGAGAATGCAAAAGATTATAAACCAAAAATAGAATGGTTTGAAGGAACATGGTCGAGGTATAAACCAGAAAGAGGAAAAGATAAAAGAGGTGTAACTGGGTCAAATATTAAAAAACTGAAAGAAATATCAGACAAAGTCAATACAATTCCAGATGAAATAAATCTCCATAAAACAATTTTAAAAATATTAGATAAGAGAAAATTAGATGTAAAAAATGGCACTAATATTGACTGGTCTACTGCTGAGGCTTTAGCTTTTGGTTCTTTGCTGGAAGAAGGATATCCGGTAAGGTTAGTAGGTCAGGATTCTGGAAGAGGTACATTTAGCCAAAGACACTCTGTTTTAAGAAATCAATTAGATAATACAAGATATATTCCTCTCAATAATATTTCTAAAAAACAAAAACAGTTCGAAGTAGTGGATAGTTTTTTATCAGAGTTAGCAGTTTTAGGTTTTGAATATGGATATAGTTTAGTTGAACCAAATACTCTAACTTTATGGGAGGCACAATTTGGAGACTTTGCAAATGGAGCACAAGTTGTGATAGATCAATTTATAGCTTCGGGTGAAAGGAAATGGTCTAGAGCTTCTGGTTTAGTTATGTTATTGCCGCATGGATATGAAGGTCAAGGTCCAGAGCATTCTTCAGCAAGGTTAGAAAGATTTTTACAATTATGTTCAAATGATAATATGCAAATAATGAATTGTACAACTCCTGCTAATTATTTTCATGCTTTGAGAAGACAAATGCACAGAGATTTTAGAAAGCCATTAATAATTATGACACCTAAGTCTTTATTAAGACATAAGCAATGTATTTCTAATATTAATGATTTTAGTAAAGAAAATTCATTTCATAGAGTTTTATGGGATCATGCAATAGACCCAAATATTAAAGGTTTTATAAAATTAAAAAAGCCAAAAAAAATTAAAAAAGTAATACTTTGCTCAGGAAAAATTTATTTTGATTTAATTGAAGCTAGAGAAAAATTAAAAAGAGATGATGTTGTATTTTTAAGAATTGAACAATTATACCCATTTCCAGCAAAAGCTTTAGCTAAAGAATTAAGACCTTATTCAAAAAATGCAAAGTTTTATTGGTGTCAAGAGGAGCCTAAAAATATGGGGGCATGGTTCTCAGTAAGAGATTATATCCAATGGACATTAGATAATATAAAGGCTAATAATGATCAGATTTCTTATATAGGAAGAAGCCCTGATGCATCTCCAGCAACAGGATATGTAAAATGGCATATTTCTCAACAACAAGAAATTATAAAGAAAGTTTTTGAATAAAAATGACTGAAAAAATTATAGTTCCAGTGCTTGGTGAAAGTATTACTGAGGCTACTGTTTCTAAATGGTTAAAAAAAGAAGGAGATGCAGTTGATGCTGATGAGCCAATTGTTGAGTTAGAAACTGATAAAGTAAATTTAGAGGTTCCTTCTCCAGTTTCGGGAACTTTATTAAAGATAAATTCGCAAGATGGTTCAGTAGTTGAAGTAGGCGCTTTGTTGGGATCTGTATCAGAAAATAATTCAGGAGCAATAAAGATAGAGAAAATGAAAAGTATCGAGCCACAAATAGAAGATAATAATGTGGTAAAATTAGAGGCACAAAACAACGAACCTAAAATTTTTGATAAAAAAGAAGAAGAGATAAAAGATGAACCACTAGTTCTAACAAAAGAAATTAAAGAAAATAAAATAAAAGAACAGTCAAAGACTGATCAGATTTTGTCACCCGCTGTAAGAAAAATAGTCAGTGAAAATAAAATTGACGTTAAATCTATAAAAGGCTCTGGTAAAGATGGAAGAGTTTTAAAAGGTGATTTGATTAATTTAATGGGAGTTAATCCTCCACCTTCTGAAAGAAAAGTTAAATATGGTCAAGAAGAAAGAATTAAAATGACTAGGTTAAGGCAAACTATTGCTAAGAGATTGAAACAAGCCCAAGAAAATGCTGCTTTATTAACCACCTTTAATGAAGTTGATATGACTAATGTTATGGAGATAAGAAAAGAAAACCAGGAAGATTTTCAAAGTCGATATGGAATTAAACTAGGTTTTATGTCTTTTTTTGTTAAAGCTTGTGTTGTGTCTTTAAAGAATTTTCCTGCAATAAATGCAGAGATAGACAGAGATGAAATAATTTATAAAAACTATTATAATATAAGTTTTGCTGTAGGAACTGATAAAGGTTTGGTTGTTCCAGTTTTAAAGAATGCTGATGAGCTATCTTTTGCAGACATAGAAAAAAATATTAAAGAAATTTCAGAAAAAGCAAGGGATGGTAAACTTACAATTGAGGATCTTCAGGGAGGCACATTTACAATAAGTAATGGTGGAGTTTATGGTTCAATGCTATCGACTCCTATATTGAATTTACCACAATCTGGTGTATTAGGCATGCATAACATTGTTGATAGACCAACTGCAGTTAATGGTGAAATTAAGATCAGACCAATAATGTATTTAGCATTATCTTATGATCACAGGATTATTGACGGTAAAGAGTCAGTTTCTTTTTTAAAAATGATGAAAGAAAACTTAGAGGATCCTAGAAGGTTGTTTTTGGACATATAGATGGCAGATAAATTTCAAGCAGTAGTTATAGGTGGTGGTCCTGGCGGTTATGTCTGTGCAATTAGGTTAGCACAATTAGGTTTAAAAACTGCGTGTATAGAGTCTCGTGGTTCCCTAGGAGGAACTTGCTTAAATGTTGGCTGCATCCCATCAAAAAGTTTATTAAATTTATCTGAAGAGTTTCATAAAGCTCAAAACTTATCATCCAAAGGAATAGAAATTGGAGAAGTAAAATTAAACTTAAACAAAATGATGAAAAATAAAGATAAAGCTGTTTCGATATTGACTAAAGGCGTAGAATTTTTGTTGAAAAAAAATAAAGTAACTTATTTTAAAGGAACTGGAAGCTTTAAATCTAAAAATCAAGTTTCTATAAAAAATGATCAAAATAAAGAAACTTTAGTTCAAACAGATAATATTATAATTGCGACAGGTTCAATACCAGTTTCTTTGCCAGGAATTGAATTTGATGAAAAAATAATTGTTTCTTCTACAGGTGCTTTAAAATTAGAACAAGTTCCAAGAAAAATGATTATTGTTGGGGGTGGGTATATAGGTTTGGAGATGGGATCTGTTTGGTCAAGACTTGGTGCTGAAGTTCATGTGGTTGAGTTTTTAGATCATATTACACCAGGTATGGATAAAGAAGTTTCAAATGAATTTATGAAAGTTTTAAAAAAACAAGGAATGAGTTTTCATATGCAGCACAAGGTTATAGAAATTAAAAAAAATAAATCAGGAGCAATCGTTTCTACAAAAGACGAAGAAGGTAATAAAAAAGATTTTGACTGTGATATAGTTTTAGTTTCAGTAGGAAGAAAACCTAATACTAGTGGATTAAACTTAGATAAAATTGGCATTAATTTAGATGATAAAAAAAGAATAAAAACAGATAAAAATTTTAAAACAAATCTAAATAACATTTATGCTATAGGAGATGTAATCGTAGGTCCTATGTTAGCACATAAAGCAGAGGATGAAGGAATAGCCGTAGCAGAAAATATTGCAGGTCAGTCTGGTCATGTAAATTATGATACTATCCCAGGAGTTATTTATACAACTCCAGAAGTAGCATCTATTGGAAAAACAGAGGAGCAATTAAAAGAATTAAAAATTAAATACAAAATTGGCAAATTTTCATTTATGGCTAACTCTAGGGCAAAAGCTATTGACGACGCTGAGGGATTTGTAAAAATTTTAGCTGATGAAAAAACTGATAAAGTTTTAGGAGCGCATTTAATAGGTCCGCATGCGGGCGAATTGATAGCAGAAATTGGAATTGCAATGGAATTTGGTGCTAGTTCAGAAGATATTGCTAGAACATGTCATGCTCATCCAACTTTTTCAGAGGCAGTAAAAGAAGCTGCATTATCTGTAGATAAAAGAGCAATTCATTCATAAGTTTCCGCAAAGTTATTATAAATAGATTATTAAATTTTTCATTTGTTAGACTTAAGTTAATGAATTTGTTAATAAATAATAATCATTTATGAGTATTGAAAAATTTAAATACAAAATTTTATTTAATTTTTTTAAAAAAAAAAAAAAATTATTGTGGACCCTTGTAAATAACTTATTAAACGATAGTGTATCAAAACCATCTATATCTGTATTAACTCTATCAGAAGATACAATTTTAGGTAAAAAAAACGAAAAAATATTTGTAACAAATGATAGCTATCAAACTTGGTATATAATAAATGATAAAAACTTCCACGGAAAGTTTGTAAAAAAGATACAAAGTTTTATTAAAAAAGATCACAATTATAACTTTATTGATATTGGTGCAAATACTGGTTTATTGACTAAAGGCATACTAAATCGAACTAAAAATATTAAAAATAGTTTTTTAATAGAACCAAGTGAAGATAATTTTTTTTGTATTAAAAATAATTTATTAAATTATGAGAATGTATATATTTCAAATTTTGCTCTAGATTCACATGATGGTGAAAAAAAATTGTTTGTTGATAAAAATAACAAAGGAAATTTAAGCTTTAATCGTGAAATGATGAGACTCAAAGATGATAAGCTTAATTTTTTAAATGATGAAAATGATTTTATTTTTACTAAATGCAAAAAAACTGAAAATTTTTTTAATGAAATAAATAATGATTTAAAAAATATAATTAAAATTGATGTTCAAGGATATGATGAGATTATATTTCAAGAAATTCCATCTGTGACCTTAAAAAACACAGAAGCCTTAATAATTGAAATTACTCCTTTGCACACAAAAAAAATTGATTTTGAAAAATTTGATAAAAAATTGAGTTGTTTTAAAAGATTTACTAATTTTGAGGGAAAAGAATATACTCAAAATGATATTATTAGTTTGACCAAGATAAAAACCGGAAAAAGTTTTGATTTAGTGTTTTTAAATTAGATTTAGTTTAAAGTGATTTTCAGATTATAGAGAAATGAGATTTCCAATTCTTTTGCCAAATATATTTAATCATCCATTTACATATGAAAGTGATTTAAAACTTAATATTGGTGATTTTGTTGAGGTCCCATTTGGAAAATCAAAACTAACAGGTGTGGTATGGAATGAATTTGAAAAAAAAAATGATAAAAACTTTAAGATTAAAAAAGTAATAAAAAGATTAGATGTTCCTTTATTAAAAAAAGATACTTTAAACTTTTTAAATTGGTTTGCAGAATATAATATTGTTCCAAAGGGAATGGCATTAAAGCTTGTTTTATTAAGTGGCAAGACTGTAGAGAGACTCAATTTAAATTTTTATAAAGAATTCAATTCACATATTAATAATAATTTAATCAAATTAACAAAAGAACAACAAAAATCATTAAATCAGATTAATATTTCAAATAAGAAGTTCAATGTACATGTACTTCAAGGCACAACTGGTTCAGGAAAAACAATTGTATATTTTGAAGCTTTAAAAAAAATTTTAGAAAAAGGATATCAAGGTCTAATAATGTTGCCTGAAATTGGTTTAACAAATCAATTTGAAAAAAAATTTAAAGAATTTTTTGGTTTTCTTCCAGCAGTTTGGCATTCAAATATAACAAAAAAGAATAAACAAATTATTTGGAGTGGAATTATAAATGGGGAAATAAAAGTTGTTATAGGTGCAAGATCTTCTCTATTTTTACCTTTTAAAAAATTAGGTTTAATTATAGTAGATGAAGAACATGATCAGTCATATAAACAAGATGAAGGAATAATTTATAATGCAAGAGATATGGCAATTTCTAGAGCTTCATTTGAAAATATTCCAATAAATTTAATTACAGCCGTTCCTTCAGTGGAAACTTATCAGAATATTAAAAAAAAAAAATATAGTTTTTCAAGATTAGAAAAAAGATATCAAAATGCAGCATTACCAAATTATGAAATAATAAATTTAAATCATGTGAAATTAGAAAAACAATCCTGGCTCTCAAAAGAGGTAATTCAAAAAGTTAATTTTCATTTAGAAAAAAAAGATCAAGTTTTGTTTTTTTTAAATAGACGAGGATTTTCCCCAAATGTTTTGTGCAATAAATGCTTCAATAGTTGTTCATGTCCAAATTGTTCTATTAATTTAGTTTATCACAAAAATAAAAATAATTTATTATGTCATTATTGTGGATTTAAAACTTCTTTAAAAAGAAATTGTAAAAAAGATGGTTATTGTGAATTTATATTTAGTGGTCCTGGTGTAGAAAGAATTTATGATGAGGTTAAAAAAAATTTTCCTTTAAAAAAAATTGAAATTTTTTCTAGTGATACCATGAACAAAAAAAGTTCAAAAGATAAATTAGAAAAAATAATTAATAATGAAATTGAAATCTTAGTTGGAACACAATTAATTTCAAAGGGTTTTCATTTTCCAAGTTTAAATTGTATTGTTGTT
>MDSV01052377.1_pt1 | contig 10130 bp, 9 predicted proteins | sample 810851 | NCBI WGS metagenome assembly MDSV01 (sample SAMN05326640, study PRJNA326480) | marine metagenome | isolation source: seawater | place: Atlantic Ocean: North East | collected 2012
ACAATAGGCCAACGCAAAAGGGACTTGTTGAGCATTATAAAGTTATAGCTAACGAAGTAGACTTACCTCAGATTCTATATAATGTGCCAACGCGAACAGCCTGTGATATGTTACCTGAGACTGTGAGTGTCCTGTCTAAAGAACAAAATATTATTGGATTGAAAGAAGCATCTCCAGATCCAGAAAGACTAAATCACCTTAAAAATTGCTTATCAGACGATTGTTTCCTTTTATACTCAGGCGATGACCTCACTGCGTGTAATTTTATGTTGCAGGGAGGACATGGAACGATCTCGGTAACTGCAAATGTAGTTCCTAACAAAATATCTAAAATTAGTGATTTAGCACTTAAACAAGATTTGGAAGCGAAAAGTTTAGACAAAGAACTAGAAGAATTACATGAAAAATTATTTATCGAATCTAGCCCAATTCCTGTAAAGTGGGCACTAAATAAAATGGGCATTATTCCAGAAGGCATAAGGTTGCCTTTATGTAATTTGGATGAAGTTCATCATGAAGAATTAAATGAGGTTCTTTATAAACTTAAATTAATAGATTAAAAATTAGAAAATGAAGAAGCTATTTATTTATTGCGTTGTGCTTACTACTTTAAGTGCTTGTGGCATTTTTTCGAACTCGCAGCAGTATGATTATTTAAAAGAAGAGCAGACTGAAGACCTAATTATTCCAGTAGGATCAGAGAATAAAATAATGGATTATTATCCAGTTCCTGATGAGATAGAGGGAATCCAAGCCAGTCAATACGAAGTTCCTTTGCCTAGGCAGGTTTTTTCTTCTGGAACTACAAATCAGATTAGACTCCATAAATTAGGAGAATTGAGGTGGATTTATATTGAATCACTGCCAAGTAGTGTATGGCCAGTTATGAAAGATTTTATGACACTTAGTGAGCAGGGGCTATCTTTCCATGATCCTAATACAGGAATAATGGAAAGCAATTCATTTGTTTCTAGTACAGGCGTTAATTCTAAACTAGTTTTAAAAGTTGAACATGGTATTAGGCAATCAAGTTCAGAAGTATTTTTATCTCATTTAACTCAAAATTCCCAAGGCGACTGGCAGAGAGCCAATGTTGAAAATAATATTGAAGCTGAAGTTTTAAGGGAAGCTTTAGATTATTTATCTTCAGCTCCAAATACAGGTGGAACATCTCTCATAGCCTTAAATTTAAACCTAGGTCAAAAGGCAGTTCTTAAGAACGAGAATGGTATAGATTTCATAGAAATGAATCTCAATTTTTCAAGGGCTTGGGCGGCAGTCGATAGAGCTTTAAGTGAATCTTTAATAGAAGTAAGAGATTTGAATAGAGATCAAGGTTTATTTTTTGTAAATTTTGGAGTTAACGAAGAAATAGGTTTCGTACGAGGTTTATTTTCAAGCAACACTCAAGAAAACGTAAATTTTATTATTGAAGTTTCTAAAGTAAATGAAAATAAGTGTTTAGTTAAGGTTATTGCTGATACAGAAGACTCAGAAGGAATGGCTAGAGACCTCCTATCAGAAATCAATCAATCATTGTCTTAGAAATTATGGATGACTTAAAAAAGAAAGAGCTAGTAAATTCAGGGAAAGCAAAATCACTTTATGAAACTTCAGATAGAGATATGTATATCTTGCATTATAGAAATGATACTTCAGCCTTTGATGGCAAGAAAATGGAAAGTCTTGAAGGAAAAGGAGCTATAAATAATAAATTTAATGCTTTTGTAATGAATCATTTAGAAGAAAATGGAGTTCCTACACATTTTGAAAAGCAAATTTCAGATACAGAAAGTATAGTAAAAAAATTAGAAATGACCCCCATTGAATGCGTTGTAAGAAATATTACTGCTGGAAGTATTTGTAAAAGATTGGGAGTAGAGGAAGGCTTGGAACTCAATCCTCCAACTTTTGAATTTTTCTATAAAGATGATGATTTGGGAGATCCAATGATTAATGATTATCACATAGAATCATTTGGATGGGCTACTGCAGATCAAGTAGAACAGATGAAAGTTCTTACTTTTAAAGTTAATGAAATACTTAAGAAGCTTTTTGATGATGCAGGCATGATACTTGTTGACTATAAGCTTGAATTTGGTGACTACAAAGGTCAACTCCTACTAGGAGATGAATTTACTCCTGATGGTTGTAGAGTTTGGGATTCAGAAACTAAGGAAAAATTAGATAAGGATAGATTTAGACAAGATCTAGGAGATGTAGTTGAGTCCTATCACATCATAGCAAACAAGCTAGGTATAATTTAATATTCTTACCTTAATTTATCGTTTAAGGAGCTTATATACTTCTCGCCAGGACAAAGATTGCTATCTTCTAGTTTGTTTAAAGGCGTATCGGTCATATTTATGGTTTCTTTAAGGTCTTTAGCCTTAGGGTCTATATACAGCAACCCCGTTGTAACTATTCCATCCTTCTCAGATTGAATTAAATTCTCAAGAGCTGATTTTTTATCTAATGGGTTGTAATCATTAGATAATTTTTCAAGAGACAATATTGATCCGTCATGAAGAGATACATCAATACTTTCTCCTTCAGAATATTCAGCCGTTATCTCTTTCCCTAAAGGAACAAAGTCAGGCTTAGAAACAGCTTCATTATGTTCTCTTATATGGTCATAACTCTTAGTTGAGGTGTTATGGTTATTGAATGTGACGCACGGTGAGATAATATCTAAAAGACAGAATCCTTTATGATTTATGGCTGCTTTAATTAAAGGAACTAATTGCTCTCTATCTCCAGAGAATCCTCTTGCAACAAAGCTAGCACCTAACTGAATTGCCATTCCACATAAATCAATAGCTGGGAATAAATTATCTTCACCATATTTACTTTTTGAGTCTAAATCATTTGTAGCTGAAAATTGTCCTTTTGTAAGTCCATATGTCCCATTATTTTCAACTATATAAATCATATTAGGTTGCCTTCTTGCTGCATGAATAAACTGACCTATACCAATAGAAGCGCTATCCCCATCTCCAGATACTCCTAGATATAAAAGTTCATGGTTAGCGACATTTGCGCCAGTTGCAATAGAAGGCATCCTTCCATGTACTGAATTAAATCCATGAGACTGATTTAAGAAATAAGCGGGTGCTTTAGAAGAACATCCTATTCCTGAAAGCTTAGCTACTTGGTAGGAGGGTATGCTTAATTGGAAACAAGCATCAATAATTGCTGCACTGATTGAATCATGACCACAACCTGCACAAAGAGTTGATATGGCTCCTTCATAATCTCTTCGAGTAAGTCCTAGCCCATTTCTTTCCAAATTAGGATGATGATTCTTTGGCTTAACTATATAGGTCATAAGTTTTCTCCGCTCACTGCTACTTCAGATTTACCAGACAAGTGGGATATTATTTTATTTGAGATAAAATCAGCAGTTATAGGTTGTCCATCAAAGCAAAGAATAGATACTAATTTATCAGGAATTATTCCTCCTTCGGCCATTATAAGTGTTCTCATTTGACCGTCTCTATTTTGCTCAACAATGAAAAGTAAATCATGTTCTTCAATAAACTCCCAAACTTCTAAATTAAAAGGAAAAGATCTTATTCTCATGGCATCTATTTCAATACCTTCCTTCGACATGTTATCTAGAGCTTCCTGCATAGAAACATCAGTGCTTCCAAAATATATAACCCCCATTGAGCTTATACTTTTATCCTGATTAAACTTAGGTCCAGGCAAGATTTTAGAAGCAGTTTGATATTTCTTGGATAATCTTAACAATACTTCTGCATGAATTTTTCCATCTTCAGTATATCTAGCGAAAGCATCATGTGAAGTTCCTCTATTGAAATAGGCCCCCTTAGATGGATGAGTTCCTGGATATGTTCTATAAGGGATTCCATCTCCGTCAACATCATTATACCTTCCATATTCAGTTTCTAAATTTTCTAAATCTTCATAATTTAGAACTTTTCCTCTATTAATAGTCTTTGAATCACTCCATTCAAACTCTGGTGTAGACCAATCATTCATACCTAGATCTAAATCAGACATAAAAAATACAGGAGTTTGTAATTGATCTGCTAAATCAAAAGCTTCTACTGATAAATCAAAACATTCTTTTGGGTCTGAAGGGAATAACAAAACATGCTTTGTATCGCCATGAGAAGCATAAGCACAAGCTAGTATATCTGACTGCTGAGTCCTTGTTGGCATGCCTGTAGAAGGGCCACCTCTTTGTATATTAAAAATAACTAATGGAACTTCAGAAAAATAGGCTAAGCCTATAAACTCACCCATAAGAGATATACCAGGTCCACTAGTTGCTGTAAAAGCTCTTGCTCCATTCCAGTTTGCTCCAATAGCCATACCAACTGCAGCTAATTCATCCTCTGCTTGGATAATGGCAAAATTATTTTTACCTGTTTCTGGGTCAATTCTTAAATCTTCGCAGTATTTTGTAAAAGACTCTGCCATAGAAGTTGAAGGAGTAATAGGGTACCAAGCACAAACTGTAGCTCCACCATATACGCTTCCTAGGCCCGCAGCATCATTCCCACTTGTTAAGATTAAACCTTCTGTTTTATTAGATTTTTTTACTTTAATACTACATGCACTTTTAAGGTTTTCTTTTGCATACTCAAATCCAATTTCTAGTGCTCTTATATTAGGAGCTATTAATTTTTCTTTCCCTTTGAATTGCTCCTCTATAAGTTCTATATAAATTTCTTTTTCTATACCTAACATATAAGAAAGAGCTCCAACATAAACTAAATTTTTAAAAAGTAATCTTTGTTTAAGGTTAGGAAATTCCAAACATAGTTTTACTAAAGGAATGCCTAACACGTGAACATCTTCCCTCTGAAATTTTCTTTCCCAGGAAGAATCATAAATAAAGTAACCACCTGGATTTAGTTCTTGCAAGTCCTGATAGTAAGACTGTGGATTCATGGCTATAAATATATCTATTCCATCTTTTCTACCTAGATAACCTTTTTCACTTACTCTTACTTCAAACCAAGTTGGCAAACCTTGAATATTAGATGGAAAAATATTTTTAGGACTTACTGGAATGCCAGATCTAAAGACCCCTTTAGCAAACATTTGATTCGCACTGGCAGAGCCTGAACCATTTACATTTGCAAATTTAATTACAAATTCATTAATAGATTCTATTTTTTTCATGAATATACTTTTGCCTCTTCGTATAGGAAAGTCTGCATATCCCAGGCGCCTGTAGGGCATCTCTCCGCACACAATCCACAATGAAGGCAGACATCTTCATCTTTTATCATTGCTCTTTTAGTTGGTAAATCTTCAGAAACCAATAATGTTTGGTCTAGATTAAGGGCAGGGATTCTTAAGTTATTTCTCAGCTCTTTCTCTGGGGCATTATCAACAAAGTTAATACAGTCAGTAGGGCAGATATCTACACAAGCATCGCATTCAATACATAAATCTTCAGAAAATACAGTTTGAACGTCGCAATTAAGACACCTTTGAGCTTCTTCAAAAGCTAATTGCTCATCAAAACCTAGTTCAACTTCTACTTTAAGGTTTTTAAGAGAAATAGCTTGATCTGCATGAGGTACGAGATTTCTTTTTGCTTGAGAAATATCATTATCATAGGACCACTCATGTATTCCCATTTTTTGTGTTACTAGATTAGTGCCAGGTTTAGGTCTATCAAAAAGGTCTTCACCAGCACAGAATTTGTGAATAGAAATTGCTGCTTGGTGACCATGTGCTGCTGCCCAAATAATATTTTCTGGCCCCCACGCTGCGTCACCGCCAAAGAAAATTTTTGGGTTTGTAGATTGGTAGGTTACTTTATCTACGATAGGCATATCCCATTCGCCAAATTCGATCCCTATATCCTTTTCAATCCATTCAAAGGCATTATCTTGTCCTATTGCTATACAAATATCATTACATTCAAAAATTACAGGATCTTCTCCCGTTGGGACTAGAGATCTTTTTCCATTCTCATCAAAGATAGCTTCAACTTTTTCAAATTCAATCCCGGCTAATTTTTTATTGTTTAATATGAATCTTTTAGGAACATGGTTTTCGAATATGGGAATATTTTCATGCATGGCATCTTCTATTTCCCATTCAGAGGCTTTCATTTGAGAAAAAGGACTTCTTACTGCAACCTTTACATCTTCTGCACCCAGTCTTAGTGAAGATCTACAACAGTCCATTGCAGTATTACCCCCACCTAATACTACAACTTTTTTACCTATAGACTTTGTGTGTTCAAAAGCAATACTTGTTAGCCAATCAATTCCTATATGTATATTTTTCTTTGCCTCTTCTCTACCTTCAATATTTAGATCTCTTCCTCTAGGAGCTCCTGTTCCTACAAAAATAGCATCGAAATCCTCTTTCAGGAGCTCTTTCATACTTGTAATCTCTGAATTAAACCTAGTTTCAAGTCCCATATTTATTATCTGATCTACTTCTTCATTGAGAACTTCTTCTGGAAGTCTAAATGAAGGGATATTTGTTCTCATTAATCCACCTGCAAGAGGATCTTTTTCAAATAAAACACATTCATAACCCATTACAATTAAGTCTCTAGCTACAGTTAGTGAAGCAGGACCACCACCAATTAAAGCAATTCTTTTTCCATTAGTTTTTTCAGGCAGTTTGGGAAGTCTGTCACTTATGTCTCCCTTATAATCATAAGTTACTCTCTTAAGTCTACAAATTGCTACAGCTTTTTCATGAGTTCTGGTTCTTCTGCAGGCAGGTTCACAAGGCCTATCACAGGTTCTGCCTAAAATTCCTGGAAAAACATTTGATTCCCAATTGATCATATATGCGTCGGTATAATTTCCTTGAGATATCTGTCTTATATATTCCGGTACTGGTGTATGAGCAGGGCAGGCATACTGACAATCTACAACTTTATGATAATACTGAGGATTGCTAGTATCAGTAACTGGAGTAAAAGTATTTACAGGCTCTTTTTCAAGAATAGGTTGATTTATTTCATTTCTGGCATTTTTAATTTGTTCTCTAAAGGATTCAACTATTTCCCATCTTTCTTCTTGGGCTTTTAATATGTCATGAGTTTTAAGAGATTGCCTTAGATCATAACCTAATTTATTTCTTACTTCTTTAGGGACTGCTACTTTAACCCACCAAGTATTATGCCTTTTAAATAAATAACGTTTATCCATTGTCCCCAGTTTTATGTGTACCTTTTTTTTTGCACATAGTACATAAAAACCAGTAAATCTATAGTAATTTATTAGATTTTTTATAAAAAAATTATATTGACTATAATATATAAGTGATATATGTAAGGTACATGTACCTTATTCTTGACTAAATTTATCAAGAAACTATAATTGCGTTTGTGAGGCTTACTAAAAAAGGAAAATATGCAGTTTCTGCTATGTTAGATATTGCTTTGTTTGAAGACAAAGAAAAATCCTTTGTGAAAATACAAGATATATCTAAACGCCAGAGAATACCAAACTCTTACTTAGAACAAATTTTAAGAAACTTAAGACAGGAAGGACTTTTGTTATCTGTAACTGGCCCAAACGGAGGATACAGACTATCAAGAGAGAGTGAACATATTTCAATAGCTGATATTGTTATGTCAATTGAAGATAGGTTAGATTCTACAGAATGCGGAGGTACTTCTGACTGTTTATTGGGAGAAGAGTGTTTATCTCATGGTCTTTGGTCTCAATTAAATAATGAACTAGAAAGTTTTTTAAAAAATAAATCTCTCGCAGATGTTTTAGAAAAAAACAAAAAGAAATCATTAGAAATTTCTGCTGGAGATAATAAAAATTTAATAGCAGTAGGATAAAAGATGAAATTACCAATTTACTTAGATTATGCATCGACAACGCCAGTTGACCCAAGAGTTTTAGAGGTTATGAAAGATCATTTATCTCTAGAAGGAAATTTTGGGAATCCTGCTTCTAGATCTCATTCCTTTGGATGGAAGGCAGAAGAGGCTGTAGAGGATGCTAGGTCAAAAGTTGCTAACCTTGTGAACTGCGACACACGAGAGATAATTTGGACTTCAGGAGCTACAGAAGCAGATAATCTTGCAATTAAAGGAGTTGCGAGATTCTATAAATCTAAAGGAAACCATATTATTACCTCAAAAGTTGAACATAAAGCAGTTTTAGATAGCTGTAGGCAGCTAGAAAGAGAAGGTTTTGAAGTTACCTACTTAGACCCGGATAAAAATGGATTAATCTCTTCTGATTTAGTTGAAAATTCAATTACAGATAAGACCATTCTAGTTTCTTTAATGCATATAAATAATGAGATTGGAGTAATTAATGATATTAAATCAATTGGCGAACTGACTAGAGAAAGAGGGATAATTTTTCATGTAGATGCTGCTCAAAGTACAGGTAAAGTAAAAATAGATTTGAAAGATATTAAAGTTGATCTCATGTCATTTTCTGCACATAAAACGTATGGGCCGAAAGGTATAGGTGCTCTTTATGTAAGTAGAAAACCTCGAGTTAGATTAGAAGCTCAGATACATGGTGGAGGGCACGAAAGAGGTATGAGGTCTGGAACATTACCCACACACCAAATAGTTGGTATGGGGGAAGCTTTTTATATTGCCGATCAAGAAATGGAATTAGAAGTTGAAAGGATAAGAAACTTAAGAGACAAATTTTGGGATGGTTTAAAAGATATGGAAGAAATATATCTAAATGGTGATTTTGAAAAAAGAGCAGCTGGATTTTTAAATGTCAGTTTCAATTATGTTGAAGGAGAGTCTCTAATTATGGCCCTGAAAGATATAGCAGTTTCATCTGGATCAGCTTGTACTTCAGCTAGCCTAGAGCCTTCTTATGTTTTGAGAGCCTTAGGGTTAAAAGATGAATTAGCTCATAGCTCGATAAGGTTTGCTGTTGGAAGGTTTACAACAGAAGAGGACATTAATTACACAGTAGATATAGTGAAAGATTCCGTAGAGAAACTTAGAGAAATATCACCTTTATGGGATATGTATAAAGATGGCGTAGACATGGATTCAATAGAATGGGCAGCTAATTAAAAAAGGAGAAGGTTATGGCTTACAGTAAAAAAGTAATAGATAAATTTGAAAATACTCTTAATGAACCTCATAAGAATAGTGTAGGTAGATGGGATCCTAAAGAAGAAGATATTGGTACAGGGATGGTGGGTGCTCCTGCTTGTGGAGATGTTATGAGATTGCAGATTAAGTGTAAGGAAAAAGGAAATTCACATGTGATACAAGATGTTAAATTCAAAACCTATGGTTGTGGTTCAGCTATAGCTAGTTCCAGTGAATTAGTAGATATGCTTAAAGGAAAAACTTTAGAAGAGGCCAAAGTAATTAAAAATTCAGAAATTGCAGATGCTTTGGATTTACCACCAATTAAAATACATTGCTCTGTTCTAGCTGAGGATAGTATTAAACAAGCTATAGAAGATTACGAATCTAAAATATAAACATGACACAAACTAAAACATTTGATCCAAATAGTTTTAACTTAACGGAAGCTGCAGCATCTCATTTAGGAAGCTCCATAACAAGAAGTAATTCATTAGGCGTAAGGTTTTCTGTAGAAGAAGCCTCTGGTTGCTCTGGCTACATCTATGAATTGGATTATGTTTCTTTAGAACATGAAGACGATATTCTTTTTGAATCCAATGGTGTAAAGGTTTTTATTGATCCTAATTCTTTTAGTTTTCTAAAAGGAACGACCGTGGACTTTGTCCAAGAAGGAGTTAACGAGCAAATTAAATTCCTCAACCCTAATGTCAAAGCTGTATGTGGATGTGGCGAAAGTTTTGATATTTAGAAAGTAATTTTAAAAATATTTATGCCTAAGATTAAGGTTTTTCCTCATAGAGAGCTATGTCCAAAGGGAGCAGAAATTGAAGCTGAAAAAGGACAATCTCTTTGTGAAGCACTTCTAGATCACAAGGTAAAAATTGAACATGCATGTGAACTTTCTTGCGCATGCACCACTTGTCATGTGATTGTAAGAAAAGGTTTTGGTGCTTTGAATGAGTCTACGGACGAAGAAGAAGATATGCTAGATAAAGCTTGGGGGTTGGAAGCCGAATCAAGATTAAGTTGTCAGGTAATCATTGAGGACGAGGATTTAGAAATAGAGATTCCAAAATACACCATA
>MDSV01126379.1_pt1 | contig 10130 bp, 7 predicted proteins | sample 810851 | NCBI WGS metagenome assembly MDSV01 (sample SAMN05326640, study PRJNA326480) | marine metagenome | isolation source: seawater | place: Atlantic Ocean: North East | collected 2012
CGGCACCCACATAGAAGAGCCGCCCACCAGCCGACAAACTGGCAAAGATGCCTTCCACTGCAGCTGCAATACTCTCAGCGACGGCCGAGACTGCGCTCACGGCTTCTTGATTCGTTTCTGCAATCAAACGCACGATCGCCAGCGAGTCCAACATGTCGAGATCCCGCATCGCAGGGTCGCCACCTTCAGTCGCCAACGCGCCGAAATCCTCGCAACGCGTAGCTTTCGACGCGTCGGCTTCGAATGCTTCGCGACTTGTGCTGGCTTCACGCTCAGAGTCGAAACTCTTCGAGCTGATAAAGCGATTGAAGCCCTGCGTGAATTTAGCATCAAAGCTGGCCTCAGTGGCATGCCCCTGCATGCGTAGCAAATAGCGTGCACCACCAAAGACAGGTGGCAAACTGGGTCGTATCAAATTAATGGCTGCGGACAGCCCACAGTCTGAAAGACGCATCTCGAAGTTGTGTCTAAAGATTGCTGCCTCCCACAAGCCCCCAGCCAGCACCACGTCAACAGGCAAGCGGATATCAAAGCTTTGCTCTGCTTTTTTGACCGATTGAGCCAATAGCTCCGCTGCTGAAGATGTCACCTCTGAGATGATTTGCAACGCTACAGCATCTTCTTCACTGGCGGCGTCAATGAGCCACGGTGCCAAGGCTGCAATCTGCTTTTTACCATCGCGATAGACTCGCGGAATTAAATCACGCACGCAATCCACTGCGCAGGCGGCACAAATGCGATCGGTCAAAACTGTAGCTGGTCCCACGCCGTCGTGCGCAGCAGTGATCGCCTGCAAGGCACGCTGCCCGAGGTCGTAGCCTCCTCCGTGATCTCCGATTAAGTAGCCCCAGCCCCCGACGCGAAATTCCTGTCCCTGCCCATCGATACCATAGCTCACCGTGCCCGTGCCCGCAATCAACACCAGCCCAGGTAGCTGATGAATGCCACTCCAGAGCGCAGCTACGGCGTCGTGCATCACCTGCACCCTAGCCTGAGCTCCAAAAGCTTGTGCGGTCTGCGCTTGGAAGTGAGCGTTAATCTCGGCATTGGAGCCACCGGCCAGTCCCACAAAAACAGCCTCCAATTCGGACAAAGAAGTCTGCGCACTCAAGCCAGCATAAATCCGTGCCAAGACCTGGGAAGTCTCCACATCAGAACCGTTGGGGTTCAGTGGCAGATCCAGTAAGACATGCGCCCGGACTTCTCCATTCGCCAGAAACGCCACAGCCTCGGTTTTACTGCCACCGCCATCAATGGAAACGTAGACCTCTTTTAGTTTAGCGACTGGCGTGCCCAGGACGCTGCCCTCTGGATTCTTTGTATTCATTTTTTAAGGACTTTCGATTGCTCTATAAGATAGCTAGCAAGGACTCTTATTGAGCACCAGCTGTTTATTAGACATAAAAAAAGCTTCACGCACGATACGTGAAGCTCAGGAACATCGCGCGAGCGATGTTTAAAGTTTTGCAGCAATCGAAGGTGAGGCCTTGAAGGAAATCTTCTTTTTAGCTTTCACATTGACTGAAGAACCGTCGAGGGGGTTACGGCCCTTGCGAGGTGCCGATGCACCCAAGTAGAAATTACCAACGCCAGGAAGCGGAGCCACTACAGCAGGCTTTACGGATGCTTCGCCACGCTTCGGTTTCTTCACAGCCTTAGCCGCTTTTTTGAGAGCTTTTAAGTAAACGGCGCCCACAGCATCCAAGGTGCGTGTTGCCTCTGCTTTACTTTCCAGACCGAGCTCCTTTTGGAGCGCTTCAACGAGTTCAATCTTTGACATATATTTATTCTGTTTTGGGTTTAAGGTCACCACAGCGGCGGTAACAGCAGAACTCAAGATAAGCATATCTCATTAAAAAACCAAGCATTTATGACATTTCTGTGTCACTGCAGGTTTTTATCAAATGGTAGCTAGCACCCCACTACTATCGCCGAAGCGCTCCACTGGCTTGCCTGCTTTTTCCAGCATCGTACAATAAAGGTTACACATGGGCTCGTTCTTATAGCTCAAATGCCGACCACCAGGAATGGCGCCACCCGCTAAAACCACCGGCAAATTGTCATGGTTGTGGCGATTACCATCCCCGATACCGCCGCCATACACCAGCATACAACTGTCAATCAAGTTGCGACCTTGTCCGTCTTGAGTTTTCGATAACTTATCTAAAAAGCGCGCAAAGGCTTGCAGATAAAACTCGTCGATACGTTTCAAGGATTCGATTTTTTGCGGATCTCCCTTGTGGTGCGACAATTGATGATGTCCGGAACGTATGTCCAACTCGGGAAAGGCACGCGCGGAACCGTCGTGCGCTTGCAGGAAAGTAATCACACGCGTGGAATCGGTGCGAAAAGCCAAGAGCATCAAATCATACATGGTGTCTAGGTATTCCCGGTAGGACGCAGGAATCCCGCCCGGCAATTCAAAGTCGAGGGGCATCTCATTGGCTTCGAAGTGAGTGTTTTGCAAACGCCGCTCCACCGTGCGCAAGGAAGTGAAATACTCCTCCAATTGCTCACGATCTTCGGAGCTAATTTTACGGTTCAAACGTGCGGTATCCGCACGCAGGGTATCAAGTACGCTTTTCTGGCGCGTCATGCGCTGCTCCATCAAAGCGAGTTCACGTGGATCACTCGCGCCATAGAGTTGCTTAAAAATTGCGCGCGGATTCACCTGCGGCGGCAGCGGCGTATGTGCATTTTGCCAGGAGAAGTTATATTGATAGGCGCAACTATAGCCGCTGTCACACACACCGCTGCGGCGATAGTGGCTCGCCGAAAATTCCAATGAGCGAAAACGACTGCCGGGGCTGAGATGGTCCGCGGCCACTTGATCAAACGAGCGGCCTAAATAGATATCTGCCCCGCCGGTTTTCTTCGCCTGCGCGCCGGTCAAAAAAGTCGCGGTGGCCCGCGCATGATCCCCGGGACCATCACCGTTGCCATTGGCATTGCGATGCTCCAGGCCGCTAATCACATTTACGTAGCGTCGATAAGGGGACAATGGCTCCAGGGTTCGCGAAAGGGAGCCAGTTAGGCGTCCCACTGCGCCGGGGTTCCAGTTTTCCTGGATCACGCCATTGGGATGATAGATGAATGCCATGCGCGTGGGCGCGTGAGCGCCGGCAGTCGCCGCGGCTTGCAAGCGTGTCGGCACGAGTGATTGCAAAAACGGCAATGCCACTAAGGCACCGGCACCACGTAAAAAAGCACGACGTGAAAGAGAAGCTGGGCGATCGGGCGTATTCATAAAAAGATCAAGGGGCGTGATGACTAATTGAAAGCATATTCCTATTGGGGAGCGGTGCAAATTCTTTTACCACGGCTTGCACCAGTGCAGAAAACCGAAAGTCTTGCGCAGCAGTGGCGTCGGCAATACGTTGCAGAGCAGCGTCGTCTCGCCAATCGAGCCCACGGCCCGCGGCATAGATCGCGAGTTTACCAGCCACATTGCGCACGAAATCGCCGCTACGTTGCTGCTCAAAATACTGCGCCAGCTCGATTGGACTGGCGATGCGCGCACCATCGAAGAGCGTCTCCTCCGTCAGTTCTTTGCGCTCCTTCGGCGAGCGCAAGCGCCCGACTCCATCGAAATGCTCCAAGGCCAAACCGAAGGGGTCCATAATGTCGTGGCAAGAGGCGCAGTTCGGGTTCGCACGGTGCTGAGCTAAGCTGACACGCAGATCACTTGGATCGGGGCGCCCCTCAGTGTTGGGCAGAGAAGGAATGTTGTCTGGCGGTGGAGGAGGCGCAAGTCCGATCAAGTTTTCTAAGATCCACTGACCACGCAAGACTGGGCTGGTATGATTGGGATACGAGCTCACAGTCAACACGCCCCCCTGCGCCCAGACACCTCGCCGTGGCGTATCCGCTATAGAGACCTTGCGGAAGTCAGCTCCGCGCACGCCAGAGATTCCGTAATGCTCCGCCAGCAATTGATTTGCAAAGGTATAGTCAGCATTGAGAAAATCCAATACGGGGCGGTCGTGTTCTAAGACATACATAAAAAACTGCTCCGTCTCTTCGCGCATGGCCTGCAATAATTTTCGGTTCGCATTTTTATAAATGCTTAGATCTGGCTGATGCACTTCCAAGTCTCGAATACGCCACCACTGCCCAGCAAAGTTCTGCGCGAGTGCAATCACTTTCGGGTCCGCCAGCATGCGCGTCACTTCGCTCGCTAGGTTTTCGTGTAGCTGACGTCGCAGGGCGAGCTCAAAGAGTCGATCGTCGGGCATCGAACTCCACAGGAAATAAGAGAGCCAACTGGCCAACGCAAAGCTGTCCTCACGCATCGAATCGACCTGCCCTTCAAAGCGAAAGAGAAACGAGGGCGAGCTCAGTACGGCATCGATGACGGCGTAAAGCCCATTGCGCACATCTCTACCTTCGCGGTTGCCACCATCATTGGCTTGAAAGACGCGCCACAATGCGTCGACTTCTTCTACTAGAGCCGGACGTCGGTAGGCTCGGCTGGCAAAGCGATGTATGCCATCGCGCATTTTTTGCCGACTCAGAAGCTCGGGCTGTGAGCCAAAATGACGATCCAAAAAGAGGCTCTGCAAGTCCTCACTCGATTGCTCCGGCCCCAGCAGTCGGACATGGTGAAAAATTAAATTACGGTCCAGCTTCCCCGTGGCATCCTGCTGATAATAATCGTTTAAGAAACGTAATTCCAATAAATGCTCCCCCGCACGCTGGATTGAGATCGACTGCTCAAATACCTCAGCTGCATCGCCCTTAGCCGCACTCACTTCGTATTCAGCCACGGCTTGGCCGTCTAAATAAAATGCTGCTCGCGCCTTTTCCGAACCCGCCTGCTCGGCACTCAATGCAAATTGCAAGTCATAGCGGCCATTTGCAGGGAAGAAGACGCGTTGCTTCACGGCATGCCGCGCGCCATTGGCAACGATCACACGCGAGCTTCCACGGTTATGCCCGCCCGTCCACTCTCCGGCACCCAGTTGCCACTCTTGCTGGGGCCAGCGCTGCGGCACCGCCACCCCGGCCACGCTAGCCGCCACATCAAAATAGCGCTCCATTAAAAGCGGGGAAACCGTCAGCGCCGCCGCAATATTATCAAAGCCATAGCCGGCATCGTCCGCGGGTAAAGCACTCGCCCAGTCGCCCTCAATGAAAAAGAGATCGTTTAAGCTGTTATTGAACTCCACTCGATTTAAACGCCGTAGCGAAGCTGAGGTCGGCTGATAGTCCGCCGCCAGTAGCACCAGCTCACTCTCAATCTTACGCACGAGTTGCTGACGTGCTTCCTGAGGCATCTCTCTGCCATCCGGATGCGGCATATAGTGCGTACGCAACGCATGCGCCACCTCGGCCCAACGCTCCGGTTGCGCCACGAGGTCGGCTCGTGGGTCGATATTAATTAAGTCCAGCCCCGCATCGGTGGAAAAGCCACCGTGGCACTCATAGCAATACAGATTTAACGCTCGGTCGGTTGCCTCCCATGTCAGTAGTGCCTGCTCGGCCTTACAATCAATGGCTAATAGCCAAAGTAAACCGATGAGGAGATAGTTGGGGTGTAACATCTGAAGTAAAATAGCAGAGCTCCCCAACACAACGAAGTACAAAAAATGGTCTTACAGAGTGCAAAACTGAAAATAATAAGCATTTTTCATGCTAGATTCACAAATCCGCTTGCGGAAATTAAATTTTACGCATTTGATGCGCCGAGTGAGTCACATAAAACACATATTCAATGAGCTACACTTTAAACTCGTGCGAATCATCGCCGAGGGGGGCATGGGCATTGTTTATGAAGCAGAGCAAAAAGGCGCAGGCAAGTTTGTAAAGCGTGTGGCCGTTAAATTGATTCGCGAAGAGTATTCCAAGATCGAAGAGTTTCGCAGTAATTTTGTGGGCGAAGCGCGTCTGGTGGCAGACTTAATTCACACAAATATTGTGCAGACCTATCACCTAGGCGAGATTAGTGGTCAGTATTTTATGACGATGGAGTATGTCGATGGCATTACGCTGGAAGACTTCATCATGCGTCATCGCGACACCAAGCAGCTGGTGCCCACTGATCTGGCTGGATTTATTGTATCACGCATCTGCCGCGGGCTCTCCCATGCTCACCAGCGCTGTGACAAGTCAGGGCGCAACCTCGGCATCGTACACCGCGACGTCAACCCGCGCAACATCATGCTAGCGCGCGAGGGCGACGTCAAACTCACCGATTTCGGAATCGCGAAGGCCTTCGACTTGATGTATAACGAAGAAGGCGAAGTGATCGCGGGCAAAGATGAATACCTCTCGCCCGAGCAAGCCCGCCGTGAAGTGACGGATGCACGTGCCGACCTGTTTAGCTGTGCGATCTTACTTTCCGAACTCTTGCTGGGCGAAAACATTTTCGAAGCCAATCGCGAAGAAGCGACTCGCAAGAACATACTGGAACTCAGCATTCCTGACTTTACAGACTTACGACCAGAGATTGACCCGCGCTTGGATGACATTCTCCAGCGCGCCTTCAAGCGCGACCGCGAAAAGCGCTATCAAAGCGCGCAAGCGATGCTTACCGCTCTAGAAATGTTTCTATATGGCGACGGCTACGGCCCCACAAACGAAAAGCTGGCCGCCTACATGCTGGACCTCTTCGATGAGGGCGGCGAAAACGCAGCCGAAAGGTGGAACAAAGGCCTTACCCCAGGCCTAGAACAAAACGAATCTGATTAACGCAATCGAACGCTCTCACTATGAGTACACAGGGGTTTCAACAAGTACAGAAGCAAACACAATCACTCGTCTTAGCGCCACAATTGCGCAATTCGTTGAAGATTTTGCAGGCCCCTGCCGTCGAACTGCGCACCTCGATACTGGAGGAACTGCAGGCCAACCCTTTACTGGAAGAGTTGCCCATCGATAGCATTAGTGTCGAGGAGCACAAAGAGTCGCCCAACGAAAACGAGCCCGAAGCTAACGTCGAACTCGACTTCAATGCGGAGGATTTCAGCGCACTTGAAAAAATGAGCGATGAAATGCGCGAACATTACGCGCAAGAAAATACAGGGCAATCGCACACTTCAGAAGACGATGAACGTCGTGACTTTTTCTTAAATTCACTGACTGAAAACGTCTCACTCCAGCAGCACTTAATTGAACAAGCCGAACTCACTGATTGCAGTGAACAAGAGTTTGAGGCCCTACTCTACCTGATCGGTAGCTTAGATGACAGCGGCTACCTAACGGAAACCATTTCAAACGTCGCGCTAACTGCGCGCATACCTTACGGCGTGGTCACTAGCGCAGCGGCCACACTCAAGACATTCGACCCTCCCGGCATCGGCACCGAGAACTTAGAAGATTGCTTAGCCACCCAGCTGGAGCTGCGTGGCCGCGGCGACTCCCTTGCGGCCAAAATCTTGCGCGAACACTTTGACTTATTGGTACGTCGACGCGTACCCGAACTCAAACGCAAGACAGGCGCCAGCCCTGAAGACATACAAGATGCGATCGAAGAAATTTCCACGCTAGAACCCGCACCGGGCAAACGCTTCAGCCCCGATAGTAATAGCGTGATCCAGCCCGACGTCAGTGTATTTCAGGATGAATATGACGAGTGGCAAGTGGTCCTCAACAGTGATTATATCCCCCGCCTACGCATCAGCAGCACCTACAAGGACATGCTAGCCAAAGGCACACTGAGCAAGCAGGAGAAAGAGTTTATGCTCGAGCGTATGCGCTCTGGCAAGTTCTTGATTAATTCGATCGAGCAACGCCAACAAACCATTGAGCGCATCACGCGTGAGATCCTAAAATTTCAAAATGAGTTCTTCGAAGTCGGTGTTTCCAAACTACGACCGCTCACAATGAATACCATCGCAGAAACTGTCGGCGTGCACGAGACGACAGTTAGTCGTGCGATTGCCAACAAGTACATCCGCACGCCGCATGGGGTCTTTGCTTTCAAGTATTTCTTCACACCAGGCTACAAGGCTGGCAATGGCGAGTCGGTCTCGAATAAAACGATTAAAGACATGATTGCTCAAATCATCGAAGAGGAGCCGCCCGCCAAACCATTGAGTGACCAGAAGATCGTCGAGCAGTTGAAGGCAAAAGATATTAAAATCGCCCGCCGCACGGTGGCAAAATACCGCGAAGAGTTAGGCATTTTACCCACGAATTTGCGTCGTCGCTACGATTAAGCTTCTGTAGTTTTCGCTTTAAGCAGAAGCCTGTTGCCGACACTTCCACCTATACTTCTAACAAGGCGCTCCCGATTGCATCACATACGAGGCGACCACGATGTGTGAGCGCATATTGACTTCCTTGCGACCGTAACAGCCCCTCACGTTCAAAGATTTTCAACTGCCCCTCCAGCTCTGCCCGATTACTGGCAGTTGGAAAGCGTTCGTTGATCGACTTCAGGTCGACACCACGATTCATACGTAGGCCAAATATAATAGAATCTGCCAGCAATAAGTCATGGTCCAAAGTGACACACTCCGTCTTCGGCGGCTGGCCCAATTCCATAGCAGTACACCACTCATCTAAATTAGCCGGGCGCTGGTAGCGCTCACCAGCAAATTGACTGGCCGCAGAAGGGCCACAACCGATCCATTCCTGCATGCGCCATGTATTCATATTATGACGACATTCCGCATCGGGCTGCGCGAAATTTGAGATTTCATATTGCGCGTAACCGAGCTCTGCCAGCAGCTCCCAACCACGCTCGTAGAAACGCAGTTCTTTGGCTTCATCAATCGACACCTTGCCCTGCGAGAGTTTGACGTAAAGTGCAGTGTCCTCCTCAAAAGTAAGGCAATACGTGGAAAGGTGCGTCGGCTCCAGTCGTGCCGCTTCACGTATGTCTGCCTCCCACTGCTCGATACTCTGGTTTGGAATCGCAAACATCAGATCAAGATTTGTCTGCGGAAAACCAGCCGCCTGCACCCGCTCCCAGGCGGTATAAACTTGCTTCGGATTGTGCAAGCGCCCGAGCGATTCAAGCAATTTGGGATCAAAACTTTGCACCCCCATGGAAATGCGCGTCACGCCCAGGTCGCGCAACACCGCGAGCTTGTCGGCCTTGACGGTGGACGGCGCCATTTCAATCGTCCACTCCTCAGGGGGCTGCGGTAAGCGCTTTAATAAAGAACGGCCAAGGCGCTCTAAATCCTTTGCCGCCAGCAAGCCTGGCGTGCCCCCACCCCAGAATACCGTGTCCACGACACGATCCTGCGGCAGCTGAGCAAACTCCAGATCCATCGCTGCCAAATAGCGATCCAAGTCCCCACGTCGTGGCTTCTCTTGATAAAAGGCACAAAAGTCGCAGGTCGAAGCGCAAAAAGGCACATGACAATAGATGCCAATGGGAGGGGCTGTGGTCGAAAGGGCCATATAGCAGCCAGTGATAGTTCATTTATCTGTGCGCGCAAGTCGAAGCTCGCGAGTTACAAAGCTTCCTCCCAACAGCACCTGCGAAGCAGTCATCAGCTAACCCGCATCCAAAACTTCAATGCCAGCAAAGAAAGCGCCGCTGTGGGAATCCACAAACTGACACCAAGCGCCAGCGGACGCCAGCCGACTTGCTTCAACATTGCAGGCACCATGCCCACGCCGATCAAGAACAAGGCGACCGTCAAAGCGCGCTGACTCCAGTGAAAGAGCTCTGCCCCGAGTGGCTGCAATGCGGGCAGCAGCCAGACCAAGCCCGCCAAACCGACAAAGCCGAGAATAAACCATGGCAGAGGGAAACGCGCCTTCGTCTCAACAACCTGCCCTTGTGGTGCGTTGCGACGTTCCGCTTGGTGGTAGTAGCTCGCTAAGCAAGCAACCGGAATGATCCAGAGCGAACGCGCCAACTTCACAGTCGTGGCAATCAATAAAGCGTCTGGGCCATAGGCCAAACCGTGTCTCACTGGGGGCAGTGGAGGGGCTCACGCGTGCATCGGGACTGCACTTAGAGCCTTTCACCCTGGACGAAATTATACCGATCTACGCACCGGGCCAAGTGAGCAAAGCACTCAAGCAGCAGCTCGCACAACCCGTAAGCCTAGAGATGCTGCCACAGTTGCCGATACTATGGCGCGAGTCTGGCTCGGGCACACGACGCGTAATCGAAGAGCACTTTAGTAAACATGGGCTACGGATCCAGTCGCTTAAGCCCAATCTAG
>MDSV01019257.1_pt1 | contig 10129 bp, 8 predicted proteins | sample 810851 | NCBI WGS metagenome assembly MDSV01 (sample SAMN05326640, study PRJNA326480) | marine metagenome | isolation source: seawater | place: Atlantic Ocean: North East | collected 2012
AACATCTTTTTTAAATTTTTCAAGTGCATTTTGTCCCAGAGTATTTTCTAAAGCAGATTTATACTCAGGAACACAAGCCCACTGAGGTACAGTTTCGTTTGTTTGTTCAACATGAAACTGCAAACCAAAAGCATTATTAGAAGAAAAAGCTTGAACTTTGCATTCAGGAGAACTTGCTAATAAGTTTGTATTATTTGGCAAATCATACGCTTCATAAGAATGCCATTGTAAAACTTTCAAATCTTTTTTTAGTCCTTTAAGTAAAGATTTATCATCTGCTACAGAAACTTTTAAAACACCAATTTCTGGTGTTTTCATTTTTCTTACCTTGCCACCTACAGCTTCACTAAGGAGTTGAGCCCCTAGACACAAACCTAAATATGGTTTTTTATTTATAGTAGCGAACTTGTGAATTGCTTCTTTCTCTGGCTTTAACCAAGGAAAGGTCTCCTCCTGCCAGGTATCCATTGGCCCTCCCATTACGATCATTGCATCATATGGATCTAAATTAGGTATTTTTTCGTTTTCATCTAATTCTACTGTATCTATTTTAATATTGTCTTCTTTCATAAATTTGAGGAAAATGCCTGGATGTTCAATATTAATATGTTGTAGAACTAAAAATTTCATATGAATAAATTAAAACTATTAATTGTTGAAGGCAACACTAAAGAAGAAAATGTAAATTTTAATAATGCGGGCTGTGTGCCTCAATCACAAAATTTCAAAAAACATATTCAAAAAATTGAATCAAATAGCGAGATAGATATTGTTGAGCCAATAGATGACAGTTCTATTGCAAAAATTATTTCATCTTTAAAAAAATATGACGGTGTAGTTTTAACTGGAAGCACTTTACGTCTTAATGAAGATGTTGAAGAAGTAAAAAAACATATAGAATTTGCTAAGATATGTTTTAAACACGAAAAAAAAATATTTGGTGCTTGTTGGGGCTTGCAAGTAACCGTTATGGCTGCTGGAGGGAAATGTAGAGTATCACCCAATGGTCCTCATATCGGTATCGCACAAGATATACAATTAACAGAAGCAGGAAAAAAACATAAAATATATTTCAATAAACCAGAAAAATTTACCACACCCGCCTTTAATTATGATGAAGTAGAAATACCACCAAAAGATTCAATTTTACTAGCGAGTGATAAAATAAATAAATTTCAAGCACTTCATTTTTATGTAGGAAAGTCTGAAATATGGGGATTACAATACCATCCCGAAATACCTTATGATTATATGATTAAATTAATTAAACAAAGATCAAGGGGAATGATAGAAAAAAATGTTTTTAAAAGCCAAGATTTAATTAATCAACATGTGAATTTTATTGAAAAAGCAAAATTAGAATTAAGTGATGATACAAGAACAATAGAATTAAAAAACTGGCTTAACTACCTAAAAAACTAAAATAAACCTTCTATTTCACCTTTGTTATTTAACTTTATTGAATCTGCAGCTGGTACTCTGGGAAGGCCAGGCATAGTCATTATTGCTCCACAAATTACAACAATAAATTCAGCTCCACTTGATAATCTAACTTCTCTAATAGGAAGCACATGACCTGAAGGAGCGCCTTTTAAACTAGGATCTGTTGAAAAACTATATTGCGTTTTAGCTACACAAATAGGAAATTTGCTAAAACCATCTTTCTCCATTTTTTTGAGTTGGTCTCTAATTTTAGTATCAGCCACGACTTCGCTTGCTCCATAGATTTCTTTGGCAATAGTTTCAATTTTTTTCCAAAGAGTGTCTTTTTCAGAATATAAAAATTTAAAAACATTTTTTTTAGATTTTGTGCAAATTTCAACCACATTACTTGCAAGATCTTTTGTTCCTTCACTACCTTTAGCCCAATGCATACAAAGGCTAGCTTTAACTCCAAGTTTGGAACAATGTTCTTCTATAATTTTAATTTCTTTATTAGTGTCAGTAGCAAAATGATTAATTGCGACAGTTACTTCTAAACCAAATTTTTTTATATTTTGAATATGTCTTTCAAGATTAGGTAAACCTTTTTTTAAAGCTTCTAAGTTTTCTTTTTTTAAATCATCTTTTTTAACACCACCGTGCATTTTTAATGCTCTTATCGTAGCAACTAACACAACACAACTTGGTTTAATATTTGCTTTACGACATTTGATATTTAAAAATTTTTCAGCTCCAAGATCAGCCCCAAATCCCGCCTCTGTAATAACGTAGTCAGATAATTTTAAACCCGTTTTTGTAGCTATAATTGAATTACAACCGTGTGCAATATTTGCGAATGGACCTCCATGAATAATGGCAGGATTATTTTCAAGCGTTTGAGTAATGTTAGGTCTTATAGCGTCTTTTAACAAAACAGTCATAGGACCATGAGCATTTAAATCTTTTGCGTAAACAGGCTTTTTATCTTTAGTATACGCAACAGTAATATTTCCAATTTTTTCTTCTAAATCTTTTAAATTATTAGATAAACAAAAAATTGCCATGATTTCTGAAGCGACAGTAATGTCAAATCCATCTTCTCTTGGAAAACCATTTGCAACACCACCAAGATTTACATTTATTGATCTAAGTGCACGATCATTTAAATCAACGACTCTTCTCCAAACGACTCTTCTAACATCAATATCTAATTTATTTCCCCAGTAAATATGATTGTCGATTAAAGCTGATAAAAGATTATGAGCGGAAGTTATTGCATGAAAATCACCTGTGAAATGTAAATTAATCCTCTCCATTGGAACAACTTGAGCATATCCACCTCCTGCAGCACCACCTTTCATTCCAAATGATGGACCAAGACTTGGCTCTCGTAAACAAACAATTGATTTTTTACCAATTTTATTTAATCCGTCACATAATCCTACAGAGGTTGTTGTTTTACCTTCACCAGCTGGAGTAGGTGTGATTGCAGTAACCAAAACTAAATGACTATTTTTTTCTTTTAATTTATTTATATATTCTAAATTTATTTTAGCGATAAAACGTCCCATTGGCATAAAAGCCTCAGGCTCATCAGGAACATTAAGTTTATGCAGCACATTATTAATAGGCTGCATTTTAGCTGATCTGGCTATTTCAATATCTGATTTAACAGCGCTCATCGGGACTGCTATACCTAAAAAAATATATTATGTATATACTGTATTTATTAAGACCTTTTACAATTTATGCAGGTTATATAAGATTATACTTATGCAAAGATATTCAGTATTCAGTTTAATTAAGAATGCCTTTAACAATCATAAAGGTTGGGAGGTAGCATGGAAAGACCCTGTGCCAAAAAAAGAATACGACGTCGTAATCGTTGGTGGTGGAGGTCATGGTCTAGCAACAGCTTACTATTTAGCAAAAGAGCATAAAATTACCAACGTAGCTATATTGGAAAAAGGTTGGATAGGTGGCGGTAACGTTGGAAGAAACACCACAATTCTTAGATCAAATTATATGTGGGATGCTAACGGTCTTTTTTATGAATATGGGATGAAACTTTGGGAAAATTTATCTCAAGAATTAAACTATAATGTCATGTATTCGCCAAGAGGCATAATCAATCTTGCACATTCCGATGCACAATTAAATGCATATTCTCGTCGTGGAAATTCTATGAGATTAAACGGAATTGATGCGGTGATGTTGGGAAGAGAAGAATTAAAAAAAATGATTCCATTTGCAGATTTTTCTTCAACTGCACGATTTCCAATTTTTGGTGGCTTAATGCAACCCCGAGGAGGAACAGCAAGACATGATGCGGTAGCCTGGGGTTATGCTAGAGGAGCCGATTCCATGGGAGTAGATATAATTCAACACTGCGAAGTTACTGGATTTGATTTAAAGGACGGTAAAATTCAAGGAGTGCAAACTTCTAGAGGAAATATAAAAACAAAAAAAATTGGATTATGTGTAGCTGGAAGCACATCTTTATTGGCTGAAAAATTAAATATGAAATTACCAATCGAGTCACATGTGCTTCAAGCTTGCGTTTCTGAACCAGTTAAACCTTTTCTTGATCATGTTGTTACATTTGGTGCGGGACATTTTTATTGTAGTCAATCGGACAAGGGTGAAATGGTAATGGGCGGAGATTTAGATGGTTATAATAGCTACGCACAAAGAGGAAACCTTCCCACACTTCAACATGTTTTGTCAGAGGGAGTTGCTATGTTTCCAAATTTAAGCCGATTAAAAATGTTAAGGACTTGGGGAGGAATTATGGATATGTCAATGGATGGATCTCCAGTTATTGACAAAACTCATATAGAGGGACTTTATTTAAATTTCGGTTGGTGCTACGGAGGATTTAAAGCCACACCTGTATCAGGATTGACTTTCGCTTATACAATTGCTCAAGACAAACCTCATGAACTAAACTCAAAGTACAAATTAAATAGATTTAATACTGGAAAACTAATCGATGAAAAAGGAGTGGGTACAAAAACTTGGATAGGATAATAAATGTTAGAAATTAAATGTCCACATTGTGGAAAAAGATCCCAAAATGAATTTTCTTACGGAGGAGATGCGAGTGTAAAAAGACCACAATTAGGAAAAGAAATTTCAGACAAAGAATGGGATAATTTTGTATATTATAGAACAAACCCAAGAGGAAAACACTCCGAGTTATGGCATCATGTAGCTGGCTGTAGACAATGGTTTAAAGTTTTACGAAATACCGCAACACACGAAATTTTTAAAACTGCCAAAATAAATGAGGAATTATAGTTTTTACAATGTCTCAAAAATTCAGATTAGATAAAGCAGGCTACATAAATAGAGATAAAAAGATTTCATTTAAATTTAATGGAAAAAAATATTTTGGTTACAAGGGAGATACTTTAGCATCTGCGTTACTTGCTAATGGAGTTCATTTGGTAGGGCGTAGTTTTAAATATCATAGACCTAGAGGGTTTGTAGGAGCAGGAGTAGATGAGCCAAATGCTCAAGTTCAATTATATAGTGATGCTAAAACTGAACCTAATGCTGTGGCTACGTCAGTTGAATTAGTAGAGGGATTAATAGCAACAAGTCAAAATTGCTGGCCATCAGTATCCTTTGATTTTGGAGCAATAAATAATTTACTTAATAAATTCTTTCCAGCAGGTTTTTATTACAAAACATTTATGTGGCCAAAAAATTTTTGGTATAAAATTTACGAACCTATTATTAGAAAAGCAGCTGGTTTAGGAGTGGCTCCATTAAAGCCGGATCCAGATAGATATGAACATAAGTTTGAATATTGCGATGTTTTAGTTGCTGGTTCTGGACCCTCAGGATTAGCGAGCGCCTTAGCTTCTGCAAAAAATGGGGCTAAAGTTATTTTAGCAGAAGACAAGCCAAGATTTGGTGGTAGCTTGCTCACCGATGAAGTCACAATCGGGAATAAAAAAGGAAAAGATTGGGCTGATGAAGCGATTTCACAACTAAAATCTATGCCTAATGTAATTGTGAAAAATAGATCACAAGTTTTTGGATATTATGATCATAATATGATGGTGATGTGTGAGAGATCAAAAGATCATATCGAAAATTCATCTAAATATACACCACGACAAAAACTTTGGTACATAAGGGCCAAGAGTGTTGTTGTTTCAACAGGATCAATAGAAAGACCTCTGGTTTTTGGCAACAATGATCGGCCAGGTATAATGCTAGCCTCTGCAGCCAAAGAATATATGAAAGTTTATGGTGTTCTTGTTGGTAAAAAACCAATAATTTTTACTAATAATGATAGCGCTTATGATGCTGCTATAGAATTTAAAAAAAATGGAATAGACCCATTAGTTGTTGACGTAAGAGAAAACTCAGAGGGTTCAGTAGTTAAAGAGGCCAAGAGTTTAAATATTAATATTAAGTTTTCTCATGGAGTGGTTAATTCAAAAGGTTATTTAAGAGTAAATTCTGCAACGATTGGAAAATTGAGTGACGATAAATCTCATTATAAAAGTTTAGAGAAAGTCTCATGTGATTGCATATGTGTATCGGGAAATTGGACTCCTACTGTTCATCTTTCTTCACAATCTGGAAATAAATTAAAATTCGATGAAAAAATTGATGCTTTTATACCAGATCAATCACGTCAAAGTGAGAGCACCATAGGAGCAGCAAATGGATCATTTACTTTAAAAAAATCTTTAGAAGATGGATTTAACAAAGGCTATGAACTTTCAAATAAAGTAACCCAAAAAAATATAAAAACTGCTGTACCGACTTCTAATGAAAGAAGTTACTCTCAGCATGATAAATTTTGGTGTATGCCTTTGCCAAAAAACAAACATTATAAACGATTTGTAGATTTTCAAAACGATGTAGCAGTATCTGATGTAGAATTAGCTGTAAGAGAAGGTTTTAGATCTATCGAACATGTTAAAAGATACACGACTCTTGGTATGGCTACAGACCAAGGAAAAACAAGTAATCTAAATGGTTTGCAATTAGTTTCAAATATTCAAGAAAAAATAGTTCCCGAGGTAGGTCATACTACTTTTAGACCACCTTATACACCCGTTACAATAGGCGCCATTGTAGGAAGAGAAGTAGGTAAACATTATCGTCCTACAAGAAAATCACCAATGCATGAGTGGCATGAAAAAAATAATGCTGTATTTGTTGATGCAGGCCTGTGGCTGAGACCTCGTTATTATAAACAAGATAATGAAACTTTAATGGAAGCATCAAAACGTGAGGCTGCTAATGTTAGGAACAATGTGGGAATTTGCGATGTTACTTCCCTAGGAAAAATAGATATTAAAGGTTCAGATACTGCTGAATTTTTAAATAGAATTTATACAAATGCTTGGATGAAATTGCCGGTGGGTAAAGCAAGATATGGGGTAATGCTTCGAGAAGATGGAATTGTTTTTGATGACGGTACTACAACTCGGATTTCAGAAAATCATTTTCACATGACTACCACAACCGCCCAAGCAGTAAATGTTTTATCTCATTTAGAATATTATTTACAGGTAGTTTGGCCAGAATTAGATGTTAATGTTTTATCTACAACCGAACAATGGGCTGGAGTTGCTTTAGCCGGACCCAACTCAAGAAACTTATTAAGTAAGATTTTTCCAGATATTGATGTTTCAAATGAAGCTATGCCATTCATGGGATATAAAGAAGCAAATTTGTTTGGTGTTCCAGCAAGAATTTTCAGAATTTCTTTTTCAGGAGAATTAGCCTACGAAATAAACGTTGAGTCTGGCTATGGTGTTTTTATGTGGGAGAAAATAATGGAGCTTGGAAAAGAAATGAATATTGAACCTTATGGTACTGAAGCACTTTCAACTTTAAGAATAGAAATGGGCCACGTAGCTGGATCAGAAATAGACGGACGAGTTATTTCTTCTGACCTTTCTCTTGAGGGGATGTTGAGTAAAAAGAAAGACTTTATTGGAAAAAGATCGTTAAATAGAGAGGCTTTTTTGAGTCCCAATAGGGAAAAAATCGTTGGTGTGGTGCCTGTAGATAAAAAATCGATGATACCTGAAGGATCTCATTTAGTTAGCGATGCCAATGCGGCTTTGCCCAACCCAAAACTTGGTCATATTTCAGCCTCTTGTTGGAGCGTGGAATATAATAATCCTTTTTCTTTAGCAATTCTAAAAGATGGAAAGAAAAGAATAGGAGAAAAACTTTTTGCTCTTTCTCCTCTTAAAAATAAAAACATAGAAGTTGAAATAGTTTCATCACATTATGTTGATCCAAAAGGAGAAAGAGTTAGATCATGAGCGCTATTTCACCTTTAGAATCGGTTCATAAAAAAGGTCTTTTTGGAGATCACCATAAAAAAAATGAAGCTGATCTTCTTAAAATATCCGAAGTAAAAAATTTATTTATTGCTCAAGTTGTTCAATACAAAAAATCAGAAGTTCAGCTAAACGATATAAAGATTGATGGTTTGGGATTTCCTATACAAAACTCTATAGTTTCATCAAACAAAAAAACCAGAATTCTTTGGAACGGGCCAAGAACTTATTTAATTGTTTCTGAAAAAGAAAATATATCCAAACTAATCAAAGAGAGCTGTGATGGTAATGATTTTGCTATAACAGATATTTCTCACTCCAGGGCGGTCATTCAAATTAAAGGAGATATATCTAAAGAAGTATTAAAAAAAGGCTGCCCTTTAAATTTTAATGAATTTAAAAAAAATAATTGTGCAGGAAGCGTTTTTCATGGAATTAATATTGTGGTTGATTATGTAGACGACAACCCAGATACATTAAACTTATTTACCCTTCGAAGTTTTGGAGAATCTTTTTATCATCATATTACTGATGCTGCTTTAGAATTTGGTTATATGTCTGTTTAAACCAAAATTTATTTAATTACTTCTGCTAAGCATAACCAAGCATTAACATCTTTGCTAGAAATATAATTGGATTTAAAAAACTGTTTAACATTCCAAGATTTATTTTTTTTTAATTCATCAATTTTTTTATCAAAACCATATTCCTCATATATACCTTCATTTATTGTAAAACAGATCAAACTTTTGTTTTTAGATATTCTAATAAATTCATCCAGCGCATGTGGTTTGACATGACCAAAGGTAAAAGTTCCAACGCACATTATTGCATCATACGTGTCACTCTTTACTTTTATTGGTTTATTCAAATCTACTTGATCAAGATTTTGATAATATCCTTGTGGAACTAAATCTAATAATTTTTTTGATAAATCCATTCCGTCAATATTCAAATAATTGTGTTTCTTTAATTCAATTCCAACTAGTCCAGTTCCGCAACCTGCGTCTAATATTTTAATATTTTTATCTTGTGCATATTTTATGAATGTAGCTACAGTTTCTTTTGGACCTGTATAATTCCAATCAATCATGTCTTGATCATATTTATTTTTAATACCCCATTCGTCATAATACTTCATGACTTCATCAGTAGTTTTTAATTTATAAATAGGTATTTTATTTCCCACATCTTTTTGAGACATATACAAATTTAACAATAATTTATTAGCTAAACAATTGTATTTTCAAAATACTTAAAATGTGGTTAGCTAATCTAATGGGAAAAAATCTAATCGAGAGACTTAATAAAGGTCCAGTCCTATGCGCAGAAGGATATCTTTTTGCAATGGAAAGAAGAGGGTATTTACAGGCTGGCGCTTTTGTGCCTGAGGTAGTTTTAGAGAATCCAGAAGTAGTTTCTCAATTACATAGAGAATTTATAAGAGCAGGAAGTGATGTTGTCCAAGCATTTACTTATTATGGACACAGAGAAAAATTAAGAATAATCGGAAAAGAAAAACTTCTTGAATCACTTCAAAAAAACGCTTTAAAGATTGCCAAAGACGCAAGAAACGAATTTAAAAATTTAGATTTAATGGTAGCCGGAAATGTTGCCAATACAAACGTTTACGATCCTAATGACAAAAAAAGCAATGCTGAATGTCAAAAAATGTTTGAGGAGCAAATTGGTTGGGCCAAAGAATCTGGTGTTGATTTCGTAATTGCTGAAACAATTACTTGGGTTGAGGAGTTAAAAATAGCACTTAAAGTTATAAAAGATGCCGGGTTAATTGCTGTTTGTAATTATGCATTTAGAAGAGATGGCAAAACAAGAGAAGGCATTTTACCAGGAGAAGCGTGTAAAATTTTAGAAGATAACGGCGCAGATGTTGTTGGATTAAATTGTTTTAGAGGGCCTAAAATGACCATGAAACTTTTACCAGAAATAAGAAAATCCGTTTCATGTCATGTGGCTGCTTTACCAGTTCCTTATAGAACAACAGAAAAAAATCCAGGATTTTTAAATCAAACAGATGAAGGATGTGATTGTATTCCTGGAGGAAATGCTTTTCCCGTGGCTTTAGATAATTTGTATTGCAACAGATTTGAAATGGCTGAGTTTGCAAAAGAATGTGCAGAGAAAAAAATAAACTTTATTGGAATTTGTTGCGGCGCAGAACCTCATCATGTGCGTGAAATGGCAGTTGCTTTAGGTAGAAAACCTATTTCATATAAATACTATCCTGATATGTCGAAACATTATGCGCATGGCACGGATAAAACTTTAAAAAAACATAACACCGACGCAGCAAAAACATTATAATTTATATTAATGGAAAAACACGCCAAGGTAGTTGTAATAGGTGGAGGAGTAGTCGGTTG
>MDSV01020309.1_pt1 | contig 10129 bp, 6 predicted proteins | sample 810851 | NCBI WGS metagenome assembly MDSV01 (sample SAMN05326640, study PRJNA326480) | marine metagenome | isolation source: seawater | place: Atlantic Ocean: North East | collected 2012
GGTGCACGTTTCGTTGACGACGCGCTCGTCAGTCGCGCACTCGCAGGTCGTGTTCCCGGCGCTGAGAGGGTTATCCCCAGCCGCGCGCGTCGATCCGCCGACACATGCCACGCACTCCAACGACTGGACGCGAAAGTCCACCGGACACGTGCAGTGGGTCTCAGACCCAGACGAGTCATCGCCCGCGTCGTTCACGCTTCCTGTTACACACGCCACGCACGTGTTGTTGTCGTCCACGCGTTGGTTCTCAGCACACAGGGCCAGCAGTCTTCGACGGCCTCCGACGCCCACTCGCGCGTACGGGGTCCCCGCCCCCACGCCGGTTTTCCCTTGAAGGGCGGGCTCTCCGTCCGAAGACGGCAGCGTGGGCACCGCGAGAGCGAGCGCGTAAATCGCCACGCAGACTCCTGTAGACATTTTGAATGAGGAGCGATCGTGTCAGGGACGGGTCGGACGAGGCGACTTAAAAACTGGGAGCGCAAACGTCGAGGAGACGCACCCAGAGCTCCGCGCAGGCGGTCCCATCGCCGCGGGCGCATGTCCCTCAGCCAGAGCCCTGCCGCGCCGCGCGCGCGCGAGGGAATGAACGTTCTTGGAAGTCGGAACACGCTACATATTCTCATAACCCCAAACGTGCTGATTGGTGATTGCCAGATGACTGCACTCTGCGCTTCGAACGAACAACGACAGGTCATCTCGCCCAGGTCGCCGCGCGCGCGGTGCTGTGTGATGGGTGGCGAGGCGCGTCTCGGCGTGTACCTCTCCCCCTCCACCAACTACGAGCGACGAATCCTAGAGGACGCGTTCGACGGGTACGTGCCACGACCGTCACCGCGAGCGACGTCGCGATCGATCCCAGAAACGAACGTGTCGTGTAAGCGGAAAAAGACGCTGACACTCCCCACCTCCGCCTCCACGCCCCACACGCTTCCGCACGTCTCAGGTTCGAAGGGTGGCACAGGGACGTGGATGACCCGCGCCACGCTCGTCTGCAGTGGGCGAAGGGCCGGGATATCAGCTGGGACGGCGTGCTGGATGGAACCTCCGCGGCGAACCGGTTCCTGCTGGTCACGGCGCTGACGCGAAAAGCCGATCTGGCGTCCACGCTCTCGAGGCACAAGGATGCCGTCGGCGAAACAAACGCGCCCGCGTACGCGTCCTTGCCCGAGACGTTCGTCATCGACCCGGAAGAGAGCGACGACGAAGAGGAGGATGAGGAGGAGGGTCGTGGCGAGTTTCGGGATGCCCGAACGGACCGCGAGTCCGCTCTCCGCTATAAGACCGTGCCTCGCGCCGTGCGCCGCCGCGGCGGCGCGTGGGCGCTCAAGGCTTCCGAGTCGAACGGCGGCGACGACATCGTGTTTTTCGACGCCGGCAACGCGGCGGACGTGGCGCGCGCCGAGCGGTTCATGAACGCGCACGCCGAACGCTCCTGCGCGGCGACCGCGCCGTGGGTCGCGCAGAGGTACGTCGAGTGCGCCACCGTCCACGGCGCGTCCGTGTGTCCCGACGAACCCAAGTACAAGTTCCACCTGCGCGCGCACGCGCTCGTCGCAGGCGACGCGAGCGCGTACGTGCACGACGACGTCGTCGGCCTCGTGGCCTCCGCGCCGGTGCGGGGGCGCGACAGCCTGCGCGACCTGCGCGCGCACGCCACCAATCACAGGGTGCGCGCGCGCGGCGCCGCGGCGGCGCGGGAGAAATCGCGGGACGGCGAAGACTCGCGCGCGGACGGAGACTGTACGCCGCCCGCGACGCACGCGTCGCTGGAAGACGTGTGCCGCGCGGTTTCTTCGTCCGTTCCCGCGAGCGAGGCCGCCGGGCGACCGGGCCGGCTCGAGCTGTGCGCCGATCGGCTCCGCGAGCGCATACGCGCCATCGCGGCGGACGCGTTCGCGGCGGCGCGCAGCAAAGCCGGGGGCGCCGTCGGGTTCGTGCCGATCGAAGGCGGGAGCTTTGAGCTCTTCGGGTTTGATTTCCTGGTGGACGCGGAGACTGGCGAGCCGAGGTTGTTGGAGGTGAACGCCGACCCGAGCATGGCCGTCTTCGGCGCGCACGCCGAGGGGAAGAGAAGGTGCGCGGCTCTCGTGCGCGACGTGTTATCCATCGCGCTGCCGCGCATGGAGACCGGCCGGGAGACGCGAGAGGCTGAGGAAGAAGGCGAAGGAGAAGAAGCCGGAGGCCGGGAACTCGATCGGCGCAACGCGTTCCGCAAAGTCTGGTCCGCGCGCTCGCGGTTCTCCGACCCGGCCGAGGGGCGACGGCGGGTCAAGCGCCTGGTATCGCTCACCGCCTCGCTCGCCGCGCGCGTCGCCCTCGAAGGATCCGGCGACCGGGCGACCAGGCGCGCCTCCGTGGCGGCCGGGTCGCCCGGCGCGGCGGGCGCCGTCGCCGCGCTGCGGCGCGCGGGGGGCTGGCGCGTCGAGTCCGACCCGCGCGCGCCGCTGTGTTCGTTCCACTGGGCGCCGCACGGGCTCATCCGCTGGGACCGCGTGATGGACTGGCGGGAAGAGGATACCCGTAGCACAAACACGGAAAAAGATAAAGAAACGGGATTCGTGGTGGCGAACCACCACTACGCGCGTCGCGGCCTGTTCCGCCCGAAGGCGCTCGCGGACGCCTTGGACGCCTTCGAGCGGGGCCGAGGCTCGGTCCGCGCGGAACCGACGAAGCCGCGTCCGACGGCGAAGAAAAAAACAGACTCGAGCGCGCCGCCGGCGCGACGCGCGACGGTTCGCGCGTTCGCGCTCGTCGCCGGGTCGCGGGCTTCCATGCGGGTCGCCGTGCGTCGCCGCGTCGAGGGCCTCGAGGCGTTCCTGCTCGAGACGCGACCCGAGACGAAGCGCGACCCGTTCGCCGTCGTCGCGGCGGCGGCCAAGCGCGCGTTCCAAGCGGCGGCGGCGTTTAAAGGCGAAAAGGTTTCGTTCATGCCTTTCGCGAACTGCTTCGAGACCTACGCCGTGACTCTGCTCGTCGAGACCGCCGCGGACGGCGGCGGGTTCCGCGCGCGGGTCGTGCGCGTGGAGGATGCGTTTTCGCCGGACGGAACACAAAACGTCGCGCTCGGCGAGGAAGAAAAAGGAAAACGCGCAGACGCCGACGCGCTCGCCGACGCCGCCGTCGAGGCGGCGCTCTCGTGTTTCTTCGCGCGCCCGGGATCCGCCGCCGCGTCCGACCGCCCGGCGGAGGACGCGTTCGAGTTCGTGTGAGAAACGACGAGGCGAGAACGTCGTTTTTGTCATCATGGCTTCGGCGCGTGGATTCTGGAGCGTTCGCTTCGCAGTTGCGCGGCGGTAATATCATCGATAGAGTAGTGTAGGTATTAAGCTTGCTTGCGTTGCGCATTAAATGTTTCATCAATCACGGCGCGCCCGTCGCGTCTCGCGCGCGCCGCGCGCGTCTTCAATCGGACCCGGACGCGCGCTTCTTTCGCTCGAAAGGCTCGAAAGGCGCGCGTTTCTGTCGACGCGCGACGCGTCGAAACCCCGCCCGTTCCCCGTTCGTCCCCGTCTCTCCCCGTATGATCTTTTCGCGTGCGTTCCTCTGGGCGATCCGAGAGTGACGAATCGCCACAAAAAAGACCGTCTCGTCACACGACGAACCCGCGGCCGGGCGCCGCGGGCGCGACGAGCGCGCCGAGCAGCGAGGCGTCCTCCGGGAGCGCCGCCAGCGCGGCGAGCTGTTCCCGGAAGGACGCCTGCACGCCCGCGATGCCGAAGCACCCGCCGCCAGCGTTGTGCCCGGGCTGCGTTGGGTCCGAGATGGTCAGGCCGCCGGCGCCCACCGCCGCGATGGGCGGGCCGCCCCCCGGCACGCGCACCGGAACCACCCCCCACTCCGGGGAACCCGCCGCCGCCGCCGCCGAAGCCGCCTTCTTGGCGGCTTTGCCCGTGGGGCGCAGCGGGTGTGCCGCCACCGCGGCTTTGGTCAGGTCAACCTGCTGCCCGTAAAACTCGAGGAAGTGCAGCAGCGACGCGCCGAGCGTCTCGGCGTCGCGCGTGGGGTCTTTCTCCTTCTTGGTGGGCGTTTTCTCCGCGGCGGCGGTCTGCGCCGCCTCCGCCTCCTTCGCCGCCTCCGCCGCCTCCGCCGCGCGGGCGTCGTCGTGCGCCTTGCGCTGCAGCGCGTGCAGCGCCAGCAGCGCCAGCGAGTACGAGCCCACGCCGCCCTTGTAGACGCCCCGCAGTCCCTTCTTGGCGAGCCACGCCTTCTGCACGCACAGCACCGGGGCCAGCGCCGGGTACTCCGCCTCCGCCTGGCGCAGGAACTTCACCGTCGCCGCGCCCTTGTGGTTGCGGTCCTTGACGGAGATGTGCACCTCCAGCGGGGTCCCGAGGTCGGACGACGGAAAAGCCGGCGGGGGCGCCGCCGGCGACGCGCTCGCCGGCGCCCCGCTCGCCGCGCCGGGCGGCGGCGGGCCGGGGGGCAGCGGCGGCGACGCCGCGGCGGAGAGCTCCGCCGCGGGCTTGGACGCGCTCGCCGCGCCCGGCTGGAAGTGCGCCGTGTGCGTGCTGACGAAGATGAGCGGCCGCAGCGCGCTGTGCACGACGGTGACGTTGGCGGCCCAGGCGTTGCGCCGCAGCGCCGCGGCGAGCGCCTCGAGCGCCTCCATCTTGGCGCGCGGCGCGCTCGCGACGGCGTCCGGGAGCGACAGCGCGACGTCCACGTTGGACGCGCCGGGGACCCAGGCGTTGGTGGGGAACGACCCGAACACCTCCGCGGCGGCGCTCGGGAACAGAGCCTGCGCCTGCGCGTGCACGGCGCGGATCAGCGCGTCCGCCGCGCGGCGCTCGGCGGCGAGCGTCGCCGCGGCGCGCGAATCCGGCTTGACGTGCGCCGCCTCCAGCATCTCCGCGCCCAGGCGCAAGGCGAGCGCCCGGCGCGCCGCCTTTTCCGTCGGGACGCCGCCGTCGACGGCAACGTCCAGGCGGGGCTGGAGCGCCGCCGGCGCCGGCGCGCGGGGCGGCGGCGGCGGCGGCGCGAACGGCCGCGGCGGGAACCGCAACGCGCCGGGGAGCGTCAGCGGCGGCGACGCCGGCGGGGGCGGGGGCGAAAACGACCCTCGTTCGCGCGCCCTCTCCGCGCCGCGAGCGACGTCCGTCTGCGCGCGTTCCTTACCCAGTCTCTCCGCGGGAGGCGGCGGTCCGACGTCTTTCGCGTCTTTCGGGTCTTTGGCTCTGCCGGCTTTCTTTTTCGGGGAAGCTTCGGCGACGTCGCCCTCCGCGCGCCGCGCGGGCGCCGGCGACCCCGGCGCCGACGTCGCGTCTCCGCCGGCGCGCGCTTCGGGGGCTGGCGACGCCGCGCGCGTCACGAGCGCCGCCTCCATCTCCGCCTTCAGGTCCACCTTGGGGGGCGGGCTCTTGACCGCCCAGCCCGACCAGGAGGGCCGGGGCGCGGAAGGCACGGGCGCGGAGGGCGCGGCGGGCTCCGGCGCGGCGACGCTCGCGTCCGGGCGTCTCTTCGCCGCGCGCGCGACGGGCATCGCCGGCGCCGTCTCCAGCGCGGAGCGCGTCTTCGGGGGCTTTGCGGGGGACGCGCCGGGAGAGGCATCGCTCGCGGCCGGCGGTTTTTTGTCTTTGCCGGAAGCCTCGATGTGGGTCCAGTCCGCGCCGCCGTCCAGCGTGACGGTGACCTGCGGCGCCGCCTCGGCGTCGAGCGCGCCGTCCACGAGCGAGCGCCAGCCGTCCGTCGCCGCCGAGGCGGGGGCGTCCCGCGCGCCCGCGCCGAGCACCACCGACGCCCAGGGCCCGGAGGGCTTGGGCGAGTTCGCGCGCGAGGGGGGCTGCGAGCCCGCCGCGGCGACCGCCGGGTGCGTCGGCTTCGTATCCGGCGCGCGCTGGGCAGAGCTCTTGAAAGCGGGCGCGCCGGCGACGGCGCGCGCCGCCGCCGCCTTCGCCTCGGCGGCGCGGCGCTCGGCGGCGGCGGCGCGAGCCTTCTGGCGCTCCTCCGCGGCGGCGGCTTCCCTCGCCGCCTGCTCCTCTTCCTTGGCCCGAAGCTCCTTGAGCGCGGCGGCCTCCTTGGCCGCCTCCTCGGCGGCGAGCGCCGCCGCCTCCGAGGGGGTCAGCTGCGCCGAGCTGGCGCGCCCGGTGAGGATCGCCGCCCACCCCTTGGGCGGCTTGGGAGCGCTCGTCGGCTCGGAGGACGCCGAGCCGTCGTCGCTCGCCGCCGCGCGGACGCCTCCGCCGTTTCGGCGTTCGTCGGATCCGTCGAAACCCGAGGCGCTCTCCCGAGTCGACCGCTCGTCGTTCCCGCCGGCGTCTGACGTCTGGCCGCCGTCGGACCCGGCGCGATTCCCGCGACCTCGACCTCGGCGCGCGCCGATCTCGGCGTCGCCTCTCGCCTTGGCCGCGAGCTTGGCGCGATCCCGCTTCCCGCTCACCGTCTCCCACTCGCCCTCATCCGCGGTGACCGTCACCGTGGACACCTGGTGCGCGAGCGAGCTCGCGTCGGAGGCGATCGAGCTCGTGTCGGAGACGCGGGAGGCGTCCGAAGACCCCGCCCCGACGAGAGAGCTCGTCGGCGAGTCCCGCGCCTTACCCAGGAGCGCGCGGACCAGCGCCGCGGCGGAGGCGGCGGAGAGCGCCGCGCCCTCCGTCGGCTGGGCGTTTTTCCACGCCGCCGTCGCCGCCGGCGAGAGCTTGCGCTCGCCGCGCACCAGGCGCGCCTTGACGCGCGCGGGGAGCTTTTCGGTTTTCCCCAGGTGTGCGTTGTTCCACGCGCTCTTCGCGGGCACCGCCGCCGACGAGCTCGCGAGCTCGCCGCGAGAGATCTGCGTGAGAGACGGAGGCTTTCGTCAGCTGGGAGCGGAAAACGCGAATTTACATAAACGCGAGACTGCGTTGTCGTAGCGAAAAACCCTGAAACCACCGGAAAGTGACCGCGTCTTATCCATTTGCGCGCCAGTGCGCGCGCAGTTGCGAGTTTCTGTCGACGCGATCCGGCGCGGAGGGATGTGAGAGGGGTTGGGGAGCGGGCCGCGGACGTACCGCCTCGTAAACCCCCGATATCGTGCGCTCAACGGTATCGTACAGGAACAAAGGCGTTCCCGGGACGATGCGCTGGACCGCGGGCCACTGCTCGGCGGGGAGACTCAGCGTCCCGTCGACAGATCTGCGTTGGGATGCGGCGGAGGACGAAGGAGAAGGCACAGACGACGGTCAGAGCGGGGCGGGTGGACGATCGCGCGGCGGTGGGATCGGGGAAGGCAACGCGAACGCTCGGAACCCCGCGCGAGACGTCGCTCACGACACGCGCATCTCGCGCCTCGAAGCGCGGCGCGCGTCTCGCGGTGGCGCGTCCGCCGCGCGCGCGCCTCGCGCCGCGTCGCAAAGGCGGTGAGCTTTCGAGCGCACGTCCTCGCGAGCGGCGTTCGAAGCCGTCGTCCTTCGGTGGCGCGTGACGTACCTCGACGTGAGAACCACCCCAAACAGCGCGTCGTCGCCGTCCACGCTCGTGGACATCGTCGAAGCGCTTCCCGCGCGCCCTTCGATGGCGTCGAGGAGCTCGATGGCCTTCGTGCGTCCCGACATCCGGAGCGTCCGCGTCGCTCGAGAAGAAGGAGCGGAACCGCCGACCGTCGAAACTTCCTCCGGACCTCCGGAGAACTCCCACACCTTCGCGCTGCTCTCGTCCCGAGAGACCCGGCGCGAGCCGATTTGGTCTACCTCCCAGGTAGGACTCGACGACGCCGCCTGTGCGGTCGTGCGCCTCTCGCAAGTGCCGCGCGAGGCGCGAACGCGGACGCCTTGTGACACAACACGGCACATGTGATATATCCAACGCGATCTATGAAATCTACGAAGTTCGAAAGGAGCTTCGATGAAACTGACCCACGGTTCGAAGCGATCGATCGATGAATTCCGACGTAAACCCGATCAAAATAACCAGATTCGGTTTCCGAGGTGTCGTCGAGTGGAAGTCCAGCTCTCCGCGTTTTTGCACGAAAAGAACAAAGAACATGCCGCGCGCGGGCGCTTTGCCGTTACCGCAAAACAACCTGCGGAAAACCTGCGCACTTTTTCGAACGCGCGAAGCAGGCTGACTGTTTGCCCATACGCAAACACGAACACGCGAGATATTTTTTTATTGAAGAGGTGACGGTGCAGGCCGCGGCCGCGCGCAGCACACCACGCGACGCGCACGCACGCGCGGACCCAGCGCGCGCGCGCACGAACTCGCGGAGGACACCGCACTGTCCGAGCGCGCCCTTTCCGGAGGAGCCCCACGTCTTCACCCGACAGGTACGCGCCGCATTTGAGCACGGCCGTGCGCCCGTGCCAAGTGTCTTTCTCTGCCACCCCGAAGCATTCCCGTGCGCTTTTTGAGATACGCGCGCCGCGATCTGCGCGCCGCGAGCCCCGACCCGCGGAGCCGACGCGCGCGAGACCGGGTTGGCGTTCGCGCGCATCTTCCTGCGCTCCCCGCCGCGTCGCGCCGATCGAATCGCGGCGAACCCGCGACCGCGGGTTCGAGGCACCAGCGAATCGAACGGCGCGCTTTTTCCCGCCGAGTCTGAATCTTTCCGCCGTTGGAGCCCCCGAACTGACAGAGTCCACCCCGCCAACCCCGACGCACGCCCTCCCTGCCACCCCCCGCAGAGCAGACTCGCGCGTTTCCAGACGCGCATCGAATCCATCTCCGTGCCTCCGCGCGCGCGGGATGGCCCCGAGCACGAGACGCGCGCCTTCCGCGCCTCCGGGCGAAAAAAAGCACACGCCGAGCCCGTCCGCGCGATTCGAGAAGAAAGCGTCTTTCGACGCCGGGAACGAAAAAACCCAAAACGACGCTTCCCCCGTTCCCGCGGTGGTGAAACGCGCGCGCAGCCGCGGCGGGCGCCGCGTGCACGTGACCTCCTCCGAAGAGACCCCGAAAGACCCGCCCTCGCCCCCTAAAATCGAGGGCGACGACAACGACGACGCGCTCCACTGGGGACGGCAGAAAGCGCGCGGCGCCGAACCCGTCAAAAGCGCCGGCGGGGCGGATGGCGCGGATCCCGAGAACGCGGATCCCGAGAAACTCGCCGACGCGGACAGAGCCGGCGCCGTCGCCGCGTCGGCGGAGCCCGCGGTCGGCAAAGCCGCGCTGCTGGTTCCCGCGAGGAACGACGCGGACGTGCTGAACGACGCGCGCGCGCGGACGCTGTTCCCCGTGCTCAAGAGGCAGAGCAGCGCGGACCCCGACTCGGTCGGGTTCACGTCGCTTCTTCAGCTCGCGGACGCGGGCGTGCAGCTGGAGAAGCGCGCTCGGGCGCCGGGCGGGAGCGTCCCGGGCGCGCCCGACGCCCGCGCCCGCGGCAGGAAGGCACCCGCGGAGGGAAGGCGCGCGGACGGGAGAAGGACGGCGGCCGAGAACGGCGCGAAGCACGCGAAGAAGGGTGGGAAGAAGGGCGGCGGCGACGACGGCGCGCTCTCCTCGCGCGGCGGCAAGAAACGCGGCCGCGGCCCGAACAAGGTCCAGGAGACGGAGGAGGAGCGCGAGGCGAAGCGCCAGCGGCGCGTGCAGGCGAACCGGGAGAGCGCCAGGCAGACCATCCGCCGGAAGCACGAGCAGTACGATGACCTGAACGGGCGCGCCGTCGCGCTCGAGGCGTCCAACGCGGCGCTGCGCCGGGAGATGGCGGCGCTCTTCGGCGAGATGCGCGCGCTCGCCGCGACCAACTTTCGCCTGCGCGAGCAAGTCGTCGACGCGGCGAAGAAGAAGGGCGTGCCCGTGCCTGACATTGGGGACGGCGCCGCAGCCGCCGCGGCCGCCGCCGCGACCGCGCCGGTGGTGGCCGCCGCGCCCGCGAGGTCGACGCACGCCGCCGCCGCCGCGCGCGCGGCGGCGAAGCCCTCATCGGGGCCCCAGTCCCGGGGGGTCCCCGGCGCGGGGAACGGGGCCGGCCCCATGGGGTCTGTTCACGAGATCGGCCCCAAGGGGTCCGGAAGCGTGTCCGGCGCCACTTCCGGCGCCTTGACGTGCGCGCCGGACGTGGGCGCGGGCGTCGTAGGGGCGATGAGTCAGACGGCGGTCGCGGCGGCGCCCTTCGCGAACGGCGTCGCCGCCGCGCTGGGGGGCGCCGTCCCGGCGGGCCCGGGCGCCGCGGGTTCATGGCCCGGCGGCCCCGCGGCCCCCGCGGCGATGTGGGTTTCCA
>MDSV01144001.1_pt1 | contig 10129 bp, 4 predicted proteins | sample 810851 | NCBI WGS metagenome assembly MDSV01 (sample SAMN05326640, study PRJNA326480) | marine metagenome | isolation source: seawater | place: Atlantic Ocean: North East | collected 2012
AAACTGTATTACAATCGAAAACGACGAAAACAAATGGGGACTCGAACACAGTCTTGAGCTTGGGAACGATCTCGCTCTGGTGTTAGATATCCATCATCATTGGTGTAGAGAAGGAGAATATATTGAACCCACTGACGACAGATTTAAACGTGTTATTGATAGCTGGCGTGGTACTAGGCCTGCTATCCATTATAGTGTTAGCAGAGAGGATCTTCTCTCATTACACAGTAAAACACATAGACCAGACTTTCAAACCCTTACTGAGCAAGGACATAAGAAAGGAAAGCTAAGAGCCCACAGTGACATGATGTGGAATAATGCAGTAAATGATTGGGCTTTGGGCTTTTTGGACTATGCTGATATTATGGTTGAATCCAAATTTAAAAATTTAGCCAGTATAGATTTGCATAAATATTACGAAGGAAAGAATGATGAACTACTTGAAAACAATGTACGGCAGTCAAAAATTAGACAGTTCGAAACAGCCATCGGGTAAAAATCCTAATAGGGTTACTGGTGGAATTAAAGGGCAAGGAGTTGATCATATTGTAATGGTCAGTGAAGATGGTTTTGAGAATCAAGTACCTACTCATAAGTATGTACAAAGTTTAGATGAACAATTACGTAAATTACGTACAACTGTTTCAGTATTAGAACGTAAGTTATCTAGATTTGACTCTGCTATTACAAATTTAAATCAAAGGAGGCAAAACAATGATTAAATGGTTAAAATCAAGAATAGAAGAAAGAACTTCTTGGGACGGTGCCGCACTTATTTTAATAGGTGTAATAGTTTTAATTGCTGGTCCATTTGCTAAAATTGCAGCCTATGCAGCTATTGCATACGGTGCATGGACAATCTACAAAAAAGAAGACTAAAGTTTACCTATAGGTATATCACTAGAAGCAGATAGATTCCACATCTGCTTCTTTTCTACTCCCTTTTTTTGAGCAAATGTTTTAGCATCACATTTGTGGCATACATGAAAATAATTATTGGACAGACGTTTTGGATCCATTGTTCCTCTCTCACGATGAAATTCTACATCACAATTATCACATCTTAAAACAACTACTGTTTTAGCACGTCTATAACTATGTTTTCTACCAGACTTGGATCTACGGGTATGCCTAGTTTCTTCTTCAAATTCTCTAATATACATAACTATATTTACATAAAGATTATAGAATAAACTTATAAATACAATATAACGAGGAACCATAATGAACGTTTGTACACTTACAGAATCAGCAAAACAACAAATTAACACAATATGCCAGGAAAATGACTGCTATGGTATTAGTTTGAACCTAAAAGGCGGCGGTTGTGCAGGTTTTGAATATGATTGGGGTACTGTTAAATCAGTAGACGAAATAAAGCCTTTGGATATTACAATGGATGCAGGTAAAGGAAAATTTGTAATAGGTAATGAAAGTATGATGTTCTTATTTGGTACAGAAATAGATTACGTAAAAACAATAGTGGGTTCTAATTTTGAAGTACGAAATCCTAATGCTAAATCATCATGTGGTTGTGGCGTTAGTGTAAATTTTGATATGGATAAACTTGCAGAAACAGCAATATAACGGAGTGCAATAAATGGCTAGACAAGAAGTAAACATTGGTGTAGAGGGTAACGACGGCACCGGAGATAGTATTAGAGAATCGTTTCGTAAAACCAACGAAAATTTTTCAGAACTATATGCAGTCTTTGGACAAGGTGGTACTATTAACTTTACTGCTTTAGCAGATACTCCAAACCAATTGACAGCAAATACAGTCCCACTTGTAAATGATGCAGGCACAGCCATACAACTTGCAACACTTGCATCTAACTCTGCACTTGGTGGCGGAGCACAAGATACTATTGTATTCAGTTACAATATAGCTGGCAAGCTAATTATATCAACTGCATTTACTGAAATGTCAGATGACTTAACTCCAACATTAGGCGGGCCACTTTTAGCAAACGAGAAACCTATAGCTAAAGTTGCAGTAACAGAAGCGGCTGCACAACAATATGCAACTAGTCATGGCGATAATACTGTAACAATTGACGACTTAGTTATTAGCAAAGGATATGCAGATGGTAGATACCTTATAAATGATACAACAGGTACTTCTCCAGTTAGAATAAACGACGAGCCAGCTACAGTTACACAATATACTTTAACAATTAACAGATATTTAAACAATAATATTGAAGTTCTTAGCCATGGATATGATTCAAGCATAAATGGTACAGCTTACAAGTTTAATGCAGAAGACACAGATCCATCTGGATTAGTGACAGGCACCGTTTATTATATAAGACGTGTAGATGATAACAACTTTACACTTCATACAACATCGTCAAGTGCAGCAGATCAAAACTTAGATGTTGCAAATGCAACTAAGGTTGCAGTATCTGGAACAATTGCCGCAGCTGATACACATACACTTGTTGATAATACATATGATGCTACACTTGCAGGAAACTTTTTAAATAACGTTGCTTTACCACGTAAGAGTATTGTGCGTAGGCAAGGTGATTCAATGACAGGTGCATTGTATCTTAATGATCATCCAGGTGAACTTGCAGGTGCAGGTGCTCCGAATGGTAATGAAGATTTACAAGCCGCAACAAAATTTTATGTAGACAACACAGCTTATTCTAGTTCAACAAATTTATTTGTGACTACGACAGGTGATGACCTAATGAAAAATGTACCGCAAGGTAAAGAAGGTACAGGATGGACCTATGCGTACAGAACTATTAAAGCGGCGATGGGTAAAGCTCAAGAATTAGTTAGGGCTTCAGCACCAGCCACAGCAGACCTAGCACCATACAAACAAATTATTACAAGAGACAGTGGCGATAAAGATGCAGAAGTCACTGTTGCAGATGTTGTGTCACCAGTTTATGAACAAACAAGAAGAATTATAGAAAATAACCGAGACTTTATCATTAAAGAACTTACTGGATATTTGAAATTTACATATCCTAATTTTACTTATAACATACCACGTTGTGAATTAGATTCACAACTAATATTAGATAGTATAGCATTAGATATAAACAGAGGATTGAATGCTAACACTCTTACAAGAGCGGCAGCTGAAAGATATTATTCAACAGCAAGTGCCAGAAAAGCAATTACAACACAATTAACTCAAACACTTGCTTCGATTACTTTTAAGAAAGATTTAGTTACTGCATTATTACAGCAGGATCTTTTTCAAGAAAAAACAGTAGCAAGTATTACTATAGCATCACCAGCAGTAGTTGGCACAACTACTAATCACGGTTTGGTTGATAAGAACCAAGTCACTTTTGTTGTGTCAGGAGGTATGACAGAAATCAACGGTGCGACTGCTTATATTAAAAAATTAACTGATCAGACTTTTGAATTGTTTACTGATGAAGGTTTAACTACACCATTTAGCACAGCATCAGGTTATTCTGCTTTTACAACTGGTAAAGTTGGTCCTATCTATCAAACAGAAGTCACACGTTGGACTAACGTTGGTGGTGATGGAGATGCAACAGCAAGAGTTGCAATTGGTGCAAAATTTGATTTGATAACAAATATTATTACGAATGGGATTAATTCTGGTTCAGATGAAGTGTTTGGTAGCAATTACAAGGTTGTTTTAAATAACGGTTCTTTAAATTATGTTGATCAAGGAATACCTACCAACAACGATTTACTACCTGGAAAAATTATTACTGGTAAAATTTCTGGAGCGGTAGCTAAAATTGTAAGTTTAACCTCTAACGATGCAACCAACGGAAACAATGATACTTTAGAAGTACAACTACTATTTCCAAAAGATTTTGAAGTAGGTGAAAGCATACTATATGGAAACACTAGTAAAAGTAAACAAATTACATTACACATTGAGTCAGGTGTATACGAAGAAGATTATCCAATTAAGGTTCCTGACAATGTTTCAATTAGGGGAGATGACTATAGAAGAGTCATAATTAAACCAAAAGATAGAGCATCGCAATCTCCATGGGCGGGAACCTATCTATATAGAGACAGAGAATTTGATGGATTAAGCACAGCAAACACAGGTACTCCTTTCTTTAATCAATCAGGAAAGAAACAAGGCTTCTTTGGTTATCACTATCTAACTGATGCTGATAAACCTATTTCAGTTGGACCAGCTATTACAAATGTTGGTAATTATACCACAGCAGCGGAAATAGTTAGACTTAATAAAAAATTTATTCAAGAAGAAGTTATTGCATGGGTTGATGCAAACAAACCAAATATTACTTACGATGAACCAACTTGGCGATCAAGAGTCGAACTAATTTTAAATGACATTGCAAATGACATGGTGTTGGAGACAAATTACAATGCTGTGAATAGAGGTTTATATTATCAGCAAACTCCACAAGCTACGGCTGTGGCTGCAAACAAAGAAGCAACTATAAGTGCTGTCAGATATATTGGTTACCTTGTAAGAAATATTGCCGCTGTTGAATTATCTGCAGAAGGTATTGCAAGAATAGATGATTCAGTTACAGAAATAGTTGACATTATTACAAACGGTAGTGTAAACACTGGTAATGGAGCAGGACCTTTAGAATTTAATTATCCTATCACAACAGCAGGTGCTGACGTAAACGCTGATGCTACAAAAGCAAGAAAACAATTACAAGCAAATAATAGTTTCTTACAAGCAGAAATAGCAGAATGGGTAAACACAAATCATTCAGGTGCAAGTTTAGATGCAACAAGATTAAAATTTGAAATAGGAAGAGTCCTCGATGCGGCTAGTTATGATTTACAATATGGTGGTAATAGTGCAACTAGACGAGTTGCTCTAAGTTTGTACAACGGTGCAACTGAACTATGGACAGCAAGTGCAGCACAGAGAACAGCAGTTGCAGGTGCACTAAATTATCTTTCTACTATAGGTGAAACTGTATTAGTTGATAATGTTGTTACCAGTTTACAATCTGATGTAGCACAAAACATTACATTAGAAGCATCATCTACAAGCGAACAAGCAGAATTTAGCGGTTTACTACAAATAGTTGAAGATGTGGTTACAGCAAATAGTACATCAGGTATAGCCGCAGAAACACTTCCAAACTTTACATATGCTGAGTCACAATTTACAACAGCTAGAACAGCTATACTACAAGCAAGTCAAATTCTCACAATACAAAATAGTGTTATAAGTTTTGTTAACACAAACTTTGTAAATTATGTTCATGGTGTTGCAAAATGTAGGAGAGATGTTGGACTGATTGTTGACTCTATTAGAAATGATTTAATTAGAGGTGGAGCAGAATTTACAACGGAGTCAGCAGGTGAATACTACTATTATTATGTTGCCAAATATGCTGATGGTGGTTTCTTAGGACAAGAAGCAATTACACGTGATTCAATTACACAAATAGGCGTATTCCTTAATCAATTATTTACAGGTAGCTATCCATCAGGAAGTATTTTACAAAACACTGGAGCATCAACATATCAGCCACCAGTATTAACTGGAGGTACAGCTGAATCTGGTACAGGGACACTAGCAACTAATTTAGTTGGAAGAGTTACATATGCATTTGACGTAAACTACAATCCAGCCAAAAGAAATAATCAAATGGACGTATTCTTAATGAACGACGGCACTATTATTTCTAATGTAAGTTGTCAAGGACACGGCGGATTTATGACTGTGCTTGATCCTGAAGGACAAATTTTAACCAAATCGCCTTACATATTTGCATGTTCTAGTTTTTCAAAGAGTGAAAACAAAAAGACTTTTGCAGGAGGTATGTTCTTAGATGCTTATGTTGCTAACCTTCCAGTTTATGTTCCTGAAACAATTGATCCAGGAGCGGCATTAGGTGGCTCACAGAATGGTAAGATTAACAATTTTACTTTGTGGATACGAAGTTTGCCAGGCGAAGGATTATTTTTAAGAGCACCATTACTTCCTTGTCCATTCTATGTAGAAGGACGAAGATATCAAATTAATGCCATATCAGATTATGACAGTGGTAATGGTTGGTGTAAAATTTATTTAGATGCAGATTCAAATGGTGGTACAGGATATGATGAGTCACAATTTGCAAACACAAGATATTATAGAGATTTATTTTTACAAACATCAGGTAACAGATCTTTACTTGCACAGAACTTTACGCAAATAAACGATTTAGGTTATGGATTGGTTTGTAACAACGGCGCAGTATCAGAGCAAGTATCAACATTTACGTACTATAACCATGCGGCATTTTATGCGTTTAATGGTTCAGAGATTAGGGCTCTAAACTGTTCAAACGGTTATGGTAACTTCGGCTTAGTAGCTGAAGGTGCAGATCCAAACGAGATTCCAGATCAAGTAACTTTGCGTGATGCAACAATGCAACCTGCTAAAACTGTTACTACTAGCACATTTACAAATGCTGTTAATGATACAGATATATATGTAACTGAACTAGCACGAGCACCTTTGCCTAACTCACATGTTACTATTGAGCACGGTGGTGCAACAGGCACATTAAATTATTTAATTAATGCTGTTGAGGCTATGAGTGATTCAGACAACGATCAAATTTTTGGTGAGGCAGGTGATGTACATGTAACAGGTGTTGAGTCAGTAACCAATATTGGTGCCGCAGACGGTTCAAGATCTGCAGGCACATATACTGATGTTCAAGGTGCAGGTGGAGCACAGAAAAATATAAGTGGTGCTACTCAAACTAATCCTGTGAGGATTACAACAACAACACCACATAATTTAAGAGACGGTGCTAGAATTGTAATTGCCGCTGTTAGTGGAATGACACAACTTACTAATAATCCATACTATGCTAAAATAGTTTCTTCAAATGTAGGTGAAACACAATTTGATTTATACTCTGATGAGGCACTTACTACTACAGTTGATGGTACTGCATATGGCGCATATACTTCAGGTGGTACTGTTAATGGCGGTGGTGCATCCTTTAATATCACAGTCGATGGGACTGGTGCTGCAACTTCGGTTACAGTAAATCGAGGCGGACAAAATTACGCTACAGGTGAAACAATTACAATCGCAGATGCTGATATAGGAAATGGTGGAGGAGCCAATCTAACCTTTGACGTAGTGGCAGTTGCAAATACACTAGGCATAGGAAATATTAGTAACAGAATTTATAAATTAAGTATTGCTGTCGACTCTGCACAGGCAAATGATTTCTTTGATAAGATACAAGCAACTATTTCTACAGGAACATTAGTCAAATTTAGAAATGTAAAATCACATGTGTTTAATGGAATAACTGATCCAACACAGCTAAATGTAAGACCAAACACAGCAATTAACTTTGATGAAAGTGATACTGTTACATATAGAAGTATTGACTTCCAGAATACAGATCCATATGCACAAGCAGTTGGTGCAAATAGTATCTTTACTACACTAGACTCAGGATTTGAGACACTTGATATAGAATCAACTGGTGATACTAATCTTGTAGGCGGCAATGGTAGTACCCAAGGTGATACAAAGATTGCTATCAAACAACTTACTAGAGCCAGTGACATAACAAGAATAACTAGGGACATCGCAGGATTACAACCTGGTGAAGGCGGTTATGCAGGAGGAATGTTATTTACACACAATGGTAAAGTGCATCAAGTGACAAATTATGAAAGTGATTCTACTGTTGCGTATATTACAATACAAGACGTAGCAGGTACAAATATTAACAAGAGTTATTCTGGTACTGGATTAAACAGCGGTTTGTCAACATCAACAGCAGAATCTTTTAAACTTGGTATTAATGCAAATTCAACAGCAGAACTTACAGTAAGTATTTCTCTTGTAAGAGCAACAGGACATGACTTTACACAAATTGGTACAGGATCATTTAACGATTCAAACTATCCAAATATTATCTTAGGTAAAGCAGAAAATACTCTAGCAGAATTTTACACAACAGACAATACAGCTTCTAAAGCCCAAGTTTGGGAAAGACGAAAAGGTAGAGTATTCTTTGTAAGTACTGACCAATTTGGATTCTTTAGAGTAGGTAAGTTCTTTAGTGTTGACCAAGCAACAGGATTAATTACGTTCTCTGGAGAGATTGGCTTATCAAATGCTAACGCACTTGGATTTACCAAAGGTGTTACAATCAACGAATTCTCAGCAGATGACTCTATGGCAGATGCTTCAGCTAGTGCAGTACCTACTGAAAAATCAGTAGTTGCTTATGTAAACAGAAGACTAGGTAGTACTGAAGGTGGCTCACAAGTTCAAGCATCACCGTCAGGTAATAGAATTGGACAAGGCTTTGTTCCTTTAAATGGTACGTTTCCGATGGAAGGCGCACTAGTAATGGGAACCAATCAAATTACAGGTGTAGCAAATCCTGGTACTGATGGTACAGCAGCAACAAATAAAAATTATGTTGATGCAAGAGTTGGTGAATTTGATGAAGTAAAAAAATTAAGAAGTGTTGAAACTAACAGCCAAACCAAAGATGATCTACTAGTTGCAACAGGCAAGAAAAGAATTTTCATAACTCCAACAAGCGGAGGCACATGGAGTGTAGGACAAACTATTACGATAAATGGCAATGCCGCAATAAATGGTAGTATAGTTGATTTAGAAAACACAACAGATCAGCTATTAGGTAGTGTAGGTAATGGCTATAGTGTTACTATTGTAACCTATACTGTAGGAGCAGGAGCGTTTAGTTTAAGTGATGTTTTAAGTAATGGCACAGCTACAGCAACAATTTTGACAGCTCCAACTGATGAATGGGCTAACGCTTCAGAAGCATCTAGCAGTGATATTAATCTTAACACCACTAGGACAGCAACTGATGCAGAATTTGATTTACAAATTGCTCCTGGTGTAATAGTTAACGCAGATGTAAACACCAGTGCAGGAATTGTTCAAAGTAAACTATCTCTGCAATCAGCAAACACATTTGATGAAGATGATGCAACCAATGGATACAGCGGTTCTGCTACAAAAACACAGGCAGATTTAGGATTAGCAAAATTCAGTGATGAAAACTTTGAAACAAGCGATGGATTTGTAAGAATCAAAGACGGAGGAATTGCTGTTGCTGAACTTACAAATATTAACACAGGTAATGTATTAGGTAGAACAACAGCAGGCACAGGGTCAGTTGAAGAAATTTCATTTGCAAATGCATTAACTGCTGGTGGAGGTTTAGTCGACAGCGACTTTACAAACACGGTAGTTGATGGTGATACTGGATTTCCAGGATCGGCCCTGGTAAAACTTTCGGCAGGAAATTATGGTGTTAGTGTAATTTCAACTGCATCTACTGGTGATACTATTGCTAGAAGAAAAACTTCAGGAGCAATCCAAGCTAACAGCTATATTATTGGTGGTACTGATACATACGAAATTTTAGCAGAAGCTTCAGGTACACTTACATTTAAAACCCCAGCACAAGGAACAATCCTAACAGCAGTGGGCGGAAGTGTATCACCTACTGTAACATATCCTATTGTTAAGATTCCTGGAAATCTAGATGTTGGTGAAACTAATATAAGCACAGAGTCAACATTCCATGCAGGTTCCAGTTATACAGGAGAGTCATTTATTGCAAGTGATTGGATTTACAGTAACTTTATTGAAGCAAACGGAGAAAGAGACGCAACTGGTACTGGTATTGGATTAGGTGCTGGCACAGGATTTACTGATGCGGCAGCAGATGTTATCCAGATTGTTACTGGTGGTGCTGTTAGAGTACAAGTAGCAGATACACTTACTAAGGTTACAAATGCTTTACAAGTAGATGGTAATACAACACTTGGTTCAGATGGATCAGATACAGTAACTATTAATGGTAGAGTAAATGCAAACATTTTACCTAATGCAGATAACACAATTAACTTAGGTCAAGGAGGAGGCACTCCTCTTAAATTTAACACAGTATATGCCACAACGTTTTCAGGTACTGCAACCACAGCAAGATACGCTGACTTAGCTGAGAAATACTTAGCTGATAAAGAATATGAGGCAGGAACTGTTGTTGTACTAGGAGGTACGGAAGAAATTACAACGACATCTACCAAAGACGATCATAGGGTAGTAGGTGTTGTATCAACTAATCCTGCTTACTTAATGAACTCAGAACTAGAAGGTACACATCCA
>MDSV01223167.1_pt1 | contig 10129 bp, 4 predicted proteins | sample 810851 | NCBI WGS metagenome assembly MDSV01 (sample SAMN05326640, study PRJNA326480) | marine metagenome | isolation source: seawater | place: Atlantic Ocean: North East | collected 2012
TAAAATGATTGAAGTTTAATTATTAGAGAAATAAAAGTAATAATAATGATAATTATCATAGGAATAAATAGTGGAAGAACATTCTTTTTTTTGGACCAAAAATATAAAGTAAGTATTAGAAGTGTAAGTGCGGCAAGCATCTGATTGCTAGCACCAAAGATTGGCCATAAAACCCAAGCTGTTTTATTCATCATACCTGTTACAGGGTCTGGAATTGTCCACAGAGTTAATATTATAGCAGGTACAACTGCGAATAAAGTAGCAACATATTTATTTTGGAGAATTTTATAATTAATTGCACATCCAATTTCAGCAATAATAAATCTTTGAATTCTTGTTGCGGTATCTAGTGTTGTGGCTGCAAAGGATATAATTAAAACTGCCATTAAGGTTTTTGAAATATTTTCTGGCATACCTATTTGCTCTAATAGTGCACCTCCTCCTAATACAAATGCAGTAGCTTTATTTGTTGTTGCATGAGTCCAAGATTGATAATAGGTTGCCCAATTTAGATCGTTTACATATCCTAAGGATGGTAGTTCGCAACTTTTTACGAGAGCTATTCCAGCTACTGCAGCTATTAAAGATGCTATAGCTAATGTAGCTTCACCAAGCATTGCACCATATCCTATTGCTCTTGCATCTTTTAAGTGGTTAATTTGTTTAGATGTCGTACCCGAAGCAACAAGACCATGAAAGCCGCTAATTGCTCCACATGCAATAGTTACGAAAAGCATAGGAAATAATGGTGGAGATGAAGGATTTGAAATATTGCTTAGTGCAGGAGCATCAATAGGAGGTCTAGCTATAAAAATCCCTAAAAATATTAGTGCTAAACCTACAATCAGTTGGTGGCTGTTAATAAAATCTCTTGGTTGAAGAAGGAGCCATACTGGGAGTAAGCTTGCAATGCCAGAATAGATGAATAAAAAGATAATCCAAGTATTTTCTATTTGGTGTGTTTTAATACCTATCATATCTAATGAAATTGGGAAATTAGTTCCAAACCATACAAAAAAGTATAGTATTAAGAGTGCAAAAATCGATGGAATTAGTGCATCTAAATTATATTTATAAATTAAATAGCCGAAAATTATTGCTATTAAAATTTCAATATTAACTGGTATTACTGATGAGGGAATTGCTTGAAAGAGACCTGCAATGGCCATTGCAAATACTGCAAGTACAAGCCACGTTAATAGCATTGTAAAGAGAAGGAACATTAATCTGACGCGAGTATTTATAACATCTGCAGTTATATCAGCAATAGAGCGTCCCCTTTCTTTTATGCTAATAACTAATGCTCCAAAATCATGAACTGCACCGATAAAGATTGTTCCTATTATTATCCATAAAAGTGCAGGAAGCCATCCCCAGTAAGCTGCAATACAAGGGCCAATTATTGGAGCAGCTCCAGCTATTGAAGTGAAATGATGACCCAGTAGGATATGTTTTTTAGTGGCTACATAATCAATACCATCACTTAATTTGTTGGCTGGAGTTTGTATTTTGTCATCTAAACTATAAATATTTTTAGCAATGTATTTACTATAATATTTATACGCTATGTAAAAACATATTATGGCTATGGATGCTAGATGAGCAGAATTCAATATAGTTAATAAAGATTTGAGTTATAATTTATTTATCAGTCTTGTTACTTGTAGTATAAAACATCTAAAATGTAATGTTGAATTTAATGGTAAAATTTAGTATTTAAAATAATAATTTAAAATGATAGTATTGAAATTTTGGAAAATATAATATGTGTGGAATAATTGGTATATTTGATATAAAAGATAAAGTTAAGTGTCTGGATCAATCATTAAAAATGGTTCCAAAAATAAGGCATCGTGGACCTGATTGGAGTGGTAGTTATGTGGATGATTTTTGTATAATAAAACATGAAAGGTTGTCAATAGTAGATGTCGAAAATGGGGCGCAACCTTTATATGATTCTATGAATCAGAGGGTTTTGGCTGTTAATGGTGAGATTTATAATCATATAAGTTTAGCAAAAAGACTTAAAAAAAAACATGAATGGAAAACGTCTTCAGATTGCGAGGTTTTACTATATCTATACGATGAGTTTGGTCCCGATTTTCTTAATGATTTAGATGGGATTTTTGCTTTTATTTTGTATGATCCGAAAACTAAAGAATATTTTGTTGCTAGAGATCATATAGGCATCATTCCATTATATATTGGATGGGATGATTCTAAGCAAGTTTACTTAGCAAGTGAAATGAAGGCTATTGAGTCCTATTGTTCTAAAATTATGGAATTTCCTCGAGGGAATTATTTAAAAAGTAATGAAAATGAATTTGTTAAATGGTATAAACCTAATTGGGAGACATCTATTCCTTCTAAACCAGTTTCTTTAAGTAATCTTAAAAAAGCTTTAGAAAAATCTGTACATAAGCAATTAATGTGTGATGTTCCTTATGGTGTCCTTATATCTGGAGGTTTGGATTCATCTCTTATTTCAGCGATTGCATCACAATATAGTAAAAGAAGGGTGGAAACCGAAGATCAAGAAGAAGCTTGGTGGCCTCGTTTACATTCTTTTGCTATTGGATTGGAAGGCTCTCCAGATTTAAAAGCCGCAAAAATTGTTGCAGATCATATTAAGACTGTTCATCACGAGTGTATTTATACTATTCAAGAAGGTTTAGATGCTTTAAGAGATGTGATATATCATCTAGAAACATATGATGTAACTACTATTAGAGCTGCAACGCCGATGTATTTAATGGCTCGTAAAATTAAAAGTATCGGTATCAAAATGGTTCTTTCAGGTGAAGGTGCAGATGAAGTCTTTGGTGGTTATCTTTATTTTCATATGGCTCCAAATAAAGAAGAGCTCCATTATGAAACTGTAAGAAAGTTAAATAAATTAAGCAAATATGATTGTTTGCGTGCAAATAAATCTATGGCTGCTTGGGGAGTAGAAACGAGAGTCCCATTTTTAGGAAAAGAGTTCTTAGAATATGCAATGAATATTAATCCCGAAGATAAAATGTGTTCAAATGCTAAGCCTGAAAAATATATACTTCGAAAAGCTTTTGAAGGTTTAATTCCTGATGATGTTTTATGGAGACAAAAAGAACAGTTTTCAGATGGAGTTGGTTATAATTGGATAGATTCTTTAAAGGAAAATGCTGAGAAAAAAGTATCTAATGATGATATGCAAAATGCTAAGCGAAAATTTCCTATTAATGAACCCTCAACAAAGGAAGGCTATTATTATAGAAAGATTTTTAGTGAACTTTTTCCATCAAATGAGGCAGCTTTGACAGTAGAGGCAGGGCCATCTATAGCATGTTCTTCACCTATTGCTTTTAAATGGAGTAAAGATTTCGAGCAAATGGATGATCCATCAGGACGGGCAGTTAAAATCCATTCAAAGGCGGTTAAGAAACTATAATATTTGCGTGTTTATTATAAAATAATTAATTTTATGTATTCCCATTTTAATTAAAAAAAGGAGATTTATGTCAGTTGATGTAGATATTGATATTGATGAATATTCAATAAATGTAGCAAAAGGCTTAATTATGGATACTGTCCGAAATGCTGATTCTGGGCATACAGGAGGAGCCTTTTCATCTCTAGATTATATATATGTTTTATTTAAAGAGTTTTTGAAGTTTGACCCAGATGATCCATCATGGAAAGATAGAGACAGGTTTGTTTTGTCTGCTGGGCATGAATCTGCTTTAATTTATACTATGTTGACTTATATTGGTTGGTTAGATATAGAGGATTTGAAGAAATTTCGTAAAATGGGTTCTAGGACTCCGGGGCATCCTGAAATAGGACTTACTCCTGGTATTGAGGCTACTACAGGTCCTCTTGGACAAGGGGTTGGGAACGCAGTTGGAATGGCGGTTGCTGAGAGCATCCTTAACAATAAGTTTGGGAGTGATATTATTAATCATTATACATATTGTTTACATGGTGATGGTGATATTCAGGAGCCTGTAGCTCAAGGAGCTATTGCCTTAGCAGGTCATTGGGGATTAGGAAAACTTATAAGTTTTTATGATTCGAATAATGCTCAAATTTCAGGTAAAGTTAATAGATCCGATTCAACTGATTATATTAGATTATATCAATCTAATGGATGGCATGTTCAAGAAATTGATGGGCATGATAGGGATGCAATAAGGGAAGCTATTCGTAAAGCTCAAATGGAAATTGAAAAACCGTCGATAATTATTGGACATACAATAATGGCTAAAGGTTGCGCCAGTATGGAAGAAGATCATAATACACATGGTGCTCCTTTGCCAAAAGAAGAGATTTTTGCTACAAAAGAGAAATTAGGCTTGGATCCAAATGTATTTTTTCAAATTCCAGAAGAAGTATTAACAGAATTTCGTAAAGGATATAAATTTGCACGTAATGAAGTTTCTGCTTGGAATACCTCTCTAAATTTAAGAAAAGAAAATCAAGATTTTATTGAGATGTGGAATATTGCCTTTAATAATTCATATACTTTCAATAACCTCCCGAAATATGAGCCAAATCAAAAAATTGCTACAAGGAAAGTTTGGGGCGCATTTATTGAGGACTTTGCAAAGACTCATCCTTTCATTGTAGGCGGATCAGCTGATTTAGAACCATCAAATGTAACAGCTGGTTTTGCTCAGCTTGTTGAAGATTATAGCTCTACAAATAGAAATGGGAGGAATTTGGCTTATGGGGTAAGAGAATTTCCAATGGGAATAATTAATAATGGAATAGCTCAACATGGTGGTTTAAAAGTATTTGGAGCGACATTCTTTGTTTTTTCTGATTATGAAAGACCTGCAATCAGATTACGTGCATTGCAGTCTTTGCCTGTTGTTTCTGAGTATACACATGATTCTATTTTTGTAGGAGAAGATGGTCCAACTCATCAACCAATTGAGCATTTAATGGCTTGTAGAGCTATACCTAATTTATTAGTTTTGAGACCAGGAGATGCAAATGAAGCTTTAATTGCCTCAAAAATAGCATTTGAGCAAGTTGATAGGCCTGCTCTAGTATTGCTTACTCGGCAAGGCTTGCCAGTTTTTGATCGGACAACTTATCCTTCAGCTGAAGAAATAAGAAAAGGAGGCTACGTAATTAAAAACTCTACTAAAGAACCTGATATTATTATTATTGCATCAGGTTCAGAGGTTTGGGTTGCCTTAGAAGTTGCTGAAAAAATAACTAATAAAAATATAAAAGTTGTCAATATGGCATGTTGGGAGTTATTTGATGAACAATCTCAAGATTATCGAGATTCTGTTTTAGATAATAATTCTGCATTACGAGTTTCTATTGAAGCTGGGATTACATTAGGTTGGGAGCACTATACTGGTTTAAATGGTCTAAATATTGGAATTGATACTTTTGGTGAATCCGCTCCTGGAAATGAGGTTGCAGACCATTTTGGTCTTACTCCTGATAAATGCATTGATTTGATACTTGCAAAATTAAAATAAACATAAAAATCATTAATAATAAATTAATAATTTGATTTAAATTAGAGCTTGAAACTAAGTCTAAAATTATATATTTCATTCATATTATTAAGGATATAAATATTTATGGCTAAATGGGATAAAAATACTTTTATTTCTTCTATTAAAGAAAATTGTGAACCAAGGGTGCAAACAACAATAATGGATTTAATTAGATTTGCTGAGCAAGATGCAGATCAGGTTTCGTGGGGAAGGGGTGAAGGTTACGGAACAATGACTTTTAAATGTAAATCAGATGATTATGGTATAATACCTTTGTTCCATATTACTACAAATGGTCATATTAAATTTCAGTTGAATTATCTGCGACAAAAATGTCGTAAAAAAGAAATTCTTAGAGATTATCAGTTGAAGCTAGAATCTAATTTTATGATGGATTTTGGTGAATTATCATATCCATCTGATATTTATCATGATATGGGTGAAATGTTTACGATTAAAACTGAAGTTGAAAAATTTGTGACAACTATACAGAATATTGCTCATCGATTACGTCAATAATATATTTTATTATTAATTTAATTATTTTAGCAGCATAATTGCTAGGTACAGACTTTCTTTTTATTTATAATGTAACTAAGTGACTTAGCATACAAAATTATAAGTATTTTATATATATATTTAATAAATTTTATAGCATAGTGCGTAGTTCTAATTTATTAAAATCAGATAAATAATTGAAAAATATAAAATACACTTCATTTCTATTAGTTATATATATATATATAAATATATTATTATCAGCATCCCCTGGTGATATAATTGTAACTGAGATATTTTATAAAAAAAGTGCAGGGAATTTGCCTGAATATGTTGAACTGTATAATAGAACCAGTGAAGATATAAATCTTCATGGATGGATAATGAAATTTGGTTCAAATATACTAAATATTGAAGAAGTATTCGAACCAGATTCTGTAGACGCTTTTAATATCAGGGCCCAAAAGTATGTAGCTCTTATAACAGATGGTCAATTTAAATCTGAAAGCGGTACAACATTTTGTTCAGCTAATAACTTTCATTATATCTATAATACTTGCGCAGATTCCTCAGATCATTTTTTTTGGAGGCAGGGAGGGTTTTCAGGATTGGATGATGATTCTGATAGCATAATAATTATAGATAAATATGGTCTTGGAATAGATACTGTTATATATTCACAAAATAATAATTTCCCAATTCAACCTGATGTATCTGGTAAGTCTATTGAGTTTATAATTAATCCTGATATTTTTATGACTGATAGTTTAAATGATATTGGAGAAAACTGGAAACTGAGTGAGCAACTTTCTGATTCATTATGGAACGGGACTAGTAAAGACTACGGTAGTCCATTATCTGAAAATCATATAAATCCTAAAATTGTAGTAGCTAACAGTATTAATACTCCATCAAATTTGTCAATTGCTTCTGAATGTTTTGAAGAAAATAGTCAAACAATTTGTAAGCCTGGAAGTGATGGATATCCTGGTGGATATGTTAGTATTCAAGTTGAAACCTCTGCATTTGATAATATGGAAACAGTATTGAATTTAGATTTTCTAGATGCAACAATAGAGTATGGTGGTTCAGATATTGATAGTTATAGTTCTACATCTAATGTGGGGGAAACTTTGATCTGGACTCCTGAAAATTTACTTTCTAAAGATATAGATTCAGTTGTCCAGTATTACTCTGTTTCATTAATAATTAGAGATTCTATTAAGAAAAGATATGGAAAATCGCAAAAAACTTTTGCTATTAAACAAGAAAATAATACTGCCCCTATGATACGATCTATAAATAATCAACAGCTAAATCAAATCGTTGAGGTCTATGAAAATACACAAACTAATATTAACATGGTGGTAACGGATCTTGAACTTTGTCCTTTATTAACTGAACCATGTGATTTTAGTGATTTCGATACAACTATTACTAGTTATTGGCATGATAATAGTGCTCCTTTTTTATGGAGTGGTGATAGTATTCATCTATTAAATAATACAAGTTTATTATCGAATATTTTTAATTCAAGCTCTATAGATTCACTAAATGGTATCAGTGCAAATAATAACCCTGACACTGTAAATTTTACTTTTAAGGTATCAGACCCTTTTGGTTATAGTAGTCAAAGTGCAATCAAGATAGTTGTTAAAAACTTGAATCAAAAGCCTAAACTAGAAACTATAACTTTAGATCAGACTATAGTTGAAGATGATTCATTGAAAATAGAATTGCAGGGCTCGGATATTGATGGTGACTCATTATTTTTTACTGCAATATGGGATGAAAATGTAGATACTATTATAGTTAATGCAGATATATTAACAATAGTTCCAAAATTAAATTTTAATGGTAATATGTCTGTAACTACGTATGTACATGATGATGTTAATAATTTAGCTTCAAATGATGAAAATTCTTTTTCTATTTCAGTATTGCCTAAGAATGATATACCTGCTGAATTCAGTATATATCCTAATTTGTTTAGCTATAATAGTGGACTAATAGATTCTACATCAATATATCTAGATAGTACTAATTCAATTTATTTTAGATTATCGCAAAATAGTTCATCGTATAGCGATCCTATTTCACAATTATTATCTTTTAAATGGGAAAAAAATGATTCGTTAGATGCAGATATGCTTTTTGGGTTGAATGCAGATCGTTCTAGTTTGTTTTATAGATTAGAGGCAATACTAAATGATTCTATGTATATTATATTGCAAGATAGTCTTGATCATGATAGTTTTATTGATGAGAGTATCTATGCTGATATAAATGTTAAAGATAGTTTTTCTTATTATCTTGATTCATATCAAAATTCTTTTAATAATGAAAAAGTTTTATTGGATATATTTGGATATTCTTCTTACAGTTGGAGAGTGATTGCGCAAAATTATTCTTTAGACTTATATGAAAATGACCCCTTTAGAATTTCTTCCAATGCACAAAACTCTAAATTTAAAATTGATTTAATTCAGCCAGAGATTTCTCATTTTGATATTATAATAAATGATATGATCCCTAACTATTATGATCTAATTTGGTATGCGTCAGAACCCTTACTTTCAGATTATACCTTTTTAGATATCTATGAGAAAAATAATAAATTTGATTCAAGTGGTAAGTTAACACCTAGGAGAGTTTCATCAGTTGCATACCATGTTACAAGACCTTTTCCAACTGATTTAGCTTCTGCAAATATTATTTTTGATATGGAATTAAGAGATATGGCTATGAATTCTGGTCTTTATCAAGATACTCTTACTTATTTGTTATTATCTCCAGATACGGCACTTACTGTAGAAACAAATTCACAGAAAATTAATTTACAATTCCCACAGAATTCAGTTTTAAAACCATTAAATATTATAATAGTTGAATCTGATGGGTATGCATTAAATAGAAATAAAATAGTTTTAAAAGATCCTATTTCACCTACTTTATCTATTTATCCATTAGATTTAATGTTAGAGAATAAAGTTTTAGTATCTTTTGATTTAAGTAAACAAATTATAGATAGCTTGAACCCTTATGAATTAGTTATCTGTAAAATCTATAATTCAAAAATATATCAAATCAAAACAGAGTACAGTGATGGAAGACTTCTAGCAGAAATTGAGAGTTTTGGTAATTATTCCATTTTTATAGATGAAAATAATAATGTTGAGATACCATCACAATTTGAAATAGGTGCGAATTATCCCAATCCTTTCAATATCTCGACATCAATCCCAATTAAATTACCATATGAATCTTTTATTGAAGTATATATATATAATTTACTTGGGGAAAAGATATCTGTTTTGTTAAGTGGCAATCAATTAGCTGGAGAATATATCATAGATTGGAATGGTGTTGATAATTTCAATCAACCAATAAGCTCTGGTATATATTTTGTAGTATCTAAATATGATGATAAAATATTTTCTCAAAAAATTATGTTACTAAAATGAATTTCTTATACATTTATATAATATTTTTCTTTACTTTAAGTTGTGATGCTTTTATTGAAAACAGCTCTCCTTTAAGAGGAGATTATTATATTCAAGATGGATGGATAGCTTTTGAGTCTAGTGAATTTGATAAGTCTATTGATTTCTTTAAAACATCGATGGATGTAGATAAAGATACTACCTATATTATTCATTTTTTAGCAAATACAGGAATCGGGTGGGCAAATTTATATAAAGCTAAATATTCAAATACTGTAGAAAATAATAATCTAATTGACTCATCTGGTTATTATTTTGCTTTAGCATATAAAATGCTAGATACATTAGACTATATTATGGTTGAAACTAATCAGCAAGGATTAGATGAAAATATAGATCTATTACCAAACTATTTTGAAGGCGTAAAAGAGATGTACTCGGGATTTTCAATTCAGAAAAATTATGAAGCAAAGCAAATTTCTGTAGATATTATGAATTGGCAAAGCGAAAATAGTATATTGTCTGATACTGTTAAATCAAAATATCAACAAAGTGTTAGCTTTAGTAAAAAAGTAGGACAGAATTTTGTTTTTCAGTATGATAATAATGTGACTTTTAAAAAGCTTTTGATATTAAGAATAGAAAGTTTAATCATTTTAGACGAAATGGAAGATGCTATTTTAGATTATA
>MDSV01226007.1_pt1 | contig 10129 bp, 7 predicted proteins | sample 810851 | NCBI WGS metagenome assembly MDSV01 (sample SAMN05326640, study PRJNA326480) | marine metagenome | isolation source: seawater | place: Atlantic Ocean: North East | collected 2012
GATCGCGATATTTTACAATTGGTACAAAGTAGTCCCAATAAATCCATTCTTGGAGTGCTGGAAGAATATAATACTCTCCAGATTTCCATTTCTCATATATTTTTTTATTATCAATTATTACATTGTTAAAATCTTTTAATAGTTCAAGAGATTCTTCGAGATTATATTCTGGAAGGATCTTATCAATTATTTTCTTATTTTTTATTACATCAACACTGCCGTCAATGTTTTCAATTAATCTTAGCATCGTTAATATCCTAAATATTGAAGAAGTTTTTCAGGGCTTTCTTTATGAAGTTTATTTCTTGCCCATTTTGCTGTATCTTTATTCCCACCCCAAGTTAAATGCAACATATTTTCGCAATTTGAAATCCATATTGTGTAAGTAGAAGGCCAGTTTATAGATACATCACATATTTCTTGTGCAATATAAATTGATTGAGATAATGTAAAACCCAGTTCTTCAAAATTTCTTAAATCAATAAATTCTGAATCTAGATATTTATCCCAATCAACTGCTTTCTTGCTTGCCAATACAAATCTTATTTTTCCTGATTTTTGAGCATACTCATCTAAAAATCTAACATATTTAAGTAAGCTATTCCACTCACTCTCTATAAAATGGGGACCTCCTCTAAGACGATCATTTTGTTTTTCAAATTTTCTTCCTTCATCCCACAAAACGGAAATAAGTATATGCTTCTTATTATCTTTCTTTGCCTTACTTATAAAATTTAGAACCTTAGTGTTTAATAAAGAATTATGGATCTTGTATCTAAAAGGCTTTGACTCGGGAATCTTTTTAAACTTATTAAAATATTTTAAATATAAGAAATTTAAAATTAATCTTATCAACTCTATTAGTGATCTATTTTTTTTAAAATAATCAATTTTTAATTTTACAAAATTTTCTTTATCTTTTTCCTCAAGAAAGAAAGTAGCAAAGTCATTTAGATATATTTTTTTTGAATTAAAAAATGACGGCATATTGAGCATCGCTCTTTTAATAAATGAATATTTTTTTTCAACTATTTTAATGTTTGAAAATGTTGGAATTATTAAGTTATATAATAAATCATTTGGATGAGTAGATGGATCCCAAAGATATTTAGATGAACCCTTCATAAATTCCTTTTTCTTGCTATCAAATCTCAAGCCAGATTCTTTTTCTTCCATTGACCAATGCTTATTAATTAATGTGATTTTATAACTAGAATCTAGATAATATTTTAATGACCAAAAGAAAGTACAAGTAGGCCCTAACATAGTACCCGTTCTGAGATCAATTGTAATTTCTTTACTTTTCTTCATTCATATACCACTTAATAGTTTTTTCTAGATTATGTTGAAAAGTATTTTTAATTTTCCACCCTAAAGACTTAACTTTTTGGTTATTAATTGCATACCTAGTATCATGGCCTGGTCTATCTTTTACGTAAGTAATCAATTTCATCATACGATCTAAATCTTTATCAGATCCATTTTTTAATTTATTAGTTAACTCAATAATTTGTTTAATCAAATCAATATTTGTAATCTCATTATTACCACCAAGATTGTAGGTTTCACCTATTGAACCTTTTTCTATAACCTTCAAAATCCCATCTATATGGTCATCAACATACAGCCAGTCTCTTGTTTGTTTTCCATCTCCATAAACTGGAATATCTTTATTATTAATAATGTTATTTATTACTTTTGGGATTAGTTTTTCTTTATTTTGAAAAAGGCCAAAATTATTTGAACAATTAGTAATAAATATGGGTATTCCGTAAGTTCTATGCCAGGATCTTACTAAATGATCCGAGGCAGCTTTTGAAGAAGAATAAGGTGAACTAGGCCTGTACGCATCTTCCTCTGATGAAGGAAGGCCATCTTTAATGTCACCATAAACTTCATCTGTAGAAATATGATGAAATATTATATTTTTATTTTCACTGTGCTTTCTACATAATTCTAAAAGATTATAAGTTCCAATGATATTGCTTTCCATAAAATTTTTTGGAGCAAAAATAGATCTATCTACATGGGACTCAGCGGCAAAATGAATTATAATCTCAGGTTGAAAATTAATAAAAACTTCATTCAATTTTTCAAAATTACATATATCATACTTAAAAAAACTATAATTCTTAAAATTTTTGATTGCTGAGAGTGATTCTAAATTAGCAGCATAAGTAAGTTTATCTATATTCACCACATGATTATCTTTATCTTTCACTAGACGTCGTATCATCGCTGAACCGATAAAGCCTGAACCGCCTGTAATTAAATATTTTTTATTCATTACTCTCCTTTAAATCTATAAAACTTTGAAATAATTTGTTTGTTTCAATTAGTTCGCTGTATTTACCAGCTTGATCTATCTTACCTTCTCTCAAAACATATATGTTGTCACAATCTTTAAGAATTTGTACTCTATGAGTAATTAAAATAATTGTAATATTATCTCTTAATCCTTTTATAGAATTTAAAATAGTCTTTTCAGTTGGAACATCGAGTTGGCTTGTCGCTTCATCAAATATAATTATTTTTGGTTCCTTATATAATACTCTCGCGATAGCAATTCGTTGTTTTTGCCCTCCACTTAACCTAGACCCCCCTTTACCCAAAAAAGAATCATATTTGTTTGGCAATGAAATTATATGATCATGAATATTAGCTAACTTAGCTGCTTCATGAACCTTATTTATATCTATCTCTTGATCATGAATCCCAAATGCAATATTTCTTATAATTGTGTCATCAGATATAAAAACATTTTGAGATACATATCCGATTGATTTCTTGAAGCTTTTAAAGTTATCTTGTATTTTACCTTTATATACCAAATCTCCTGTCTCAGGCTTAAGAAGGCCCAAAACTATATCCATTAAAGTTGATTTTCCTGATCCACTTGGCCCTATAATTCCTATAAGACTAGAAAACTTAATATCAATGTTGATACCAAAGAGTGACTTGTCATTTGAGTTTTTGTAAGAAAATGCAATATCATTTAATTCTAAAAAATTGTTATTTTTTAATAACTTATCTGAAGGTATATAAGAATCATCTACATAACTATTATTGTTTAAATCATTATAAACAACTAAGAGTGCGGGTCTTCCAAATTTATATTTAGAAACAGCAAAATAGATTGCTTGAGCAGCAGGAAGTAATCTATATCCTGCAAGTGCATAAAGAGCAATTAAAGAAATTATATGGCTAGTGTCGTCAAGTGTTACGAATAATATTAAAACAATTATAATTATTCCACCAAATGCTAAGGCTTCCAAAATATACCTAGGTAGAGTGCCTATCGCCAATGACCTCGCAAGTTGATCTGCATAAACACTTGAAATACCCTTATATTTATTTGTAAAAACTTCTTCATAAGAGTCTAATTTTATTTCTCTAACACCAGAGAAGATTTCAGATATGATTTTGAACTTCTCTCCCAACAAATCTGCAACTTTATCAGAAATTTCTGTGAGGTTTTCTTTTACAGCATAGTAAGTTAAAATATATAAAAAAGATATCACTGAAAACACAGAAATTGCTAATATGGGGTCAGCAACCAAAAGTACTCCAACAATAAAAACAATAATAGATAACTTGCTTAGTGCTATTATCCCGGGTAAAAAAATATCAGTAATTACTCTAGTAACCTCATGCAATAAATTCTTTTCTAATTCAGATGAATTATTTTCTAGATAAAATGAATAATTATTATTTAAATATTTGTTAAGTAATTTTGTAGATAAGATATGTTCTTGCAACCTAGTAATCTGAAATACCTTCCAATTCATATATGTTATAAAGATATTTGAAAACATTAAAGTAAGAAAAGAAGCTATTCCAAGGAAGATGATAAAATTAAACTCACTCCCAAAATTAAATGATTTATATAAAGAATATAAATATCCATTCTCAAAGATATTGTTGGGATCTATCACTGTACTAATGAAAGGTATAACAGACAATATTCCTAACATTTCAACAAAACCCATAATAATAGACCCGATTATAAAGAGTACTAATGTTGGTTTTGAAATAGAAGTCCCAACAATAAAACTAATGATTTTAAAGTCTTTGCTAAAGATTTTTTTAAACATAATAGAAATTAATTAATTTATATTACAAAATTTTACTTATTAAGTCTTTGTCATACTTAATAAATCTATCACAAAAAATTTTGATATTTTCTTGAAGCAACTCTTGCTGCCACCAAATATTTATGTTTTTTGATCTTTTTTCAATAGATTCACAAATTGTGACATGATTAGTATGCAAAATTCCTACCTCGCTCAGTAATTTAAAATATTCTTTTTCAGACTCCCTGATATGCCAAATGTCAGGGTTAAATAATATAAGTGATGGTATGTTAAGTGATAGGGCTTCAAGAAATGAAGTTCCGTTATAATTAAAAACTAACAATTTTTTTTTAATTATACTTTTATAAAAATTTTTTTCTTTATCTATTTTTACTTTAGGTAAAGTTTTATTTATCTTTTCTCTCATTTGCCAACCAAAATCTTTCGGGTTTAGCCTTAACATTAAATTTTTATTATCATCTCCGTTAATTGATTGACATAATTTAACAATCTTATACATCTCATCTATATATTGAGGTCCATGTGTTTGGCTAATTAAAGTATCATGATATCTGGGACCATTTGTAACAACTATCAATATTTCTTTTCTATTTGTTGGTTTATATTTATATTTCTTTTGTAGCTTAATAATCTTGGAAGATCCTAAACTTTTAATATTTTTTCTATTATCTCCCCATCCCCAAGTTATATATGTATCTGATATTTTTTGATCTAAGTATTCCTGACACTGAACTTCAGCACTTCCTATATTCCCTCCATTTTGCAAGATAGTAAAATTTTCTATATTTTTTTTATTTTTAGCCAACCAAAACATGAATGGTATATGATCAACTTGCGCATTTGATGTAACTACATGTCTTGAATAATTGGGCATATTCATATCTACAAAACGATTTATTTCTTTATAATTCTCAATAAATACCTTTGGAATAAAAACATTAATCATTTGATTTAAAAAAATTTCAAAATTATCCTTTGGGTTTAAGGATAAGTTCAGATTCCTATTTCTCGTAGTTATATTGTTTTCACTATTTATCTTTAATTTTGGAAGAAAATTAATTGTAGCTTTTTTATTTTTTTTTATTGAAATGAATAGTTCACTTAATATTCCAAAATTTGAACGAAAAATAAAAAGTTCAGATTTTTTCTTAAAATTATTAAAAATTACACTTCCTAAATTATACTCATGTTTATATTGAGCTTGAGAAAAATCTTTTAAATTTTCTAATTTAAATTTATTAACTTTTTTTATTTTACGAAATTCTATAACTTTATCAAAAATATACTGATTCCATATGTGAGAATTATAATTATAAAGGGATTCACCTGGCACTTCTGGTACATTTATTTCATTGTTTTCAAGTATTTGAATGTTGAATTTGTTTACTGCCTTAGGATTAATTAACTCCCATCTGTCATACATAACTGAAACAAAATTTAAAAACCACTCTCCAATCAATGTCTCCCAATAATCCAATGGTTCATTTTTATTATGAAAATCATTTAAAGCATTGGATAATTTTATTATGTATGCTTCATATACTTGTAGAATAAATTTTGAATCTTGAGTAAATTTGTTTTTAATATTCCAATGATAATCTAAAATGTTGGTTTTATTATTTTCAATTGTTTCTAAGCTAAATTTACTTAAACACCATTTTCCAAGGTATACTTGACTACTATCATTTAATTCAACGTTTAGTCCAGTTGTTATAAGGTTCTTCACTGTTGATAATAAATAAATCTATTTAGATATTATACTTCTTTTAATACATATTTTTTGTAATAAAAACTTAAAAGTTCTAAGTCTTCTTTGGTATCTAAATCGACGCCTTTATAGTAAGGAAGAATATAAGCCATTGCTTTCTTCGCAACCCAATTTCTTTCACTAAAAAAAGTTTTTACTTTAATCCAACTAAAAGCACCGCAGTCAAATAGTATTTTTTTACTCATATAAGAGTCATTATACTCATTGTAAGGGATTAAGGGTTTAATTAATTTATCATCTTGCAGCACCACTAAATCACTTGTATGTGTATACTCTGTGCAAGCCACTACTCCATCCACTTGATTTTCAGTAAATTGCTTAAAACTCAAAGTTAAATCTTCTTCATTAGCAATAGGAGATGTTGCCCAAATCAAGCACATGTTAATATAGTTTTCATTTTTATAATAATTTAAAACGTCGATACATACATCAATTAAAGATGAGTCATCTTGTGCCAAATGATCTGGTCGAATATATTCATTATTAATATTATGCTCTTTCATTAGACTTAGTATCTCATTTGACTCAGTGCTAATAATTACCTTATCAAATAAGTTTGACTTAATGGCACTTTCATAAGAATATAAAAATAAAGGTTTTCCAAAGAACTTTTCGAAATTTTTCTTTGGTAATCTTTTTGATCCACCCCGCGCAGGTATTATTGCTATATTTTTCATTATGTTAATCTTTTAAAAGAATCGGATCTGGTATTAGATTCAAGAACGTTTAAAAAATCATTCTTATCAATAGTAGATTTTATTATCTCAAAGACCTCTTTTACATTTATTAAATAATTATCAATAATCTCTTCTGTGTGACATTGACTTGGGTAAATAATTGTTGATGCTAAATAATTCCTTTTAAGCATTTCCTGAGTAAATAATGTTTCTATTAAATCTTTATCCTTTTCACTTTTAATATTAAAACTAGGTAGAGATGTAAATTCAGATACACTTATTTCTAAACCTACTTCTTTAGCAACTCTAGAAAGGCCATTTGAAAGATAACTGCTAACTTTTGAAATGTGTTGCCATGTTTTTAATTCTTTCATTTTTTTTATTGTTGCTACTGCAGCTGCAAATCCAACTCTCTCTGTCCAAAAAGAAGAACTGATAAATGTTTCTTGTGCAGAATCCATGATTTGTTCTTTTCCTACTACTGCTGAGATAGCAAATCCATTTCCCATAGCTTTACCATAAGTAATCATGTCGGGTATATAATTTAGGTTTTTGTAAGTTCCTCCAAATGCACTTCTCCACCCACATGTAATTTCGTCAACAATAAATAAACTGTTATTTTTTTTGCAAAAATCTTGTATTTCATTAATAAAATATTGGGTAGGCAATGCATCTCTTGCGCCTTCAATTATAACAGCTGCAACTTCTTTATTACTATTTTCTATCTTTTTTTTAAAATCGAGAACATCATTATATTTAAAACCCTTAACTGTATCATTCAAACCTGACGGTACACCAAGTGGTTCAAGTCCATCTAGCAAATGATTTTTTAAATTTGAAGTAGAGTTTAAATTTGCAGCGAGGTACCAATCAGACCACCCATGATAACCACTAAATAATATTTTTTCTTTTTTTGTATAAGCTCTTGCAATACGAATTGCTATCTGTAATGCTTCTCCTCCACTTCTTGCAAATTTAACTCCGCCAGCAAATTTATCTATATCTAAAAGCATTTCTGCTAATTTGGGTTCTTCTGTAGTATTTAAAGTTGTATTTACCCCTTTATCTATATTCTCAATTACATATGAGTTAATATCCTCATCAGCATAGCCTAATATTGCTGTTCCAATTCCCATCTGTGCCATATCAATATATGTCTTACCATCTAAATCTGTAACCTTGCAGCCTTTAGCGCTTTCGTAGTATGTGGGCCATATATCCGGGGCATATCTCTCTGGTCTTTTAGATAAAAGTCCATTCCCACCAGGAATAATTCCAAGTGCTTTCTTCCAAAGTTCTAGTCCTTTATTCATAATAATTTTTTTATTTCTTTGATATAGACTTTGTTAATCCTGCTTTTATTGCAAAACTTCAATTTTAAGAGATATTTTTACGTAGTGCTAATCTTAATTTAGAATTTTTTTTAAAAAATTAGGATCCAACTCACTTGATCTAATTTTGAAATCACCAGAGCCATTTGCAATACCAATAACATAACTTGGATCTTTAAAATTATCAACTACAATATCGTTCTCTAAACCTATATAGCCACCACTAATTAAAAAATATTTTTTATACTTCTTTCTTCCATAAAATTTATTTTTTTTTAATTCAATAGAGCTTTCAATAAATGACAATAAGCTTAACCCTATATCCAATCTATAAGAATTTACCTTATTTTTTTCAGTTATTTTTAGTGCTTCTGACGTCAAATTATTTTTTCCTAAATCAATTATTGTTGCATTTCTTTTAATTCTTTTTGCAATATCATGATTTAAGATGAAATTCTTATTTGCACACATAATAATTAAATCAACTTTATTTATAATTCCTTTAATACTTTTCTGATACTTTATAAAATTATTAATTCTTTTTGAAAATTTTTTGATAAATTCAACGTTCTCTTTACCCTTCTTGTGATCTCTTCTATTTACATAAATATTTTTCCCACTCTCATATAATTTTAAAGCTAGCTTGGTTCCAATATTACCCATCCCAATAATAATAATATTATTATTTTTTATTTTAGATCTGTTATAAATCCAACTCCAACATGAATCGACGGTAATATCATTGGGTTTATAAGCCATAATTTTTTTAGGACTAAAATAGTTAGCATAAAAGCTATATATGTTTTTTTTTGAATTATTAAATCTCTTTAAATCATTATCCAAATAAATGTATTTAAAACTATCATTGATAGTTTTTTTAATTGAATCTAGATCATTTGATTTAAAAATTACTATGCCAATAACAACAATGTTTTTGGAAAATCTAATTGGTGTTAGATAGGATGAGTTTTCGGCTTTCGACGTACTCGAAATTGTAAATGCCCTAATTTTTGTTGGAAATCTTTTTTTAATATCCTTGATTCTTAATTTTAGTTCTTTTGCAATGTCTGTCATTATATTTCATTAGGTTATATCTTCCCAAGTTAAAGGTTGATCTGCAGGTAAGTTTTTTGTAGCTTTATGACCCACAACAGCATCCATAAACTTAGGTAAAATTCCATAGGCTGGTCCTTTTAAAGACAACATACTTTTATTTATAGTTTGACCTTTTTTTATATTCTTAGATGTATATATCGATTTTTTAAATCTTACCATTGTCCTAAACTCAGAAGATGATGGAGACTTTATTCCTGATCCAAGTGAAGCTTCTATATTTCTGATCTTTAAGACCATATCTTTAAATTCAGAAGGCTCTAAAGACAATATATGGTCCGGTCCTTCAAGTGACTTATCTAACGTAAAGTGTTTTTCTATAATGTTTGCCCCCCTCGCAACTGCTGCCAATGAAATGGTGTCTTCTATAACATGATCGGAAAGTCCAACTGGTAACTTAAATGCATTTTTTAGAGTGTCTATTGCCTTGATGTTCATGTTATCTGGAGGGCAAGGATAAGTAGATGTACAATGCAAAAGTGCAACATTCTCATTCCCGCAAGCTGATATAATGCCCAATGCTTCTTCTACCTCTGATAAATTAGCCATTCCTGTAGATAAAATGATTGGTTTCATAGTCTTCGCCACCTTCTCAACTAAAGGTAAATTTATTAAATCAAAAGATGCCAATTTATAGAAATTAACATTCAATTTTTCTAATTCATCAACACTGATTAAATCAAAAGGAGCAGAGAATACTTCTATTTTTCTTTTCCTTGCATATTGAAAAATTTTTTTCATTTGTAGAAAACTTAGTTGATATTTTTTAAACATCTCATAATCAGTTTCTTCAATTCCTAAAACCTTTTCAACATACCGAGAAGTTTTACCTGTCTTTGAGACTCTATTCTCAGCTCTATAGGACTGAAATTTTACTGCATCCGCTCCAGCATTAATTGCTTCGTCTATTAGTTTTTTTGCTAAAGATAAATCTCCATTGTGGTTCAGTCCTATTTCAGCAATTAAATAGGAGGGTTGATTATCTCCAATTATTTTTTTTCCAAGACTAAAAGCATTTTTAAAAGTCATTGATGGCATTTTCTTTGTTATTTTGTTTATTCTAAGAGTACTACTGCTTAAAAATTCTGCTAAATCTATACCTTTACCAAAAAGAACTTGCAAGTCACTATATGCAAATTCAGCCAA
>MDSV01181156.1_pt1 | contig 10128 bp, 15 predicted proteins | sample 810851 | NCBI WGS metagenome assembly MDSV01 (sample SAMN05326640, study PRJNA326480) | marine metagenome | isolation source: seawater | place: Atlantic Ocean: North East | collected 2012
GTGAATTTGGATCTAAATTAATTTCAACTAAATTAATTTCTTTTTCTTTCTTTCTGTTAATCACCTGAACTTCTAGTGTTAAATTATCTTCGAAATATTGTTTTGCTTCAGCTTTATTTATACAAACATGGTCTCCACATATAAAAACAGATTTTGGTTTATTACATCCATAAAAACTAAAAAGAATTAAAAAAAAAAACAAAAACTTCATTTCAACCCCATCGATTCTTTAAACCTATAAATCAAATTCATATTTTGTATTGCTTGACCAGAAGCACCTTTTACAAGGTTATCAATAGCCGAAAAAATTATGATTTTATTTTTTATCCCAGTTTCACAAACAGAAACTTCACAATTATTTGTATTTAGAACATTACCTGATCCCAAATTTGAGTTAAGTTTTAATATTTTAATAAAACTCTTATTTTTATAATACATAAATAATGTATCTCTGACTTTTTTAGCAGATACATTTCTTTTTAAATCTAAATAAATAGAAGTTAAGATTCCTCTAAATGTTGGTAGTATGTGTGGATTAAAAGTAAATTTTACGTTTATACCTGTGTGATTTTTTAATTCTTGTTCAATTTCTACAATATGTCTGTGGTTTTTTGGATTGTAAGCAAAAGTAGAACTAAATAAGTTTTTATGATTAAATTTCTTTTTTAAATTCTTCCCAGCTCCAGAATAGCCTGACTTTGAGTCAATAATAATATTATTATTGTTAATTAATTTTTCTTTAAAAAGCGGAATTAGTGGTAACTGTATAGAAGTTGGATAACACCCAGGGTTAGCAATTATTCTATATTTATGAATATGGTCTTTTACAAATTCAGAGATAGAATAAATAGTATCTTTTATCAACGGTATTGATTTATGTCTGATATGATAATTTTTTTTATACTTATTTGGATCAAAAATTCTAAAGTCAGCGGATAAATCAATGAATTTTAAATTTTTATATTTATAATATAATCTATTAATAATATTTTGTGCCTTACCGTTGGGCAAAGAAAGGAAAACTAAATCCAAGTTTGACCATTTCAGGCTTTTTAATGAAGTAATTTTGGGTAAGTTTTTTTTAATTCTTCTATCAAAAAAGGAAATTCTTTTTCCCAAATTTTTTCTTGCACAAATGTATTTTATGTTTATTCCAGGGTGACCAGAAAGCAAATATATCAAATCTAAACCTGTATAACCTGTTGCGCCTATTACAGCTATATTAATCTTTTTTTTAGACATTTTATCTTATAACATTGTCCAGTTAATTGTTGAAATTAAATGATTATCTTTTTGAGAATTGGAAACTTCTTCTGGCTTTTCTATGGCCATATTTCTTTCTCTCTACAACTCGAGAGTCTCGGGTGGTAAGTTTATCTTTTTTGAGATTTTTCTTTAATATTTCATCGTGTGAAATTAAAGCTTTTGAAATTCCTAATATAATAGCTCCAGCTTGTCCAGAGAGACCTCCTCCTTTAACTGAGCACTTAACATCATAATTTGTTCTCACTTCGGAAATTTCTAAAGGTCTAGTTACAATTATTTGATGTACGGGTCTTTTAAAATATTCGTTCATCTGTATCCCATTTACATAAATATTACCCGATCCTTTTTTGACCCAAACTTTAGCAATTGATTTTTTTCTTCTGCCCGTGGCATACTTGCTATCTTTAAAATCTAATTTAATTTTTTTAGAATGACTTGGGTTTGATGTTAAATTTTCCATTAATTTTTTACGACATTTTTACTGTTTAACTTTTCAAATTCTACAACTTTAGGTTTTTGAATATCGTGAGGATGATCCGACCCTGTATAAATTTTTAATTTTGTAAGTTGTTTTTTCGCCAATGGTCCTCCTGGCAGCATTCTTTTAACGGCTAATTTCAAAATTTCATGTGTTTTATTTTTTTCCTTGAGCAATAAAGGCGATGTTTCTTTAATACCACCTGGGTGGCCAGTATGCTTAAAATATTTTTTATCCTTAAACTTTTTCCCAGAAAACTTAATTTTATCAATATTTGTAACAATTACAAAATCACCGTTATCTACATGAGGATTAAAAGTTGATTTATTCTTACCTCTTAAAACTTTAGAGATATAAGCTGCAAGTCTCCCTACAACTGCATTTTCTGCATTTATAATATACCAATCTTTTTTAACTTCTTTTTTTTTAATAAAGGGTGTCATAATTTATGGCGATAATTACTAATTATATTTGTAAATGTCAATTTAATTTACATATTTATAGTATAAATTTAAGACACTTAACATAAGAAGTAGGCTACATATTTGATGTGCTGAGGCTAAATAAATATTTATTCCACTAACTAAAGTAAATATTCCAAGAATAATTTGTATAATCAAAAAACTAAAAAGCAATAAATATGATTTAAACAATTTATACATTTTTTTAATGAAGATAAAACAACCAATAAATAAAATATAAATTGTAATTATGTAGGCCATATTTCTATGATAAAACTGCACAAGACTTTGATTATTAAAGTTTATTAAATCTGATATGGAGTATATCTTTACATCATCAGGAAAGAAGGACAAATTCATTAATGGCCAAGTTTGATATAATCTTCCAGCATCCAAACCTGACACAAAAGCACCTAGCACAATTTGCATAAAAATTAAAAAAATCAAAAAATAGAATAAGAAATTAGTTTTTTTGTTAATAAAAAAATTACTTAAAGTTTTTTTTTGTAAATTTAATATAGTCCAAAAAATTAAATTTAAAATTATAAAAGCAACAGATAAATGCAAAGCTAGTCTATAATGACTAACATGTATATTATTTGTTAAACCGCTTGACACCATATACCAACCGACGGCACCCTGAAAAACAATCAATAAAAGTATAGTTAAACAAATAGATAAATATCGTTGATCTATCTTTTTTGTTAAATAAAAGTAGATCAAAGGCAGCATAAAAAATAAGCCTATTACTCTTCCTAATAATCGATGAAAATATTCCCAATAATAAATTACCTTAAATTCTTCTAAGTTCATATTGTAATTAAGTAATTTGTATTGTGGTATTTCTTTATAGAGATCAAAGTAATAATTCCACTTAGAGTCACTTAAAGGAGGAAGTATTCCAGTGAATAATTCCCACTCTGTTATAGAAAGTCCTGATCCAGTTAGCCTTGTCAGCCCGCCAACTATTAGCATTAGAAATACTAATCCAAAAGTAAATATTAACCAGTAATAAAAAAGGTTATTTGTTTTGTTCATGATAAATATACAATTAATATATATATTAAATTGTAAAATTATATTATCTTTATGTCGCGATGAATAAAAAAAATATAATACAGATTAGAAGAAAATTAGACAAATTAGATAATTTATTTTTAGATTTAATAAAAAAAAGAACTAAACTTGTTGATTTGGTAATTAAAAATAAAAAATATAAAAAAGACATTATTGATAAAAAAAGAATTTCCGTAATTTTGTTAAATATTAAAAAAAAATCCTTAAAGAAAAAAATAGATCCTAAGATAACAAATAAAGTATGGTCAAATATGATCAAAGCATATATTGACTACGAATTTAGAAATTTTAAAAAGAAATAATTATTTACTGTGTGGAGGAAGTTTTTTTTCAACAAAAAACTCATGTTTTCTAGTGTTTGGATTATACTTTTTTAACTTTAATTTATCTTTGACTTTTTCTCCCTTTGTAGGTTTTTTTGCATAATAAATAAACTTACTATCAGGATTACTTTCTGGAACCATCCTAACTTTTATATGTGTTTTTTTTGCCATGTTTTTTTAATTTTTCGATCTTCTCTAATATTCTTTTGCTTTTTAATTTAATATCATGCTTTAAATAATCTGTTTTTAAACTAAAAGAATTATAATCGTCAAGAGAATTTATTTTTGATTTAAGCACTTTTTTTACACCAATTACTTTCATGCCTTTTTCTTTTAACAAATACTTAATCAATTTAATCATTTCAGCTTGTTTGAGTGAATAATATCGTCTTCTGTTTAAAAAAATTGGTTTAATTTGATGAAATTCTTTTTCCCAGTATCTGATTACATGGTTAGATGGTCTTTTTGTTTTAGCATTAATAAGTTCTAATAATTTTGATAGTTCTGAAATACTAATAAGCTTTTCCATCAAAAGTTATTCAATTTTTGTTTTAATTTTTTTGAAGATGAGAATGCAACTGATTTTCTTGAACTTATTTCATGCTTTTCTTTAGTTTTAGGGTTAAGCCCAATTCTCTTATTCTTAAGTAGTGTTTTAAATGTTCCAAAATTTTTTATTTTAAGGTCACTCTTTTTAATCAAATGCTTTAGGATAATAATTAAATTATCAGTTATCTTATCCGAGTATAATTTTGAGAACCCAATTCTATTACTAATTTGTTGTGAAATGTTTGATTTATTTAAATTATATAATTTAGCTTTGGTCATTTAAATGACTTAGATTCATCTTAATTTGATTCATTAAACCACCTTTAATAATTCTATAGCATAAATCTATTGAATAATAAAAACCTAATGCGTCTATACCACCATGACTTTTGACAACTGGTCCGTTAAGCCCTAAAAATATTGCTCCATTATATTTACGAGGATCTAATTTTGATTTAAATCTTTTAAGTGAAAAGTAAGATAATATTACTGATGCCTTTGTAATAAAATTTTCTGACAAAGATTCTTTAAGACTATCTGTTATGTACTTTGCTGTTCCCTCAGCTGTTTTTAAAGCAACATTTCCTGTAAAACCGTCGGTAATAATTACATTGGACTCACCCTCCATTAGTTTATTGCCTTCGATATAACCGTTAAAAATAAAATTATTTTTCTGATCTAATTTTTTTAATTCAGAATATGTTTTTTTCAAAACCTCAGTCCCTTTTATTTCCTCAGACCCTATATTTAAAAGAGATACAATTGGTTTTTGTTCCGGAAAAATAGATTTGTATAAAGCAGCACCCATTTCAGTAAAGTCTATTAAATTTTTTTCATCACATTCAATGTTAGCCCCTAAATCTAAAACAACACTCATCCCCTTTTTGCTTGGCCATAGGCCTGCTAATGCTGGTTTACTTACATCCTTCATTGTTTTTAAAATCATTCTAGAAATAACTAATAGAACTCCCGTGTTGCCTGCAGATAAACTAATATCAGAGGTACCGTCTATTTGTGACTTTACTGAATTCCACATGCTCGTATTTTTTGAATTTTTTATTGCAGTAAGAGGCGTTTCTTCATCAGATACAACTGCTTTTGTGTGTATAATTTTTATTTTTTCTAAGGGAATATTATTATTGTTTAGTTCTTTAGTTAAAATTGTTTCATCGCCAAATAAAAGTATTGAAAAATCATTTTTTTTTGAATTTTTTTTTAAAAAAATATTAATACCTTCAATATTTTTTTTTGGTGCATTTTCACCACCCATTGCATCTATAGCAATAGTAATTTTTTTTGTCATGATAAATGCTTAAATATCTAATATTTTCTTTCCGTTATAAAATCCGGACTTAAGATCTACATGATGAGACAATCTATATTCACCACTTTTTTTATCTTCAACAATATTTATAGAAGATAATTTGTGATGAGACCTTCTCATCCTTTTTTTTGAAACCGATGTTTTTCTTTTTGGTACTGCCATATTAACCTCTAAATTTTATTGCATCTTTTATCATAGTTTCCGGAGGTAATTCAAAACAAAAATCATAAAAATTTGAAAAATACTGTACAAAAAGGTCATATTTAGTCTTATTTAATTCACTTAGATTATCAAAATACTTCTTTATTACGTCTTTATTAATTTCAAATTCATTTTTAGAAATATTAATCTTTAATAGAATGTCATAAAAAATCTTATTTAAATCTTTCATCTTCTTATTTACACCAACGTCTCCAAGACCTAATTCTCTAAGATTATTTTCTATACAATGAAATAAATCATCGTATTGAACTTGAGGAAAGTCTATTTTTTTTTTCTTAAAAATAAGTAAAATCAAAGAAAAATGAGCAAACATGAGATAAATTCTTGTTTCAAAAGAGTCCTTGAGATTTATTTCTTTATAAAAGTTCAAATTTCGAGATAAATTTAATAATGTAGTGTATAAATCAGTGTTATGTTTTTTCGTTTTAAAAATCATTTGTATAAAATTCTTTACATTTTATTATTTACTTTATTAGGCTGTCAATTACAAGAATCAGCTAAAAACCACGGCATATTATTTCTTGAAAATAGATCTAATAAATTAGAAATTAATAAAAGCAATAAAAATGACGTAATTAACATTATTGGTGAACCTCATTCGAAATCTGTTGCTAGTGAAAATATGTGGATTTATGTAGAAAGAACCTTATCAAAAGGCAAATATCATAAATTAGGAAGACACTCTCTCAAAACAAATAATGTTTTGGTTCTTGAATTTGATCGTTATGGAATATTAAAAGAAAAAAAGTTATTTGATAAAAATAATTTAGCTAAAGTTTCTTTTAGTAAAAGTGAAACTAAAAATGAATTGGCTAAAAGAAGTTTTGTGGAAAACTTTTTGCAAAGTATAAAACAAAAAATGTATGGTAATAGATAATTAATGGGCTATTACAGCGAGCAATAATAAGGCTACAATGTTAGTAATTTTAATCATTGGATTCACTGCTGGGCCAGCCGTGTCTTTATAAGGATCGCCGACTGTATCACCTGTTACAGCAGATTTGTGTGCCTCAGATCCTTTTCCACCATAATTTCCATCTTCAATATATTTTTTCGCATTATCCCAAGCTCCACCACCAGCTGTCATTGAAATAGCTACGAACAAGCCTGTAATGATAACACCCAATAGCATTGCTCCTAAGGATGAAAGAGCTGCCTCCAAACCGCCAATTTGTAAAATTATAAAATATAGAATTATTGGAGATAAAACTGGTAATAAAGATGGAATTATCATTTCTTTTATTGCAGCTTTAGTTAATAAATCAACTAATCTTCCATAGTCAGGTTTTCTCTTACCTTTCATTATGCCTGGTATTTTCTTAAATTGTCTTCTCACCTCTATAACAACTGCTCCTCCGGCACGACCTACTGCTTGCATTCCCATGGATCCAAATAAGTAAGGTAACATTCCACCAATTAATAAACCTGCTACAACAAATGGATTTGACAGATCAAATGTAACATTTACGCCTTCTAAAGCAGAGTTTTTAACGGTAGAAAAATATTTTATATCTTCAGTATAAGCTGCAAACAAAACTAAAGCTCCAAGCCCAGCCGATCCAATAGCATATCCCTTGGTAACAGCTTTAGTCGTATTACCTACCGCATCTAGAGCATCAGTAGTTTTTCTAACATTTTTTGGAAGTTTCGACATTTCTGCTATTCCACCAGCATTGTCAGTAACCGGACCATAAGCATCTAAAGCAACAACCATTCCTGTCAAAGCTAGCATTGCTGTTACTGCTATAGCGATTCCATATAAACCTGCTAAACTATTTGTATAAAGAATACCCGCAACTATGATCAATGCTGGTATAGCTGTAGCTTCCATCGAAACAGCTAAACCTTGTATAACATTCGTTCCGTGACCAGTGGTTGAAGATTTTGCAACAGATTTTACTGGTCTGTAATTTGTACCAGTGTAATATTCTGTAACCCAAATTAATAAGCCTGTAATTACAAATCCAACTACGCCACATATATAAAGATCTAAACCAGAAAAAATTGCTCCTGCATTGTTATTGTAAGTACTCTTCAATCCAACAATAGAGTCAGTAACTGGATACATAATCAGCAAAGAAGATACAGCAGTTACTATAAATCCTTTATAAAGAGCTCCCATGATATTCTTACTTTTACCTAGTTTTACAAACCAGGTACCAATTATAGAAGTAATTATACATGCGCCGCCAATGGCTAAAGGATAAATCATTAAATTATAATCTTGAGGTGAAAATATAGAGGCTAAAACCATTGTAGCTACTATTGTAACTGCATAAGTTTCAAATAAATCTGCAGCCATACCAGCACAATCCCCGACATTATCTCCTACATTGTCAGCTATAACAGCTGGATTTCTAGGATCGTCTTCAGGTATTCCAGCTTCAACTTTTCCCACCAAGTCAGCTCCAACGTCAGCACCTTTAGTAAAAATTCCACCACCTAACCTGGCAAATATTGATATCAATGATGCTCCAAACCCTAAAGCTACTAAAGCATTGATAATTTCGCGGCTATCAGTATTTAAATTAATTAAAATAATATAATAAATTGTTATGGCCAAGAGAGCTAAGCCAGCAACTAAAAGTCCTGTAATTGCACCAGATTTGAAAGCTATAGTTAAACCTGACTGTAAGCTTTTTCTTGAAGCTTCAGCAGTTCTTACATTTGCTTTAACTGATATTAACATTCCTACATAACCAGCCACACCCGACAGAAATGCACCAATAAAATATCCTAAACCTACAAGATAATTAAAAAAATATGTTACAATGGCTAAAACTATGACGCCAACTACTGCTATTGTTTTGTATTGTCGATTTAAATAAGCTTTAGCTCCTATTTGTATAGCCTCAGCAATTTCTTGCATTCGATTATTACCTGGACTTGCCGCTAATATTTGCCCAGAAAGCAAATAACTATATGCGACTGCAATAATTCCTGCAAAAGAGATTAGGTAAAGTAATTCTAAAAAATTATTCATTTATATGAGGGATAAATGCCAAAAAAAACTAAAAAAGGCAAGTTAAAGTTATAAATTATTCAAGGTTTATTTTCGTCTAATGCAGCTTTCCTAATTATTTTGGATATCTTATCTAGAACTGCATTAAGATAGCTTATCTGTGCTTTTTCAAGGAAAAACTCAGAGGCTTTTACATATTCACTGACAATTACATTTTTTGGAGTGTTATGCTTAAACATAAGTTCAAAAACAGCTGAGAATAAAATTATTTTTAACAGCTTATCTGTCTTTTTTAGATTAATGTCTTTATCAAGATTTTTTATTATAGTTTCCTCAATTTGCTCGATTCTTTCTAATGTGCCAGAAACAACGTCTTTTATATATTTCTTGTATTGATTTTTCGGATAAATAATCTTTTCTTCAGGATTCATTAAAGATCCATAAATCTTTTGAATAACTTTAATTCTAGGGGAATTATTTTTAAATTCTTTTTGGCTCATTTCTTAAAATACTTATAATTGCCAGAGCCGCTTCAGAACCTTTATCAGCTCTTTCTTTGGCTTGAATTTTGTTAAAAGCAGTAATAATCGAATTTCCTATTGGTTTTCCATTCTTTATAGATAATTCCATTATTGCATCAGTAATAGACGAAGAAATTAAGTCAAAATTATTAGTCTTACCTTTTATAATACAGCCTATTGCAATGAAAGCATCATATTTTTTTATTAATCTAGATATTGTAACTGGAATTTCAAAAGCACCAGAAGTATGTATGACACTTAAATTTAAAAAATTTTGATTTTTAAGTATTTTTTCTGCAATAGAAAAAGCCTTCATGGTTATATCTTTATTATAATCCGAAACAATTATGCAAATTTTCTTATTTTTTAAACTTTTCATTTTATTATTTCTTGCTTTTTTATTTTAAGTCCAAAACCTTCTAATCCTATTATTTTTTTTTTTGTTCTTGTAACTAATATCATATTCTTAACTTTTAAGTCTTTAATAATTTGTGCCCCTATACCATAATATCTTAAAATTACTTTTTCTTTTTCATTTATATCAATTTTTTTGTTGTTAATTATAATTAATACAAAGTTGTTAAACTTCGAGAGGTATTTTAAAGATTTTTTTATCATTATATTTGCAAATAATTGTTTGTAGTTTTTAATATTAACCGAAATAACCCTAACTCTTACTGATTTTGATTTAATAAAATTTCCTTTTTTGATAACAAAATTTTTTGATAGATCTAATCTATTTTCATAAATTATATATTCAAATTTTAATTTTTTGTTAAATAGAAAATCTTTTACTGATAACTTATTAATTAATTTTTCGTTTCTAAGTCTATAAGCAATTAAATCTTCAATAGAAGCTATTTTAATATTATGTTTATTTGAAAATTTTTGAAGATCTTTTAATCTAGCCATTCTTCCATCTTCATTCATTACTTCACAAATAAC
>MDSV01221531.1_pt1 | contig 10128 bp, 9 predicted proteins | sample 810851 | NCBI WGS metagenome assembly MDSV01 (sample SAMN05326640, study PRJNA326480) | marine metagenome | isolation source: seawater | place: Atlantic Ocean: North East | collected 2012
AAAACTAAATGTGATGCTGTAAAGATTGAGAGTAATAGTAAAAATTTTAAGATAATTCAAGAAATTGTAAAAGCAAAAATTCCTGTAATGGGTCACATAGGATATACTCCTCAATTTAAGAAAAAATTTAAAGTTGAAGGGAAAGATATGAAAGAAACTAGAAAATTAATAAAAGAAGCAAAATCAATTGAAAACGCAGGAGCTTTTGCAATTGTGCTAGAGTGTATTACTCCAAAGGCAGCGAAGTTAATAACTAATTTGCTTAAAATACCGACTGTTGGAATTGGATCGTCAGTAAATTGTGATGGTCAAATACTAGTTACAGACGATATTTTGGGTTTAAGTGGATTTTATCCAAAATTTTTGAAAAAATATGCTCATCTTGATAGAATAATTGAAAAAGCTGTTAAAAAATATAGTAAAGAAGTAAAAAGTAAAAATTTCCCAAAGAAAACAAATTATTTATATGGAAAATGAGCTTGAAAATAATCTAAGTTTTAAAGATAAATTACAAAATATTTTAAAAAGTAATCAAAAAAAAATTGTTATAATCTTAATAATTGTACTATTGGTAATTGGTGGAGTTGCTTATAAAAATTACTCTCAAAATTTAAAACATTATCAGATATCTGAAAAATATATTAAAGCTGGAATTTATTTAACGCAAAATAAAAAAGAGGAGTCCAAAAAAATATATAAGGAAATTGTATTGAGTAATAATAATTTCTATTCACCTTTGGCACTTAACAATTTAATTGATAAAAATCTTGAACAAAATGAAATAGAAATATTAAAACTTTTTGAAACAATAGAAAAATTAAAAGTTGATAAAGAGCAAAAAAATTTATTTAAAATAAAAAAAGCATTGTATTTAATTAGTATTTTAAAAAAAGATGAAGGCAATAAATTGCTAGAAGAGATAATATCTGAAAATTCTGTATGGAAAAATGTGGCTATAGAAATAAAAGAATAATTTTTAATTTATTATCAACTTTAATAATTTTAACACACTGTTCTTTTGATAGTAAATCAGGCATTTGGAAAAATAAAGACTCTCAATCTGTTAAAAAAAATGTAGATAGATTCAAGGATTTTGAAAAGTTATACGCTGAGACTGAAACGTTTAATTCGATTGTAAAACCTTCAAGTACAATCAAAATTCTTTTAGATCCAAATAAAAGAAGCTCAAGTTGGACTGATGAATATTATCAATCAACGAACAACCCCGCAAATTTTAGATATTCGGACTTAAACAACTTGGTATTTAAAAGTAAAAAACTGAGCAAATTTGAAATTAAAAAAAAGTTTTTATATGATAACGGAGATATAATTATTTCAGACATAAAGGGCAATATTATCGTATACTCACTAGAAAAAGAAAGTATAATTTATAAGTATAATTTTTATAAAAAAAAATTTAAAAAAATCAACAAAGACATAAATTTTATAATTGAAGATGGCGTCTTGTTTGTTACAGATAACCTTGGTTATTTTTATGCCTTAGATTATAAAAATGAAAAATTATTATGGGCTAGAAATTTTAAAATTCCTTTTAGATCAAATTTAAAATTACAAGATAAAATTATAATTGCATCTAATCAAGATAATACAATTAATATTCTGAATAAATTTACTGGCGAAACTTTACGTTCAATTCCAACAGAAAAAATGGTATTAAAAAATGATTTTAAAAATTCATTAGCAATTTTAAGAAACAATATTTTTTTTTTAAATACTTATGGATCTCTATATTCTATTGAGCCAAATAAATTAAAAATTAAATGGTTTATTAATCTTAATCAATCGTTAGAACTAGTTTCTGATAATCTTTTCTACTCCAATCCAATATTAGGTCATAAAGAAAACGTAGTCATTTCGACTGATCCTTACTTGTATATCTTAAATGCAAATTCAGGTGCTACTATAAAAAAAATACCTATTACATCTATTTTTCAACCATTAATATCAGGTAATAATTTATTTCTAATTACTAAAGATAACTTATTAGTATGCATTAAGCTTGATAATGGAAAAATATTATATTCATTGGATATAGCCCAAAAAATTGCTGAGCATGTTAATTCCAAAAAAAAAACAATATTCATTAATTCATTCTCAGTAATTAATGATCAACTATTTGTTTTTTTAAAAAACTCCTATTTAGTGAAATTTACAAAAATAGGTAGAACAAGTGAAATTATAAAGTTACCAACAAAATTGAATTCACAACCAATATTTATAGAAGAAAAAATTTTATTTATTAATAATAAAAATAATTTAGTAATTATTGATTAATTATTTGATTTTCCACTAAGTAATGATAATTGAGTAATTTTAGATTGACCTAAATTATCAGTAGGTTTAACTGGATAATCTCCAGTGAAATAGTGATCGCTAAATTGCGGGTATGTATTATTTCTTTTACCTTGCTCCAATCCCTCATATAAACCCTCTAAACTTAAAAATTTTAGTGAAGCTGCATTAATGTGTTTGCACATTTCCTCATTACTTTTTTGATAAGCTAACAGCTCTTCTTTTGTAGGCATATCAACGCCATAAAAATCAGGAAATTTAATTTCAGGACAAGCAATTCTCACATGCACCTCTTTTGCCCCAGCTTCATAAAGCATTTTTACAATTTTATAACAAGTAGTTCCCCTAACTAAAGAGTCGTCTATTAAAATTATTGATTTGTTTTTTACTATACTGCTCGTTGGGCTCAATTTTAATTTGACACCCAAGCTTCTAATATTTTGCGTTGGCTCAATAAATGTACGACCAACGTAATGATTTCTTATTAAACCCAAATCAAATTTTTTATTTGAATATTGTGCATATCCTAATGCAGCGGGAACACCAGAGTCTGGGACTGGCACAACAATATCTGCTGATAAATCAGTTTCTTTTGCTAATTGTACACCAAAATTTTTTCTATATTCATATGCACATTTTTTCCCAATTAAACTATCGGGTCTTGCAAAATATATGTATTCAAAAACACATGGTCTAGCTTTTTGTTTAGGAAATGGTTTTACACTAACAAGTTCGTTGTTTTCAATTACAACTATTTCACCGTTTTCAACTTCTCGTAAAAATTTTGCGCCAACAATATCTAATGCGCATGTTTCTGACGCAAAAATAAAGGAATTTTTTAATTTGCCTATAACAAGAGGCCTTATTCCAAAAGGGTCTCTGACTCCAATCATTTTTTTGTTAGTCATAATTACTAATGAATAACCCCCTTGTATTTGAAATAAAGTGTCAATTAATTTATCAACCATTTTGTCTCTTTTTGATTTTGCTATAAGCTGAACTATAGTTTCCGTATCACTCGTAGTTCTAAATATTGCTCCATCTTTTACCAATCCTTCTCTTAATAGAAGAGCATTTGTTAAATTACCGTTGTGGGCAATACTTAATCCACCCAAATGGAGATCAGCAAAAAAAGGCTGAATATTTCTTAGGGATGTCTCACCAGTTGTAGAATATCTATTATGTCCAATTGCAAAATTTCCAGGCAAGTTTTTTATTACATTACTTTTAGTAAAATGGTCACCAACTAAACCCTGTCGTTTTTCTGAATGATAGTTCTTTCCATCGTAAGAAACTATTCCACACCCTTCCTGCCCTCGATGCTGAAGTGCATGCAAACCTAATGCAACTAATGCTGAAGCGTCTTCATGATTAGAAACACCAAAAACCCCGCATTCCTCTCTAAGTTTATCTAGTTTAAATTTTTTCAATTTTATCTTTAGTATCTATGAAATCTTCATTCGAGGGAAATTCCTCAATTAATATTTCACTTCCATTTTTTACTATATTAAATGAGATAGCCTCTTCAGCTGATATACCCCAATTTTGATATGGATAAAACCAATTAAAAATCGAAAATAAACAAATTGACACTATATATCCTTTAAAAAATCCAAATAACAAGCCAAATGTCTTATCAACTGATCCTAATCCTGTCCAAGTAACCGCTCTACTTAATGCTCTTCCAATAACTATAGTTAAAAATATTGTGCAAATAAATATGGCGATTCCGACTCCATAGTTGTTTATAAATTCTGACTCTACATACTCATTTACCCAAGGTTGTAATTTCGGAACTAAAATAATTGTAAAAACTAGTGCAAATACCCATTTCATAAATGAAATAAAACTCAGAGAAAAACCTTTTACAAAACATTGAATAACACAATAAAACATTATTATAAAAAATAATATGTCAAAAATATTTATCTCAGGTAAATTTCTAAATATATCTTGCATTAAAATTAAATAAACTTTTCATCACCAAATGGTTTAAAGACCAGCAATAATTTTGGTAATAATGTTAAAACAGAAATCATAGCTAAAAGCATCGCAATACCAGTAAATACCCCAAAATAAATAGTTGGAATAAAATTAGATAGTACTAAAATTGAAAATCCAAAAACAATAGTTATTGAAGTATTTAATATAGCTATTCCTACTGTACTGTGACACCTATCTAAAGTTTTGTTATAATCTTTAATCTTAGCGAATTCTTCCTTAAACCTGTAAATATAATGAATGCTATTATCTACTGCAATTCCAATTGTTATAGCAGCAATTGTAATTGTCATCATATCTAATGGAATTTCCATTAATCCAATAATTCCTAAAATAAAAAATGCTGCAATAAAATTTGGCACCACCCCTATAACAGCTAGAGTAATATTTCTAAATAAAATAAAAAACATTACTGAAATTCCTAACATAACTATTCCTAGGGTTAATATTTGTGATTTAAACAAACTCTGTAATAGATTATTAAATAAAATTAAAACACCAGTTAATTTATATTCATTGTTATTTAAACCTAATTTAGTATTAAGTTCAGTATTAATTTTTTGAATTAATTCGTTACGTCTTAAATCCTCTAAAGAGTCTTTAATTCTTACACTTATTCTTGCCTCGTCTTTTTCAACTGAAATATATGGAGATATAATCTCTTCTTTTATTTCATTCGGAATTTTACTGTACAAGACAGCTATTTCAAGACTTTGTAATTCCTTCTTATTTAAATTTTCTGCCACTCTTAAAATTGATCCAAAAGAGAGTACTTTTCCTATTTCAGGCAGAGAGTCCATATAATCGTGTACTTTTAAGATTTTATCCATTTTGTCTCGGGTAAACCAATATTTTGCTTTGTCTTCTTTATTGTCAGTTTCTTCTTCCCACTCAGAAAATTCATCATCTTCTTTTCCTTCTTCCTTTAGTTTGGTTGGAAATTTTATGATAATATTTAAAGGTGTTGTGCCCCCAAGGTCATCATCTATTTTTTTCATACCTTTATAAATTTCTGTTTCTTTATCAAAGTAGTTTATAAAACTATTTTCCACCTGTAGCTTAGTTATTCCAATTACGCTAAGCACAATAACAATTGCTGTTGCACCAAAAATTATTAAGTTACTATTTTTAGCAAATTTTCCTAGTAAAGCTGTAATTTTAGATTTTTCAGTGTTTTGTATATGCATGTCCTCAGTCGATGAAAATAAAGTTAGCAGAGATGGTAATAATAAAAATGTTACAAGTATAGAAACTGTTAACCCCATTGTCATCATCCACCCAAAGTCAATGATAGGTTTAATTCCACTAAAAATTAAAGATAAAAAAGCGCAAATAGTTGTTAAAACTGTATAAAGAATTGGTAAAAACATTTTTTTACTAGTTTGTAAAACTGCCTCAGATTTAGTTAAGTTAGAGAACTCTTTTTTTAATTGAAGAAATCTAACAGTCATGTGTATATTCATTGCCATATTTAAAATAAGCATGAGGGCAATAAAATTCGAAGATATAACTGTAACTTTCCACCCAATAAAACCTAAAAGACCTATCATAATTAATACAGAGGTAGCACAGCCTAACAATGGCATGACAACCCATTTAATATTTCTGAAGACTATCCAAAGAGTAAAAATTATGAAAAGAAAAACTCCAATACCAAAAACCACTATATCACTTTTTATGTAACTCATCATATCGTCGGCTATCATAGGTATTCCACCGAGATGAATTTTTGCATTTTCACCATACTTACTTATTACATCCCTAATCTCAGAAATATTTTGATGATTTCTTAAATTATACAAATTTTTATATTCTTCATACTCTTTTAAAAAATTTTTATAATTTAACTTGTCTGCTTTTGATAGATTGCCTTCGATTGATTGATTAAAAAATTTTTCCTTGACCTTAATATATTCCGCAAGTCGCTCGTCTTTTTTAAGATAAACTACTATTGCTGAAGTTTTACCATCTTCACTAATAACATAATTTTGATATATTGGGCTATTGATAATTTCATCAAAGCCCCGCTTCCTATCAATTTCTGGATGAGCTAATGTTTTGTAATTTTTTAATCTTTCCATTAAACTTTCATCAGTGCTCTGTAGCAGGGGAACATCAATAACTGTTACCACACTATCAACCCATGACAATTTTTCTATTTTAGACTTTAAAAGCTGTAAATTTAATATAGTTTCTTTTTCTTCAAAACTCGCTACTGGTGAATATGTTAAAACTAAAAATTCTTTAGATCCGTATCTTTCGTTTACCTCTCTTAGATATTTTAAATCTTTATCGCCCTCTAAAATTAAGGCATCTGAGGAAGCATCTAAATTAAAATTTTTAGAGTAGAAAAGTGAGAAACCTAACAATAAAAGCAATAAAAACAGGGTAAACTTTGGAAAATCAATTATTAATTTTTTATAAAAATAAATAAACATACAGATATTCGAGATATATCTTAAATCCTAGTCAACTAAAAAGAAATTTATTTTTAATTTTTACTTAAATCTTTAAATTTTGTATATATTCCCTCAAATTCTACTTTAATAGTGCCTGTGGGGCCATGCCTTTGCTTACCTAAAATAATATCAGCAAGTCCATTTACATCATTCATTTTAGATTGCCACTCTGCATGTTCTATTGATCCTAGTTTTGGCTGTTTTCGCTCCAAATAGTATGCTTCTCTGTAAACAAACATTACAACATCCGCATCTTGCTCGATAGATCCTGATTCTCTTAAATCTGCAAGTTGTGGTTGTTTGTCATCTCTTTGTTCAACAGCTCGTGATAATTGTGATAACGCTAAAACAGGAACACCAAGTTCTTTAGCCAATGCCTTTAATCCTTGAGTGATTTCAGATATTTCTTGAACTCTACCCTCATTTTTTGTTGAGCTTGACCTCATTAGCTGAATATAATCTACTACTATTAAGCTTACTCCAAACAATCGTTTAATTCTTCTAGCTCTATTGCTCAATGTAGCAATCGTAATTGCTGGAGTTTCGTCTATAAAAAGAGGGAGGTTATAAATATTTCTAGAGGTTTCGATGTACCTATTTATTTCCTCCTCTGTTACTTTACCTCTGCGAATATCATCAGATTTTATTCTTGCTTGCTCAGATAATATACGTGTTGATAATTGTTCAGAAGACATTTCGAGAGAAAAAAAAGCTACTGACGATTTTTCTTGCCTACTCATTATATTCTGAGCAGCATGATAAGCAATATTTGTTGCCAAAGCAGTTTTACCCATTGATGGTCTACCTGCTAATATTACGAGATCTGATTTATGTAATCCTCCCAACTTTTCATCAAGGTCTGTCAAACCAGTTGGAACACCAACAATTCCCTTGTCATTTTTCATTGCTAGTGTTGCCATTTCAATTGTTTGATCTAGCGCTTGGTTAAATTTTAAAAAAGATTGCGAAAAACTTCCTCTTTCAGCTAAGTCAAATAAAGATTTTTCAGTATTTTCTATAATTTTTTCTGCAGTTTGATCTTTTGAATTTAGGGTGTCAGATGATAAATTATCCGAAATCAAAACCAGTTCCCTACGCAAGTACATCTCGTGAATAACTTTTGCGTAATCAATTGCTTGTTTAGTCGAGCTAGAAAATCTCGTAAGTTTGACCAAATACTCTGTGCCACCAACTTCATTTAACATATTATCTTTTTCAAAAAAATTTTTAAGAGTTATGGGGTTAGCGATCATCCCTTTATTATTCAAAGTTTCTATTACTTCATAGATTTTTACATGTGCTGGGTCGTAGAAAGTAGTCGAACTAATTATATTTGAAATTTCGTCAATAATATCATTGTTTACTAAAATTGATCCAATTAACGCTTGTTCCGCTTCTAGGTTAGAGGGTTGTTTTTTATTATAGGAGTTATCTTTCAGATCAATTTTTTCCACACGTGGATAATAAGAATACTTTGATTTAATTAAAGTTAAAAGTTACACACCTTAATTGCAACCCTGTGGAAAAGTTAGGATGATTGTATCTTATTTATTTTAATGATTATCTTAGCAGAAACTTCTGAATGAAGATTAATATCTACGTTGTAATTTCCAATTTTGTCGAGATTTTCTTTTATTAAAATTTGAGATGGTTTTACTTCAACTTTTAATTTTTCAAGAATTTTATTTGAAATTTCTTTGGGCTTAATTGAACCATATAATTCCCCATTCTCTTTACTTTCTTTATTAAATTCGAAGCTTTTTTTATTTATTGTTTGAGCAATTTCTTTCAACTTATCTTTAAGTTCAAGATTTTTCTTATTTAATTCACTTTTTTTCTTTGACACATAATCTAAATTTTCCTTGCTGTATCTTAAAGCTTTTCCAGTTTTTAAAAGAAAATTTCTTCCGTACCCTGGTTTGACTATAACTTTGTCACCAATGTTACCTAAGTTTATGATATTTTCTAGAAGAATTACTTCCATTTTTAAATTAATCCTAATATTTTTGCTTTTTTAATTTCACGAGTTAGTTTTTTTTGTTTGCCACTTGATACAGAAGTAATTTTTGAAGATAAAATCTTATTATTTTCTGAGGTATATTTTTTTAATAAATTAATATTCTTATAATCAATAACTGGAGCATTTTTTACAGATAAAGGGCATGTTCTATTAAATCTTCCCTCAGTCTTCTGAAACAAACTTAACTTACTAAGAGAATTAGAGTTTTTCTTTTGAAATTTTTTTCCTTTACGTTTCATTCGATTATTTTACTGTTTTTTTGAAATACTCATTTTCTGTATCCAAATTTTTGTATTTAACTATTAGATGACGAATTACTGAAGCGTCTATTTTAATCTTTTTATTTATCTCTTCCAGAGTAGATTTGTTTCCCTCAAACTTATAGTGGATATAAAATCCTTTATTATACTTTTTAATTCTTCGAGCTAGACTCATTAAACCCCACTCTTCAATCTTAATCACTTTGCCATGATTATCATTTATTAAATTATTGTATTTCTCTTTAATTTTGCTTAGCTCTGATTTTGGTAAATCTTGCTTTGTTATTAATGTATTTTCGTAAAAAGACATATTAATTTAATATTTTAATAATTTTCCATTGTGTTCTTGTTGTAAAAAAAGCTTTATACCTATATTAAATATTTATATCAATACTAATTATCTGTGGTTTAATGCTAACAATATGAATGCGATACTATTTCCAGGTCAAGGTTCCCAAGTAGTAGGAATGGGGGCTGAATTTTTTAACAATTTTGATATCGTTAAAAAAATATTTCAGGAAGCAGACGATAAACTTAATTTTAAAATTTCAAATATTATATTAAATGGCCCTGAGAACGATTTAAAGCTGACACAAAATACTCAACCAGCAATCTTAATTGTCAGTTATTCAATTTTTTCTGTATTGAAAAAAGAATTCAATTTTGATTTTAAATCTACAAAATATTTTGCTGGACATTCATTGGGAGAATATAGTGCTTTAGTGTGCTCAGAGTCTTTGGGTTTTACAGACGCTTTATACTTATTGTTTGAAAGAGGCAAGTCAATGCAAGAAGCTGTTCCATTAGGCAAGGGAAGGATGATAGCTGTACTAGGTTCTGAGATTAACGAAATAAAAGATTTTATAAAAAAAATTGAAACTAAAGGTGTATGCGAAATTGCAAATGATAATGCAGTTGGTCAAATAATAGTTAGTGGAGATGTTGACAGTATTAATAATTTACAAAGTTCTTTAAAACAAAATAAAAAAAAATGTATACCTTTAAATGTAAGCGCTCCTTTTCATTGTTCACTTATGGAACCTGCAGCAAAAGTAATGAAAGATAAAATAAATTC
>MDSV01182051.1_pt1 | contig 10127 bp, 10 predicted proteins | sample 810851 | NCBI WGS metagenome assembly MDSV01 (sample SAMN05326640, study PRJNA326480) | marine metagenome | isolation source: seawater | place: Atlantic Ocean: North East | collected 2012
CACAAAGAAATAAAATATTACAATTACAGGCAGAATTTGAAGCAGCAATTGACTTCCCTGAAGATGATATTAACCAAAAAATTTCTAATAATAATAAATCAATAATAACAGAAGTTACTTCTGCCTTATACAAACTAATAGATTCGTATCAAATCAAAACTACATTAGATACAGGTATTAAACTAGTATTGATTGGGCCTCCAAATGCTGGAAAAAGTAGTTTATTTAATAAACTCCTCAATAATGAACGATCAATTGTACACGATAGACCTGGGACAACAAGGGATTATATATCTGAGTATATCAAAGTTGGTAAATTTAATATTCAAATCTTTGATACAGCTGGAATAAGGGATGGTGGATCTTTAAGCGAAGATTTGGGAGTGGAGTTATCAGTTGAACTAATCGATGAATCTACAATACTTTTATTAGTTTTGGATTCCTCAATGCCCTACCCTTCTGATTTTAGATCAAAAACTGCAGATGCATTGCTAAACAAAAACATTATTATAATTGAAAATAAATCAGATCTAGAGAAAAAAATAGAGGTAACCAATTACCCATCAACCAACTCTATAATATCAACGTCCATTCATGATGATAATTGTTCTCAAAAAATTACTGGTGTGATATTGAAGGAACTTGAAAGATTATATCCTAATAATGATTTTAAAAATATTGTTGTTAACAAGAGACAAATGTTGCAACTGAAAGAAGCTACCAAAATTCTAGAAAGATCGACGAATCTTATTAATCGCAATGAACCCGAAGAAATAATCCTACAAGATATAAAGTCAGGAATTGAAGCTATAAATTTAATAATCGGTGAAAGTACAAATGATGATATGTTGGATTTATTATTTAAAAGTTTTTGTATAGGTAAATAATGGTTGGATTAAGAACTAGTAATGAACACCCTTATGATGTTATCGTTTGCGGTGCGGGACATGCCGGTTGCGAAGCAGCTCTAGCAGCTTCAAGGCTAGGTGCAGATGTTCTAATTTTAACTGGAAATTTAGATACAATTGCTCAAATGAGCTGCAATCCTGCGATTGGCGGCCAAGCAAAAGGACAAATGGTAAGAGAAATTGATGCTCTAGGTGGGGAAATGGGCCTAAATGCCGACTTTAGTGCTATACAATTTAAATTACTTAATTCATCAAAAGGACCAGCAGTTCAAGCACCAAGAGCTCAATGCGATAAAAAATCATACCAACTCAGAATGAAATTTGTTTTGGAACAGAATGAAAATATAACAATTTTCCAATGTGTCGTTGATGGTTTACTAGTAGAAAAAGATCAATGTGTAGGGGTTAGAACAACTTTAGGGCAAAAATTCTACGGTAAATCTACGGTCGTCACAACAGGTACCTTCCTGAAAGCTCTTATGCATGTTGGGCAAAAACAAACAGAAGGTGGAAGACTCGGAGATCATGTCGCGAAAGGATTATCCTCAGACTTTGAAAAAGTCGGGATTCAACTGCAAAGATTTAAAACCGGCACACCTCCAAGAATACTTGGAAGAACTATTGACTTTAATAAGACTACCGTACAAAAAGGGGATCAAGATCCAACCAAGTTTGCTTTCTACGATACAAGATCAAAAGACGAAACGTTCCACGTGGAACGTAATTCAAGGTGGTTCCACATGGAACATGACATCGAGTTAGCCACCAATAAAGTTGATTGCTTTGTGACTCAAACCACTGCTGCAACTTCTAGCATAATTAATCAAAACCTGCACCTTTCTCCACTTTACAAAGGCGAAATTGATGGTACCGGACCTAGGTATTGCCCTAGTATCGAGGACAAGGTTGTTAGATTTTCTGAAAAAGAAAATCACAGGATTTACCTTGAACCTGAAGGACTTAATACAGACGAGTGGTACATTAATGGGTTTTCAACAAGTTTGCCTTTTGATATTCAAAATCAAATCATTAAAACAATTCCTGGTCTTGAGAAAGCTATTATCATTCGTCCAGCATATGCAGTTGAATATGATTATGCTCTACCTACTCAATTAAATTCCACTCTGGAATCAAATATAGTAAAATCATTATTCTTTGCTGGACAAATTAATGGAACCTCTGGATATGAGGAAGCCGCTTCTCAAGGACTTATTGCTGGAATCAATAGTGCACATAATGCTCATAATCTCCCACAAGTGACATTCGGTCGTGATGAAGGATATTTAGGCGTAATGGTTGACGACTTAATTACTAAGGGTACAAATGAACCTTACAGAATGTTCACTAGTAGGGCAGAATATAGGTTATTATTCAATCATGGAAGCTCAGAATTGAGGTACCTTAATAAATTAGAAAACCTAGCTCTCATTTCCAAGCATCGATTAAAAGCTATTAGACAAAAGAAGATCACTATCAATAAATTCACTGAAAAATTTAATTCTCAAAGAACATCACTTGGCTCTACTTTTTCTGAAGAAATCAAAAAAAATAACCATGTTGATTTTTTGCCCAATGAATTTCATTCATTACATAAAGAAGTAAAAAGTGAAATAATTTATCAAATTAAATACAAAGGTTACCTCGATCGCGAATTACGAAATATTAGTAAACTTAAAGAAATAGAATCAATTAAGATACCTAAATGCTTTTCTTACATTGGTTTACCTGGTCTTCGAAAAGAGAGTGCGGAAAAACTTACAAAGATTCGTCCAGAAAACTTATCTCAAGCAGATCGTATTTCTGGTGTGAACCCATCAGATATCAGTGTACTTATGATTATGCTATCCAAGTAGCGTAAATGGATATTTTTCTTAAACAATTTCAAGACGAAGAAAATCGCAAGGGTAGGGTAGAGCAATTTTTCGAATCTGATTTGTTTTCTCAATCTAATGATAAACCTATCATTTTTGATTTAGAAATTGGATGTGGTCACGGTCATTGGTTAAACGCATATTCAGATGCCCACTTGGATACAATCTGTGTCGGTATAGATCTGATTTCGAAAAGAATTTTAAGATCCAATAATAAGAAATTTAATAATAAACGAAAAAATATTTCATTCTTTAAAGCAGAAGCGAATGAATTTCTTTTATACAAACCTTCAAACTATAGGATTAGGAACACTTTTATTCTTTTTCCTGATCCATGGCCCAAAAAAAAGCATCATAAGAGGAGACTTATACAAGAAAATTTCCTGTCTTTACTAAGACAAAATACTTTGCAAGACAGTTTGATTTTTTTTCGGACGGATCATGTTGATTACCACGATTGGACCATCCAAAAATTTGCAGGATCCAAATCCTGGGAAATTATCGATTTACCTTGGCCATTTGAACATGAGTCGTATTTCCAAAATTTATTACCAAAATACAATAGTATTATCTCTCGGGCACTATAAGTAAACCTTATGTCAACTATCCCTTACTTAGCTTATTATCTACGATTCAATTTTTCTTATAAGTTTGAAATCAAAATCTTCGTTGACCTCAGTTAACCTACGCTTATAGTAGATACCTTTGAAAATTTTAGTAACATTCATCTTTTACTTATTCTTTTCTTGCGGTGTTTTTGCCGCTGGAAATGGTGTTAGTCTCACATCAGACGAATTATTTCGTTTAGGCCCACTTCCAGTTACTAACTCAATGGTTACTAGCTGGGTAGTTTCTCTATTTATAATTTTGCTTGTTAAATTAATGGTTGGTACTCCTCAATTAATACCAAGTAAAGGACAACTCATTGTCGAATCAGGTATAGGTAGTCTAAGAACTATAATCGAGCCCATTGTTGGGAAAAAGGTTTTCTTTCCTTCTTTTTGGCTATTATCAGGGCTATTTATTTTCATCTTAATCCACAATTGGAGTGGTCTTTTGCCAGGTGTTGGAACAATAGGTCATGGTTATTATGTAGATGGTCATTTCAGCGTTCTTAAACCATCAATAAGGCCGGGGAATGCCGATCTTAATATGACTTTTGCACTCGCACTTGTTGCGAATATCTGCTGGGTTTATTTTATTTTCAAATATGCAGGTTTTAAAGCTATCAGCAAAGATTTGTTTGGAAATAAGGCTGATAGAAATCAAGTCAACTTTTTTGTTTTCGCTTTTCTTGGAGTGCTTTTTATCGCGGTTGGTCTTATAGAGGTTCTATCCATACTGTTTCGTCCAGTATCACTTACGTTTAGGTTATTTGGAAATGTTTTTGGGGGGGAAAGCCTTCTGCATAGCATGTTTAACTTGGGGAACATTCTAGGTCTACCAGATATAGCAACTAAAATTACTATGGTGATTGCCCCGATTCCATTTTACTTCATGGAAGTTCTCATTGGTTTTGTGCAAGCACTCGTATTTATGCTTTTGGTTTCAGTATATATCGGTCTTATATGTAATCATGAGGAAGAACATTAATTTTCAAGGTCGGGACCATCCGTGTGAGTGGACGATCTAAACTAAAACATTAAACAAATTATATTATGATAGAAGTATTAGCACAAGCAACAGAACAAGCAACGGATTTAGCTCAGCAAGCATCAGGAATAAGCGGTAGCATTCAAGGTGGCCTCGGGTGTCTTGGTGCCGCAATTGGTGTTGGAATTGTCGGAATGAAAGGTGCTGAGGCAGTGGGTAGAAACCCCGATGCATCCGGTCCCATTTTAGTTCAGTCTATTATCGGAATGGCCTTGGCAGAAGCTGTCGCTTTCTATTCCCTTTTCCTCTAGTCTTAGCAAATTCTTACTGACACTTTAACCATGATCATCCTTGCAAGCTTAACTGATATTCCAGCGGGCATCATTGAGAAGTTTGGTGTCGACTTACCCCTTCTTATTGCTCAAGCGATAAACTTTCTGTTGGTTGCTTTTTTAATTTGGAAATTCGCGTTTAAGAAAATTCTCTCAACAATCAAAGAGCGAGAAAAGAAAATTGCTGAATCTCTGAAAAATGCTGATCGAATCAAACTAGAACTCGATGAAACAGAAAAAAAGCAAAAAGAAACCCTAGAGGAAGCTTCAATAAAAGCTAAAAATACGGTTACTGTTGCACAGGAACAGGCTAAATCTTATATCGAGGCACAAAAAGAGGAGGCGAGGAAGCAGGCTGATGATATCATCCACAAAGCTCGTTCCAGCATGGAACTGGAAAGACAGAGAGTTTTAAAAGATGCTAAAGACGAAATCGCTTCTCTTGTAGTTTTAGCTACTTCCAGGGTACTCGAAAGAGAACTTAAGGAAGAAGAGAAGTCCCGGTTCACTGAAACTGCAGTTAAAGAAATAAAACTTTCATCCTAGCCTGTACTATCATTCTCAATGGCCAAGCATACAAAGAGTTTAAAAGTAGCTAAAGCACTTTTGTTTTCCTCGATTAACCCCGAGGGCAGGGTAGATGAACAAAAAATTAAAGAGATATTAATAGAATTAAGGAAACAATCTCGGTCAAAAACTTTACCTATTCTTAAAGCTCTCCTCTCCCTCGTTCGGCAAAAAATTCGTAGTTACGAGGGACATGTGGAAATAGGTTCATCTAACATTGATAAAGTCTCTGATATTCTATCACAAAATCTAAGCGACTCATTTAACAGCAAAATTGATCTTTTATCATCGACGAACAACTCACTCATCTCCGGATTTCGCCTTCGCATCGGAGATGATGTTTATGAAGATTCCCTACTCCAGCGAATTAACAGGCTTCAAAAAGCACTTACCTAATAACAATTTATGAGCTCTATCACAGATCTAATCCGCAAGGAAATAGAAGACCTTTCTATTGACGCAACACGTACAAATGTAGGCACGATTATCACACTAGCAGATGGGGTTGCCAGAGTGGAAGGCCTATCCAATGTAATGTTCAACGAAATGATTGAGTTTCCAAATAATGTGCTTGGAATTGCCTTAAATCTTGAAGAGGACTCTGTTGGTTGCGTTATACTTGGAGAAACAAGCTCCCTCAAGGAAGGTGATGAAGTTAAAACCACCGGTAAACTTTTATCAGTTCCTGTAGGCAAAGCATTACTAGGAAGAGTAGTTGATGCCGTGGGAAGACCAATAGATGAAAAAGGTGCCATTGATACAGACACTACCTATCCAGTTGAACGAATTGCCCCTGGAATAATCCCTAGAAAATCTGTGTCTCAACCACTCCAGACTGGAATCATGGCGGTTGATTCGATGATTCCAATTGGAAGAGGGCAGAGAGAACTTATTATCGGGGATCGGTCCACGGGTAAAACAACAATCGCAATTGATACAATTATTAATCAAGCCAAAATTAATAAGAAAGGGCTAGATTCAAAAGATAAAGACTTTAGGCCTGTTTATTGTATATATGTTGCCGTTGGTCAAAAAAACTCAAATATCGCCCGTACTGTCAAGGTGTTAGATAAAGTGGGTGCATTGGAATATGTCACCATTATTTCAGCACCTGCCGCAGATAATCCGGCTAACCAATACCTCGCTCCCTATTCTGGTTGTGCTATGGGTGAATGGTTTATGGAGAATGGCATGGATGCCCTTATTGTTTATGACGACTTATCCAAGCATGCCGTCGCTTACCGACAAATTTCTTTAATTCTTAAACGACCATCCGGACGAGAAGCTTATCCAGGTGATGTATTTTACCTTCATTCACGCCTACTTGAACGTTCTGCTAGGCTTAATGAAGACAACGGTAATGGTTCACTCACGGCTCTGCCTATTATTGAAACACAAATGGGTGATGTGTCCGGTTATATTCCCACGAATGTTATTTCCATCACAGATGGTCAGATATTCCTTGAAACTGACCTTTTTAACAAAGGTATAAGACCTGCGGTTTCAGTTGGCCTTTCTGTTTCCCGAGTTGGTTCAGCTGCTCAGATAAAAGCCTACAAGAAAGTTGCCGGAAAAGTTAAATTAGAACTAGCTCAATTTAGGGAACTAGCTGCATTTTCTCAATTTGAGTCAGATTTAGATGCGGCAACAAAGGCTCGCCTAGAAAGAGGCGCAAGAATTGTTGAAATGTTTAAACAGTCCGCGTACAATCCGATATTAGTTGAGGTTCAAACTGCTATCATGTGGGCAATCCAAAATGACTTTTTCGACTCAATTGAGGTATCTAAAATTACTGAATCCGTTGAGAGTCTTAAAGATTATCTTGCGACACAGGCTTCTGAAATTTGCGAGGAGATTTACCGGAGTGGAAAACTTGAAAAAGAAAATGAAGATAAACTCCGCTCTGCCATGGAAGATTGGAAAAGAACTCTATCCTAGACCATAATCTTGCACCTACATTATGGCAAATACGCGAGATATTAGGATAAGAATAAAGGGGGTTAAAAATACCCGGCAGATAACCCGTGCTATGCAAATGGTTGCCACTTCCAAAATGAAAAAAGCACAAGAATCTGCCAAGTCTGGGAGAGCCTATGCAATGCTTTTAGCGGATATTATTGGTACGATTGCTGACGAATTTGAGGAAATTACACAATCCTATTTTATCAAGAGACCCGTTAAACACAGGGGTATTTTAGTCATTAGTACTGATAAGGGCTTATGTGGTGGATTGAATGCAAATTTATTCCGCGAACTATCCCAAATTGATAAATCTGCAAAATTTGTCTCGGTTGGTAAGAGAGCTTCCCAATATATTTCTAGAACAAGGAGAGACTTACTGGCTGACTTTTCATTACCCGATAAACCTGCATTTGCTGATATCAGAAAAATTGTTGAATTTCTTCTCAAGAATTATGATGACGGGAATATTGATACTATTGAAGTTGTATATACGAGTTTTATTAATACCTTGCGTCAGGAACCCGAATTAATTCGATTATTTCCTCTCAATGACCTCGATGCGATGGTTGAAAAATTACACAGTCGTTTTAATTCTGAATCAAAACCTTTCCCAAAAGATAACCGAGAAATTCTCATTGAGAACAAGGACGATGTATTAGCTGACCTTGCAGTACTTTACTTAAAACAGGAAATTTTTCAGTTAATCCTTGAATCACAAGCATCCGAACATAGTGCCAGAATGGTTGCTATGAAAAGTGCCACTGATAATGCTGGTACACTGATTGATGACTTATCACTTCAATACAATCGAGCTAGGCAAGCTGCGATTACACAGGAAATACTAGAAATTTCCGCCGCCTCTTTTTCTCAATAAATTCCCTACTTTTAATAAAATGGATGTCGAAAATTCTCATATCGGTAAAATTGTTCAAGTCATTGGTGCAGTTGTGGACGCTGAATTCCCTGCAGGTGCTACTCCTAAAATCTACGATGCCCTCGAAGTAAATTATACTGTACCGGGTCTCGAGTCAGGTAAAAGACTCGTTTTAGAAACCCAACAACATCTTGGTGAAAACCGAGTTCGCTCAGTTGCTATGTCATCAACGGAAGGGCTCGTCAGAGGAACAGAAGTTCTTAACACAGGTGCACCGATTTCGGTTCCTGTTGGGGAAAAAGTACTTGGACGAATTTTTAATGTAATCGGCGAAACCGTTGATAACAAAGGAGAATGTGGTAACGAAGAAACCAGACCAATTCACCGACCCGCACCTGAGCTAATGGATCAGGACACTGAATCCAATATCCTTGAAACTGGTATTAAAGTAATCGATCTTATTTGCCCATTCATCAAGGGTGGAAAAGTTGGAGCTTTTGGTGGAGCAGGGGTTGGCAAGACCGTTGTTATCATGGAACTGATTAACAATATTGCCAAAGCTCATGGTGGATATTCCGTATTTGCAGGGGTGGGCGAGCGGTCCCGGGAAGGAAATGATCTTTATCAGGAAATGTCTGAAGCAGGAGTTATTAATCAGGATGATATTTCGAAATCTAAAGTTGCCTTGGTTTATGGTCAGATGAATGAACCTCCTGGGGCTAGAATGAGAGTTGCTTTATCGGGGCTTTCGATGGCCGAGTATTTCAGAGACGAGATGGGTCAGGATGTTTTACTTTTTGTTGATAATATCTTTAGGTTTTCTCAGGCTGGGTCTGAGGTGTCTGCACTTTTAGGCCGTTCTCCCTCTGCAGTTGGTTATCAACCTACTTTATCCGAAGAAATGGGAATTTTACAGGAGCGGATCACCTCAACTAAAAAAGGGTCAATCACATCTTTCCAGGCTGTGTATGTCCCCGCTGATGATCTAACTGACCCAGCTCCTGCTAATACCTTTGCTCATCTTGATTCAACCATTGTTCTTGAACGTTCAATTGCTGAATTAGGAATTTATCCGGCGGTAGACCCATTAGCTTCGGTTTCAAATGCACTTGCTCCTGATATCGTTGGGGAAGAACACTTTCAGGTAGCCCGAAATGTTCAAGAGGTTCTCCAGTCATACAAGGATCTTCAGGATATTATTGCTATTCTTGGTCTTGACGAATTATCACCAGAACAAAAGCAGACAGTATTCAGAGCTCGAAAAATTCAAAAGTTCCTCTCGCAACCATTTCATGTTGCTGAAGTTTTTACTGGTGTAGCTGGTCAGTATGTTTCTGTTAAAGATACGATTAAGGGCTTTAAAATGATCCTCGATGGCGAACTTGATGAAGTTCCTGAGAACGACTTCTACATGCAGGGTGGCATAGACAATGTTCTCAATAAAGATAAATCATAATTTAAAATGTCTCTTTTTCTTGAAATCGTAACTCCCGATTCCATAGCGTTTGCTAAGGAGGTTAAAAGTGTGGTGTTACCGACTGCCAATGGAAGAATTCACATCCTTCCACACCATATTCCCATAATCGATCGTGTTGTACCCGGATATGTTAAAGTTTCACTCCAAGGAGAAGATGATTACTTTTCTATTAACCGTGGCTTTGTTGAAGTGTATGGAGAAAAAGTATCAATTATAACAGATGGTGCTTCCAAAGCGAAAGAAGAGGATGAAGCAGCTATTGAAGAAGCAATAAGTAGAGCTCAGGCAGCATTAACAGAGGCGAAGAATAGTAACATTGATCAAGCAAAAGTCGATCAACTCGAGGCGGCTGCCCGTTACGAAATGGCTAAGAAAATTGCCCGAAATAAATCTCGTTAATTTGATCTAATACACATTTTTTGAAATATTTGGTTTCACCGATATTTCAATACAAAGTGATTTTTAATGGTGGGCCCTGTCGGGCTCGAACCGACGACCTGGCGATTATGAGTCGCATGCTCTAACCAACTGAGCTAAGGGCCC
>MDSV01041061.1_pt1 | contig 10125 bp, 12 predicted proteins | sample 810851 | NCBI WGS metagenome assembly MDSV01 (sample SAMN05326640, study PRJNA326480) | marine metagenome | isolation source: seawater | place: Atlantic Ocean: North East | collected 2012
AAAACATTTAATCAAAAAGCTTGGTATTTTGTTATTCCTGTTTTTGTTCTCGTTGCATTTAATGCAGCAGTTCCATTGATGACAGTTGTTAATTATTCATTTCAGGAAACATTTGGAAGCAATGTTTTTGCTTGGGAAGGAACCAGATGGTTTAAAGAAATTCTACATTCTGAAAGATTTCACGCATCTTTAGGAAGACAAGCTATATTTACTTTTATAATTTTATTAATTCAGCTTCCTCTGGGTATATTTATTGCATTAACTATGCCAAAAAAAGGTTGGGGCGTTCCAGTATGTTTAATATTGATGTCAATGCCGTTGCTAATTCCCTGGAATGTAGTAGGAGCAATGTGGAATATATTTGCGCTACCCGATATTGGTTTTTTAGGCAATTCTTTAAACTCAATTGGTTTTGATTATAACTTCACACAGCAAAGCGGAGATGCTTGGTTTACAACTATTTTGATGGATGTTTGGCATTGGACTTCTCTAGTCGTGCTTTTATCTTATGCCGGTTTAAACTCAATTCAACCAGCTTACTATCAAGCTGCAGAAATTGATGGTGCAAGTAGGTGGGATATATTTAGATATATAGAGCTACCAAAAATGAAAAAAGTTTTAACTCTAGCAATACTACTAAGATTTATGGACAGTTTCATGATTTATACGGAACCCTTTGTTTTGACTGGTGGCGGACCTGGTAATGCAACAAACTTTCTGTCTTTAGATTTAGTAAAAATGGCCCTAGGTCAATTCGATCTTGGTCCTGCGGCAGCAATGTCACTAATTTATTTTTTAATTGTTTTATTAATATGTTGGATTTTTTATAGTTTAATGATGAAAGATGAGGCTCGGACGTGAAAAAAATTAAATGGTTAGTTCCAACAATCTATATAGTATTTTTAATGTTACCAATTTATTGGTTGTTAAACATGTCTTTTAAAACAACAACAGAAATCATCAATGTTTATTCATTATGGCCAAAAGATTTCACTTTAGAAAATTATGTAACGATTTTTACAGATAGCACATGGTACATGGGATACATAAACTCTATTACTTATACGGTTTTTAATACTATAATCTCTGTATCTGCTGCGCTACCAGCAGCCTATGCCTTTTCAAGATATAAATTTTTAGGTGATAAACATTTATTTTTTTGGTTACTTACTAACAGAATGGCTCCTCCTGCTGTTTTTGCTTTACCTTTTTTTCAATTTTATTCCTCAGTTAATTTATTTGATACTCATATAGCTATAGCCTTGTCTCATTGCCTTTTTAATATTCCACTTGCTGTGTGGATATTAGAGGGATTTATGTCAGCTGTTCCAAAAGAATTAGATGAAACTGCTTATGTAGATGGTTATTCTTTTGGTAGATTTTTCTTTAAAATTTTTATTCCAACTATAGCTGCCGGAATAGGTATTACTATGTTTTTTTGTTTTATGTTTTCTTGGGTTGAGCTTTTATTAGCAAAAACACTTACAGCTACAATCGCTAAACCAATTGCTGCGATAATGACAAGGACCTCAAGTACATCAGGTTATGAATTAGGTTTACTTGCAGCTGCAGGAAGTCTTACTATTATTCCTGGTGCTGTAGTAATCTATTTTGTAAGGAATTATATTGCAAAAGGATTTGCAATGGGGAGAGTATAATGTTTACAAAAGTATATGCATCTAGCTGGTCAACGGTCGGCCAACCAAAAGAAAAAGGTTTATTTGATTTTGATTTTATAACTTGGATGGCTTGGACTTGGCCTACTGCAAGTTTTTTTATTTTTATAGCTTTTTGTATAACTGTCATGTACTTTTGGGAAAAGAAAGTTCCAGGCGGTTCACCTAGAAGAGGTATTCTAGGTTTGGACACAACAAGAGGCGATAGATTATTCGTATCTTTACTGGGAAGTGCTTTTATTCATTTAGCCTGGCTTGGCTTAGTAGGAAGTATGCTGTGGATAGCAACAATAATATGCATTTTTTACTTTATAATAGTATTTAAGTTTGTTTGAACTTTTGTTTTATAAGTTCTTCACAAGAATATTTTCAACACAATTAAATAAATTATTATAACCTTTTTCGTTAGGGTGCATATCAATGCTATGAAAATTAGTGATGTCATCATCAAAATTGCATTCAAAGTGACGGCTAGACAAACTCTTTATAAATTTTTCTGCATAAAAAGTATCGTACTCCTTTCCATAAATTATTTCATTTTTATTTTTGAGTTGAACGAATAGAATTGAGTCTCCGTATTTTGAATAAAGGTTTTTTATTGATTGGAAATTACTTTTAATATACTTATTATCTGAATTATAAAACCTTTGTCTCAAAAAATTATTTACTATTTTTATTGTGTTTAAATTTAAAAAAAAAATTTTGACTCTATTTTTTGATTTCTCATAAAATGAAGCGGATTCATTTTGCTGTATTCTAAAATTACTTAATTTTTCTAAAAAAATTTGAGGATTTTTTTGTTTTAAAGGGTATCCATAAAAATTTTCACTTCCAGTGCAATTATTGTAATCACTCAAACATGACAAAGTATTTTTTGATATATTAAAAATATTTCGCCTAAAATCATCACCAATATAAAAAAAAATTAACTTTTTTATTTGATATTCTTTAGATATGTGTTCTTCCATAAGTTCAAATTGTTGTGGACCAGTGCCCATGATTCCTCCATTTATAATTTGAAGATTTTTAAATCTGCCATTAAATTTATTTATCCAAGCGTAAGATCCTTGTCCTTCAACAAACGAGTCTCCCAAAAATAAAATTGAGGGAACTTCTTTTCTCAAATTATCTTTTTGAACCAATCCAAAATTATTAGTCACGATTTCATATTCGTATTCTTTATTCCATTTGTCGTTAACATAATAGAAAGTCTTAGATAAAATTTTCTTATTTGGGTGATATTTGAAAATACTACCTTGATTTTTAAAAATCAAACCTTGATCGAACAACATAAATCTATAATTATGAAGAGAAAACTTATAATTTTTCTTAATATTATAATTTTTTAGATGAAAAAAGATTTCAATTAAAAAAATACTTAATAAAATACTTACAAAAACTAAAGAATAATTTTTATTTTTTTTCATTTAGTTATTTACCTTTATCTTTATCGTCTCTATTGAGTAAGAAATTAACATACTTACCAACCTTGATTTGGAATAACCGTATTTTCTTAAATTATATTTTACAGGTAGATCAATTATATTAATTTTTTGCTTTTGCGCAAAATATAAAAGTCTAATATAATAATCTCCATATCCATAAAATATTTTATTTGTTTTTTTTAAAAATTTTTTTTTAATAATAAAAAAACCACTCAAATTATCGGTTAAATTTCCACCTGTAATTATATTAACAAATAGATTGAAAACGAGACTACATACATGTCTAAAAAAAGTGTTAGATGAGCCACCTTTAAGGAATCTTGAACCACATACCATGTCACAATTTTTTTTTTCAAATATAGACATCATTTTAATTAAATCTTGAGGTCTATGATTAAAATCAGTATCCATTACTACTACTGTGTTTCCGGTTGCTTTTTTTAATCCCTCTTTTATTGAGAGACCTAAACTTCTATTTTTTTTTCTCAAAATTAAATTAATTTTTTTATTATGTTTAAATTTTTTTTTTAGTTTAGGTATTGTTAAATCTTCGCTATTATCATCAACTAAGATTATTTCATAATTTTTATGTTTTAGAGTTTTAATTAATTGAGGTATTAGTAATTGCAAATTTTTTAACTCATTGAAGCAGGGCAAAATTATTGAGTAATTTATTTTCATTTTGTTTTAAATTTTTTTAAAAACTATACTTAGCGTTTTAAGTATATTCTTCCAAAAATATGAGAGGTATACTTAAATTTATTTTTTTTGTAAAAGAAAACATTATTATGATCTTTTTTTAATGTTTTTACAAAAATATTTTTATATTTTTTAAAGAAATTTTCGTATTTTTTTAAGCCTTTAACAATCAAGAAAGTACCTAATCCCTTGTTTTGAAATTTTTTATTTATACATATAATCAATAACTCGGTACAATTTTTACGAAGCTTGTTTTCAAAATTTTTTGACAATAAAATAAAGATTAAACAATCTATAAAATTCTTTATCTTTTTAAATTCAAAATAAATTATCGAGCAAATAAAGCTTCTGATTATTGAAAGAAATTTTTCCTGCATTAACTTTCCTAATACTTTATCATCCCTACCAAATAGAACAAAACCAAGTAATTTTTTTGACTTTATAACACCTATACCTAAATTTAATTCGCTATCAAAAAAATTTTTTAAATAATTTGTAATTATATAATTACCAATCATAGATTTTAGGTTCTCTGGGAGTGACTCATTCCAGATCATCTCTATACCGTTAATATGTTTTTTATTTAATCTTATAATTTCGTACTTATTTTTAACCATAATGATTGAAAATATAATATATTAATAATCTATAAAAAACTAATTACAAAAAATTAATGAAAATGATTTTTAAAAAAAACCTTTTAATTTATTACATTTTATCTATTTTTTTTCTATTTGGACTTTTTATTTATAAGGATTTTGGTGTTGGCATAGAAGAACATTTTCAAAGAAGCTCTGGTTTTTTTTGGCTTAAGTATATTTTACAGTTCACTGATTTTGAAATATTAAAAAATCAAGTTAATAATAAAATTTTAGAAATAAATATTCTGTACCCGAACCTACCACCTATTGAAATAGCAAAACATTACGGAATTATTTTTGACTTGCCAATGGCATTTATTGAAACTTTATTTAATTTAAATAACTCTGATGATCAATTTTTTTTAAGACACTTATCAAATTTTTTAATTTTTTTTATTAGTGGCTATTTTTTTTATTTATTAGTAAAAAAAAGAATTAAATCAGAATTTTTGGCTATTTCATCTTGTTTATTCTATCTCTTAAGTCCACGTATTTTTGGAAATAGTTTTTTTGATGCTAAAGATCTTTTGTTCTTATCTCTAATAACAATTTCTTTCTACTTTTATTCAAATTTTTCTGAAAAAAAAGGCTTAGTCTCACTTTTATTATTTGCTATTTTTGCTTCAATTAGCACTTCAACAAGAATAATGGGAATATTTTTTCCAATTTCTTTTTTATTGATCTGTTTATTTGAAATCTTGAATAATAAATTTAACAAAAACGCATTAGTTCACTCGGTAATTTTTTTAGTTTTCTTTTTATTTTTTCTTTATATCCATTGGCCTTATTTATGGACACTTAATTTTCATGAATATTTAAATTTTTTTCAAATTTTTAAGGTAGCTTCTAATCCCGACGTATATTTTAATGGAGAATTTTATAACTCAATGTTCTTACCATTTAATTACATTCCGTTATGGATTTTGATATCTATACCTGAAATTATTTTTTTATTCTTTTTGATAGGTATTATTTTTTATTTAAGACGATTATTTAAAAGATTTATTCACATTAAAGAAATTTCAATATCAAATGATTTATGGAGGGGGAATTATGAAAAAATCGATTTATTTATTTTTTTAGGTTTTTTTCAGATAATTATTATTTATCTTAGTTTTAATTTAAGTTTATATAGTGGTTGGAGACATTTTTTATTTTTAAACTTTTTTATAACTTATTTTGCAGCAATAGGTCTATTTATGATATGGATGAAAATTAAGCATAGAACAAATTTAAAAAAATTATTTACATTATTTTTAATTATTTCTATTTTTGAGATTGTTTTCAATCTGTATAAATATCATCCTTTTCAAAGTGTCTATTTTAATAAATTTATTTTAAAAAGCATGACAGATAAATTTGAAGTCGACACGCAATCGCTAAGTAGAACTATGGCGTTAAGAGATATTTTAGCGGATGTAAATCATAATAATGAGGTAACTATAGCTACAGCATCCTGGACACCATTGGAAAATGGAAGATCTTTGCTTAATAAGCAAGATCAAAAAAGACTTAAATTTATTGGAACAACAGAAAAACATAAAGCTGAATATATTTACACAAATTTCTATTACGAGATAAATCCTCAAAATGTTAAGAAATACAATATTCCATCCAATTTTAAGTTGTTAAAATCTTTTTCTATTGATAATACGATAATATATTCTATCTATAAAAAAAATAATTAATGAAAACATTTGTTTATAAAACTCTGTTTATAGCTTTAATTTTTTTTATAATTTTTCATTTAACCTTTGGTTATTTTATTAAAAGTTACGAAAAAAAAATTTTTAATAATTTTTCATCAGAAAAAATTGATTTAATAAAAGAAAAAACTAGAGAAGAATTGAGAAAAGCTTTAGATAAAGAACAAATTTTAACCGAAGAGGATGCTAATTTACTAAAAAAAATTTTTATTAAATTGCAAAATGAAATTAAATAAAATATAAAATTTTAATTATGATTAATATTGGCATCAATGGATTTGGAAGAATAGGTAGATTAATCTTAAGAGCAATACTAGAAAATTATAAAGATAAAATTAAAGTTGTTGGAATAAATGATCTAGGATCTGTTGAAGCTAATGCCCATTTAATCAAATTTGATAGTACACATGGAACATTAAATGACGATATTAATATTTCTGGCGAAGGTTTTCAAATTGGAGATCAGAGTATAAAAGTTTTTGCTGAAAAAGATCCTGGAAAATTACCATGGGGAAAAATTGGAGCCAATGTTGTTTTAGAGTGTACTGGTTTTTTTCTAGACAAAGTTTCTGCTAGTAAACACATTGATGCAGGAGCAAAAAAAGTAATTATTTCGGCACCGGCTAAAGAAGTTGATTTTACAGTAGTTCAAGGCGTTAATAGCAAAGATCTAAAAAAAGAGTATAATATTATTTCTAATGGTTCTTGTACTACAAATTGTTTAGCACCTGTTGCAATGGTTTTAGAAAATACTTTTGGAATTGAATATGGTTATATGACCACCATACATAGTTATACAGGAGATCAAAAATTGTTAGATACCTTACATAAGGATTTAAGAAGAGCCAGAGCCTCTGGAGACGCAATGATACCAACATCAACGGGGGCAGCTAAAGCAATGAGCTTGGTGTTACCCAGTCTTAAAGGAAAATTAGATGGCACTGCAATAAGAGTTCCCACTCCAAATGTATCGCTTATAGACCTTACATTTGTTCCCAGCAAAGAGGTTTCTATTGAAAGTATAAATGAAGCTATGAGTAAAGCTGCTAATGGATCTTTAAAAGGAATATTGGCAACAAATTCTGCTCCGTTAGTTTCTAAAGATTTCAATCATAATCCCAATAGTTCAATATTTGATTTGACACAAACTCAAGTAATAAAAGGCAAGTTTAGTAGAGTGCTTTCTTGGTATGATAATGAATGGGGTTTTTCTAACAGAATGTGCGATACGGCAATACAAATAGCAAAGCTTATTTAGTTTTTTCTGCTTCCTCGATTAACTTTAAAGTGTTTTTAGGTACTTCTGAGTAATCTTTTTTAATTGTCCTTACTTTAGAAGTTATATTTTTATCTTCTTTTTTTATTTTATTATAAATTTCATCTACAGCTAATAAAATTTCGCTTATACTATATTCTTGCTCTATCATGTTCCAACTTTATATAGCCTTATCATATTTGTCATTCCAGCGTTTCCAAAAGGTAAACCTGCAGTAATTACGACAAAGTTATTTTTTTTGATAAATTTTAATTTTTTTATAATTTCTTTAGATATAGACATCATATCTTTCCATCCGTTTGCGTCACGACTATTAATAGATTGAATACCCCAAAGCAAAGAGACTTGCCTACAAACATTTATATTAGGCGAAATAGATAGAATTTTCGCAGCTGGCCGCATTGCAGAAACTAATTTAGCAGATTTACCAGAGTTTGAAAAAACAATAATTGCTTTAACATCTGAATTATAAGCCATATCCTTTACAGAGAGAAGAATTGATTTTACAGGATCTTTATTCGATATAATTGAATTTTTAAAATCTTCGATATGTTGCTTCTTATATTCTTCTGTTGAAAGAATTGTTTGAGTCATTGTTGAAACAGCTTGAGATGGAAATTTACCAATAGCAGTTTCTGCAGATAACATAACAGTATCTGCTCCTTGAAAAATTGCTGTAGCAATATCATTTATTTCAGCTCTAGTTGCAGTACTATTTTCAATCATACTTTCTAACATTTGAGTAGCAACTATTACCGATTTTGAATATTGAGAACATTTTTTAATTAAACTTAATTGAACCTTTGGAACTTGACTATGACCTATATCAATTGCCAAATCTCCTCTAGCTATCATAATAGAGTCAGATGATTTAATAATTTTAACAATATTTTTTAAAGCGTGTTTATTTTCAATTTTTGATATTATACCAATATCTTTTTTAATTAATTTTCGTGTTTGTAATACAATTTTTTCATCTTGAAGGTAGGATAAAGCAATCCAATTACAGCCAAGTTTTATTGCTGTTTTTAAATCTCTTTTGTCTTTCAAAGTTAACTTATTGAAGGCCATTTCAAAATCCGGAATATGAACACTTTTATTACTTTTTATAAAACAGTTCTGACTTTTACAAATTGTGGTAACAGCCAATCCTTTTTTCCCTGTAACTACAAAAGTAAATTTACCATCGTCTAAAAGTATTTTATTACCTTTTTTTAATTGTTTAAGAATTTTTGGATATGGTAAATTTATTCTCAAACTATTCCCAATATCTTTATTATCATCAAAAATAAATTTTTGATTATACTTAATTTTTTGATTATCTCCTTTTATTTTTCCTATTCGAAGTTTAATGCCTTGCAGATCTGCAATTAAAGCAATCTTCTTATTTTTTTGTTTTTCAATTTTTCTAATTTTTAAGATTATTTTTTTTATTCCATTGGTGTTATGACTAAAATTAATCCTAAACGCGTCAACACCAAGATCAATCAATTGGTTTAGTTTATTTTTACTGTAAATAGCTGGTCCTAAAGTAGCTATAATTTTAGCTTTTTTTTCCATTTAGAAATATTTATGTTATAACATTTTTAATGATAAATAAAAGATTAAATAAGTACGCAAATAATCTTGTTGGTGCATTTTTAAAAAATAGAATTATTTCACCCCTTCCTACCAAATATACAAAAAATATCCATGAAGCACAAAAATTTAGAAAATTATGTGAGAGTAAAATTAAAAAACCTATTATTGGGTTTAAAGCCGCTGGAACTGCAATTCCTGTTTTACAGAAATTAAGAGAAAAAGAACCGTTTTATGCTACTGTCTACAAACATAATGTTCTAAAAAATAAGAAAAGTGTAAAAATAAATAAATTTACTTTGGGTATAGAGTTAGAAGTTTGTTATATCATAAAGAAAGAATTTTTTGATTTTAAGAAAAATATAAATAAAAAAATATGATAAAATTTATTACTCATATTGCACCATGTATAGAGGTAGTAGGTTACAGACAAAAAAAAAGAGGTATTAAAAGTTTAGGCGATCTTTGCTCAGATTTTGGCGCAAATATCAAATTTGTATTAGGATCAAAGAAGAAATTTAAAAACCAAAATGTAAAAAATTTAAAAACATGTATTTTTAATAAAAGAATAAAGCACACAGTGAATGGAAATACTAATACTGTTTATATTGAACCTATGAATTCTTTAAGATTTGTTTTAAAAAAATTACAAAATGACAAAATTAAACACAATAAAGACTTTTATGTTTTTACTGGTTCATCTGTAGGGGTAGTACCTATTTTAGGAAATGGAATTTATAAAGGTATAATTAATAAACTAGGTTCAGTATTAACTAGGATTAATTTGTAAATAAATATCCGGCAATTAATACGATAGATATAATACTCAAAAATCTAATATTTTTTATAAGTTTTGTTTTTCTTTCTCCGGTAATTTTTCTTTGCGAGAGAAAGTAAATATTAGCTTGAGCTTTTTTTCTAAACTTAGGTCGTAAAGGACTAGGAATCGTTTTGTTTTTTATCGCTTTGAATTTTTTTGGATTTATTTGAAGCACTATTTATTAAACTCCATTTTTTCTTAGTAAGCAACCTATAGGTGCGGCAATATTGCAATTGATAATCATTCTCAATATACTGTAAATGCTAATCATTATCAATCTAAAA
>MDSV01050774.1_pt1 | contig 10125 bp, 6 predicted proteins | sample 810851 | NCBI WGS metagenome assembly MDSV01 (sample SAMN05326640, study PRJNA326480) | marine metagenome | isolation source: seawater | place: Atlantic Ocean: North East | collected 2012
GATCCTTCTATTCCTCCTATTGCTTCAACTGTACAATCTTCTGTACAAAAAATATTACAAGTTGTTAAAAAAGGACAATTACTGTCTAAAGTAAGTAAAACAATCTAATAAATGGAAGGGGTTAAATATTATGACATAACAGGTAGAGTTGTTGAAGAGGGAAATAATCTTCCTTTAAAAGCGGTAAAACTAACCTATGGTAGGTTTAATGATTTTACTGATAATAATGGTAAATTTGTTTTAAAAATTACTGTTAAAGTGGATGATGAAGGTAATTTATTAGATAAATTTACATTTTTAACTTTAGAAAAAGAAGGATATAGTACAAGATCCGTATTGCCACTTACTTTAGATAATAAAATAAAAACTAAATTAAATCTTACAAAATTAACCACAGAAAAAAAACAAACAGAAAAAGATATTGCGGCTACTTCAACTGTTAGTAGTGAAGCAACAAAAGCTGTAGCAAAGGGTAGTGTACCATCACTTCCCACACCACAAAAAGCAATAAATAAAGCAGTCCAATCAATTCAAGATAGATTACTTCCTTATATTATTGGTATTTTATCTGCTTTTGGAATTACTCAAATTAAAAAATGGTTAGAAGGACAAAATAATTTAGAAAATACTCCAACTAAATGTCCAAGCCAAGCTTCATTAAGAAGACAAATAAGTAAAAGAAATAAAGTAGTAAGACAATTAAATAATCTTTACAAAATTGTAGATACAGCTACTAAAGCCATTGGTATTGCTTTGGGTTTAATTAAAATTTTTCAATTAATCATAAATATTTTTGGTAGATTACCTATACCATCAACTTTTGGTACACCCCCAGGACCTGCTGGTGGGGTTGTTTATTCCTATAAAGTCGGTCAATTAATTAGGTTTGATGAAAAATATGATAAATTCAAAGGCAAATTAAAATTATTTAGTAAAGTTGGTACAGTAATTTTAACTGCTTTAATATTATTAAGATTCTTTTTAAAAGCTGCTTTAGATTTACTTAAAATTGCTGATCAAAAGATAAGTGAATGTGCAGAAAATAATTTAGAATTAGAAGAAATTAGTGTTGAATTATTAGCTATTCAAGAACAAGAAATTGAAGATGGTAATCCAATAGTTACTAATGTAAATGGATTTGAAATGGCAGTACAACCCGTGCCTAAAACAGAGGTTGGATCATTAATTAAAAGGCAAGCAATTGCAAAAGATTCTAAGGGAATTATTGTTCTTAAAGGTGAACCTTCCTTTAGTGCAACTGATCAAATTTTGATTGATGAATTAGCTTTTTATATTACTAATAATAATTTAAAAGCTTAAATATATAATATTTATAATAAACAAAATTTTTTAACATGAAAGTTAGTGAATTAAAAAAATTAGTTAAAAGTGCAGTAAAAGAGGCAATCCAAGAAGAAATGAAAGAAATTTTATTGGAAGATGTAAGATCCCCTAAAGTTGTTACTGAATCCTTTTCACCACCACAAATGGAGAAAAAAATTAATGTAGCACCAACAAAAACAAGAGAAGAATTAAGGGAATCATACCAAAATATTTTGGGTGAAACGGCAAAATCTTTTAATACAAGTAATGTTGGTCGTCCACTACAAGTTACAAGTATGGATACAACATCTCCAAATGGTCAATTACCAGCTGGAGAAGTTGGTTTAGACCAAATACAAAATTTAATGAACAGTAAAGGATAATTAAATGGCAGTAGGTGCAGTTAGAAAGTTTCCCAATGACACAAGACAACGTGTTGGTATAGGAGTTGATATTCCTTTTAGTTCGGGGGGAGTTTTTACTCCTAATTATACAACTAAGGAAGCTATTAAAAATAATATAATAAATTATTTTTTAACTAATCCTGGTGAAAGACCTGCTAATCCTTTATTTGGGGGTGGTTTAAGAAGTTTTATTTTTGAACAAATCAGCTTTGAAAATTTAGATTTTTTAAAAGAAGATATTAATACAAAATTACAACAATTTTTTCCTGATGTTGTAATTAATGAAGTTGAAGTAATAGGAAATGAGGATAATAATGAAGTTGTAGTTAATTTACAATATGCAGTATCAAATACAGGAATTGAAGATGAACTTAATCTAAGCTTTCAATAATGGCAATAAGAAGAAATATAAATTACATTAATAAGGATTTTACTGAGTATAGAGCACAGTTAATTAATTATGCTCAATCTTATTTTCCTACAACTTACACTGATTTTTCTGAAACATCACCAGGAATGATGTTTATAGAACAAGCTGCGTATGTTGGTGATGTTCTTTCTTTTTATTTAGACAATCAAATACAGGAAAATTATGTTCAGTATGCTAGACAAGATAATAATCTTTATCAAATGGCTTATATGTTTGGTTATAAACCAACAGTAACTACCTTAGCAACAACAGAAATTGATTTTTATCAACTGCTCCCTTCAAAACTTTCTGGGAGTGAATATATTCCCGACTATGATTATTCTTTATATGTTAATGCAAATTCTACAGTTTCAACAAGAACTGGGACACCAACAACATTTACAATAGAAGACCCAATAGACTTTTCTGTTTCAAGTTCTGATAATCCAACAACAGTTTCAATTGCTCAAATAACTAGTGGTAATCCAACCCAATTTTTACTTAAAAAAACAGCTAAAGGTTTTTCTGGTACAATTAATACAACAACAGTAGTTGTGGGCTCACCTCAAGAATTTCTAACAGTAAATATTGATGCTACTAATATAGCTGGAATTATTGATGTAATAGATTCTGATGGGAACGAATATTATGAAGTAGATTATTTAGGTCAAGATTTAATTTTTGATGGTATTAAAAATACTAATATAAATGATCCAAATAATTATACAGCGGGTAATGATACTCCTTATATTTTAAAAACAAAACAAGTTCAAAATAGATTTACTTCAAGATTTATAGATAGAGGAACTTTACAATTACAATTTGGATCAGGAAACCCTAATGATACAACTGAAGAAATAATTCCTAACTCTTTTAATGTAGGATTAGGTCTGCCATTTCAACAAAGTAAATTAACAGCTGCTTATTCACCTACTAATTTCATATTTACTAATACTTATGGTGTTGCTCCTTCTAATACAACCTTAACAATAAGATATTATACAGGAGGTGGAGTAACGGCAAATATTTTAGCAAATACATTAACCAACCCAAATACAAGCACAATACAATTTTTAAATGGTGGGCTAAATCAAACTCTTGCTTCTACAGTTTTTAGCTCAATTGCAACAAATAACCCAATTGCAGCAAGTGGAGGTTCAGATGGTGATACAATACAGGAAATTAGACAAAACATTTTATCTAATTATGGTTCCCAACAAAGAAATGTTACAGCAGATGACTATTTAGTTAGAACTTTAAGTATGCCCTCTAAATTTGGTACTATTACTAAAGCAATAACACAAAAACCTAATGCTAGTAGTGCTAATACAACTTTAGATATTTTTGTTTTATCACAAGATATTAATGGTAATTTAGCAACTGCTTCAACACCATTAAAAGAAAATGTAAAAACTTATCTTAACCAATATAGAATGATTGGTGATACAATAAGTATAAAAGATGCTTTCATTATTAATATAGGAATAAATTTTGAAATAATAACTTTACCAAATTATAATAATAATAAAGTACTAGAAAGCTGTATTTTGGCCTTACAAAGATATTTTAATATTGATAGATGGCAAATAAATCAACCAATTTTACTAAATCCTTTATTTGTATTACTAGATGAAGTTGAAGGAGTACAAACCGTAAAAAAAGTTAATTTTAGCAATTTAGTAGGTGTTTCAAAGGGTTATTCCCAATATGCTTATGATATTGTAGGAGCAACACAAAATGGAACAATATTTCCTTCATTAGACCCAAGTATTTTTGAAGTTAAATATCCAAATATTGATATAAAAGGACAAGTAGTAGCAATATAAAATTATGGCAGTATATAAATTATTTCCAAGCAAAGACGCAACACTATATAGTGCTTATCCTGCAATGAATACGGGATTGGATGCTATTTTAGAAGTAAAAAATGAAGTAACAGAATCAGGAGCAACTCCTAGAGTATCCAGAGCTGTTATTGCTTTTGACCAAAGTGAAATTAATGGTATTATTGATAATCAAGTAACAGGTAGTCTTGCCATATCAGCAAGTTTAAAAGCTTATGTTGCTAAAGCTACTGGTGTTATTTTAGATTCAAAACTTTATGCTTATGCAATTTCAGGTTCTTGGAATAATGGATCTGGTCAATATCTTGATAATGTTCAAGTTACTAATGGTACAAGTTGGGTATTTTCAAACTTTTCAGGATCTAGAAAATGGCAAACCACAGGATTTTTAGATAATGTTACTGGTTCTTTTTTAGCTTCAAATCCAGGTGGGGGTAATTGGTTTACAACTGCTAGTGGGTATAACTTTGGAGAAATTACTGGTTCACAAGCCTTTAATTTAAGAAGTGAAAAAGATTTAGATATGGATGTTACTAACATTATTAAAATGTGGTATTCATCTTCTAAAAACCTAAATTCAGGATTAACAGATCAAGAAAATGCTGGTTTTCTGTTAAGGTGGGGTGATAGTGAAGAATTTAATACTTCTTCCTCAATCCAACCTAATTTAAAATTCTATTCAGTTGACACTAATACAATTTATCCCCCTCAATTAGAAATTAAGTGGAGAGATTTTATTTATAATACAGGAAGCCTTTCAGTAATTAATACACCAGATTTATTTGTTGCATTAGATAACAATCAAGGAACATTTTATAGTCAAAGCATAAACAATTTTAGATTGAATGTAAGACCAGAATTTCCTGCTAGAACGTATTCTACATCTTCATTATATACTACTAATCAAGCTTTACCATCTTCATCTTATTATGCAATAAAAGACTTATCTACTAATGAATATGTTATTGAATTCGATGATGTATTTACCCAAATAAGTTGTGATGCTACCGGAAGCTTCTTTAAAGTATATATGAATGGTTTAGAACCTGAAAGAAATTATAAAATATTAGTAAAAACTGAAATAAAAGGTAATACTATAATTTTAGACGAAGATTATTACTTTAAAGTAGTTAATGGATAATGGCAAATAATAATCAAGATAGAATAGATTTACTTAGAAAAGTATATTCTAAATCAGAATATACAAAGATAATTGATACTGAATTTAATCAATTAGGACAAATTTCTATTAATGAAGAAGAAGCTCAGGAAGTTACGGTTGAACAATTTTTTGATTATTATAATGAATTATTTTACGAAATTCCAGCTGAGGGTGAAACCAACTCACATGCTTTTTTAATTAGAACAAGTACAGAATATATTAACTTTGATGAAGTTAATGAAGAAATAGCCGCATTAAGAGCTGAAATAACTAGTCTTAGAGAGGAATTATTAGCGGTTGAAAAAGAAAATATAAATCAAATTGCCTCAATTTCAGGCAATCAAGTAGATGAATTAGATGAAATAAACTCTGAATTAGATATAAATACAGAAGATACTGCTGATACAGCAACTGGTGGGGCTATGATTTCAGGCCCGGGTGTTGTTGGTGGTGGTGTTTCTTCTGGTGGTGCTTCTTCAGGAGGTGGATATTAAAATGGACGAACAAATAATAATTTTACCGGTTTTACCTACAACTTTTGAATACCAAGAATATTCTCAAGATGATAATCAGTTGATATCTGCATCAATTTTGGATACTGTATTTTCAAGTTCAACTGATTATATTGAATATTATGCTTATGATGAAAACCAAAATTTAGTTTATCCTAATAATCCTTTAGTTAAAGCTGTTTCTTTACAAAGTTACAGAGTATTAGAGGGAGACACACTTATTTATCCAGCTGAAGATTTAGAAAATTATGGTTTTGTTCAGGGTAAATATTTTTCTACTTACAATTTTTATAGAACTAAACTTTCATCTAGCATTGATATAAATTATTATATTGATGAAATAAGTTCGGATAGAACCGAAGTAAGATTAAAATCTACAGCGATTTCAAATGAATCATTAGTAAGTTCTAGTGTTAATTTTATTGAAGAAAGAGAAAATGCTGATTATTTTGTTGATTTTTTATTAAATTTTGGAGATGATCAACAAGTTATTGCTAATAATATTCAATTAGATAATGATAATCCTTTAGACCCTTCTATTTTAGTTAAATTATATGAACCTTTACCTTCAAATTTTGGTGTAAAATCATTATTATGGGTTGTAGAAGAAATATCATCACCACAAGCATATAGTGTTCAATTTCCCCAATTAACTTTTGAATCAGAGGATTTACAATTTATTTCTGGTCCTAATTTTAGTTTAAATATTAAGAATCAAACTGGTGAATCTGGACAATTATTTAGTTTTAATGATTTAATAAATTCAGATAATTCAAGTTCCTATAATCAACTTACAAATATTTTAGATAAAAAAGAAATTGATATTAATATTAATTATGAAGATTATAGTCAATTTGTTAATTTTTCTTCCGCTAAAACAAGATTAGAAAATTTTGTTTATAAAGTTGGTTTAATACAATCATCAAGTGCAGTTATTTCTTCCTCATTTGGGGGTGTTGAAGGTGGAACTACTGGTTCATTTGTCTACAGTGCTAGTAAAGCTAGTGAAGAAAATAAAATTAAAAATATAATAAGAAATTTTGATGGGTATGAATATTTTTTATATTTTAATAGTGGCTCAAAATATTCTTATCCTAAAACAACTTCTACCCCACCCTATGTTTTAGCACCTACAAGTAGTGCTCAAGCAAATAATTGGCAAACCCAACAGGCAATTTCAGCTTCAAACTATGATGATGAAAATAATAATTCCTTATATTTTGCGATTCCTGAATACTTAAGATCAGATCCAAATAATGCTAGATATGAATTATTTGTTGATATGGTAGGCCAACATTATGATAATATTTGGGTTTATACAAAAGATTTAACTAATAGATTTGATGGTGATAATAGATTAGATTATGGTATATCAAAAGATTTAGTTGCGGATGCTATAAGAAACTTTGGTGTTAAGCTTTATGCAAATAATTTTAATGTTGATGATCTTTATACAGCATTTTTAGGATTAACACCTTCAGGAAGTACATTTCCTAATGCATCAATAACATCATCATTACCCGCAGCTTCTGGGTTTGAATACGTAGATACTAAAATAACTGCTTCAAATGATATAATTCCATTAGACGATGCTAATAAGCGATTATATAAACGTATTTACCATAATTTACCTTATTTACTTAAAACAAAAGGTACAATTGCAGGATTAAGATCATTAATAACATCTTATGGTATCCCAGATACTATTTTAAGAATAAATGAATTTGGAGGTAAGGATAGAATATCAACTAAAGATTGGGATTTAAAACAAGATCAATTTAATAAAGCTTATGAGTTGGATAGGGGTACTTTCTTTAGTTCTTCATTTGTATTAAACAGTGATTTTAGAACTACTGCTCGTAGAACTCCTAGTACTTTACAATTTAGATTTAAAACTATTGGTACACCTACAGCTTCATTATATCAAAATGTTTGGGCTGGTAATGAATCAACTGCTTTAATTACATTAGAATATACAGGTTCAGGACTTGTAAGTGGATCTTATAGTGGTTCAGTTCCTAGTGCTTCAAAAGAATTTGGTACTATGAGATTTTATCCTGAAGGTACCTCTGATTTATCTGTTAGTGCTAGTGTTCAAGTCCCATTCTTTAATAAAGATTGGTGGTCAGTTCAAGCAAATATTCAGGATACAACAGCTTCTTTATTTGTAGGAAATAAATATAAAGGTAATTTACAATATACTTCGTCCGATTCAATTACTGGAGTTGATGCCTCACTTTGGAATAGTATTTTAAATTCTAATTTCCCAACTTCGGGATCTAAAGGTTTAAATATAGGAGGCCAAGATCACCAACCATTAACAGGATCATTACAAGAAATAAGATATTGGAACCAAGCAATAAGTGAAAGTAAATTTTTAGATTATGTTGTTAATCCTTATTCTAACCAAGGTAATACAATTAATAGTGCTGAAAATACACTTATTTTTAGAGCAGGTTTAGGTTCTGAATTAAACACTAGCAGTAGAGAATCTATTCACCCTAGAATAACAGGTTCTTGGGACATTACTCAATCATTTAAAGGGGGTGTTGATGGTATTAGTTCTTTTGTTTTAAACGGAACTACTTTTAGTAATAATAAAGAACAAATTTTATTAAACCAAACCCCAGGAGGAATTAAAAATAGAGTAAGTGATAAAATTCAAATTGTAAACAATAGTATTCCTTCAGGATCTACCTTATCTCCTTTTAGAAAAGTTGCTCAATCACCTTATATTAGTGGAAGCGAACCTAATGTAAATTATTTAGAAGTTGCTTTTTCACCTCAAGATCAAATCAATGATGATATTATAGGACAAATTGGTGCCTATAATTTAGGCGATTATATAGGTGATCCTAGACAAGTAATGCAAAATAGATTAGCCGGAGAATATGTTTCTGGATCTCAGTATCCATATCCTCAAGTTGGTTCTTCTATACCAGAAAAAGATAAAAATGTTTATAATTATCCTACTTTAGATGCTTTAAGAGATGCCTATTTCTTAAAATATATTAACAGTTACGATGTAAATGATTTTATAAGATTAATAAAATTCTTTGATAATTCATTATTTAAAATGATAGAAGATTTTACACCAGCAAGAACAACATTAACTTCTGGGGTTGTTATAAAACAAAATTTATTAGAAAGAAACAGATATGCTCCACCTTCTGCTTCATTTACTGATGAAACAATTTCTGGATCAGTTAAACCTTTTTCTAGAGACTATAATACGGGCTCAAGTGATTATCCTCAATATAACTTAAAAAGTGGTTCTTCAATTTATACTTTTAAAGGAGGTACAGGTGGTGTTTTTGAAGAATTTAATACTGAATTTGCGGCTCCGGTTTATTATGCTGATAGTACTTCAAGTTATAGTGGCCTTACTACCTCACAAGTTGCTACTTCTTCTTTTTATGATAGATATCCACAAGTAACTCAAAGTTTTACTGAATCAGTAAGTTCATCAGTTGGTTTAGTTACTGTTTTAAGAGATGATCAAAGAGAATTTTATGATGGAGAATTTCAAGCAGGTGGAGGTTCTTTAAACTTTACACTACCCGAAATTTGTAAAGCTTATTTTGGTAATAATAATATTGCTGATTACTTTTATAGAGTTCAATGGTTTTTTGGACAACAAACAACTGAAGGTATTCAGGATTTACCTTATATTTTTAATACAACAACAAATTTTGTGGCACCACCAGCAATTGGTGATTTTCTTTTAAATAATGCAACTCAAACAAGTGCTACAAAGGCCCAAATATCACGAAATACTGATACATCAACTACAGAAAGTGTTGCTTCTATACTTAATAATTTATCAACTGCAACTTCAAAAGGTTCAATAAGAATTGCAAACAGAACTGATAATTCTCAATATTTACAATTCCCAGTTACAGCCGTCAATGAAATTAATATTAATTCCGAAACTTCACTTGAATATAGATTTTCAACAGAAACTTCAACTGATGCAACCAATCCAAGAATTGGTAGTGTTATGGCTGATAATTCAACAGCAAATGCAGCAACAAAATTATTTCTAAGCTTTTCAGGTTCAAAGATTAATGGTGATAATACTGCATTTTTTCAAAATTTAATAACTTCTTCAAATAACCCGGGCTATAGTGCGGGTTATATTAGATTAGAAGGTGGTTTAAATAATACAAGTTTTCTTGAATGGGATGTTAATGGTTATGGAGTTGATTCTAGTAATCCTAGTGAAGGTCAAGCTGGTATGGTTTCAGCAAGTTTAGGTTCTTTAAGATCTAGTTCGGCAGCTGATCCCTTTAGCCAAGGTGAAAATCTTATTTTAAAAATAATACCAACAGCCTCTGGTGATTGGTATGAAATAAACCTAGGCACAGTTGCTAGTTCATCAGCTACTTCACCCTTTAGTAATGATGAAAATTTAAATATTCAATTTATACCAACTAGTTCATTTCAACCAGTTGCTCCCCAATTTGTTAAA